>Ga0209340_1001028_pt1 | contig 23062 bp, 19 predicted proteins | sample EPASupsiteSAE323_FD_187266 | JGI IMG/M metagenome (GOLD analysis project Ga0209340, IMG submission 187266) | Bioremediated contaminated groundwater from EPA Superfund site, New Mexico - Sample SAE3-23 (SPAdes) (version 2) | ecosystem: Environmental > Aquatic > Deep subsurface > Groundwater >... | reverse complement strand
AAATCTGAAAAAATCTGAAAAAATCTGAAAAAATCTGAAAAAATCTGAAAAAATCTGAAAAAATCTGAAAAAATCTGAAAAAATCTGAAAAAATCTGAAAAAATCTGAAAAAATCTGAAAAAATCTCCCGAAAGCCTGAAGAAAAATTTCAATTTAATTCCCTTTTTTTTTACAAAAATTCGGTCTATAATAAAAGTATGTTATTCAAGAAATCTTTGTCAAATTTGCAAAAAAGGTTCTTAACGGGAGTTGTTGGAGTCGGTTTTTTGCTAGCAATTTCGTACTTTTTTGATCCGGACAACACAACTTGGCTCGTTGGGCTATTTTTTGTGCTTTATTCGGAGATGCTTATTGCTTGTTATTTGTCCAAGCAGTTGTTCTGGAAAAAATCGATTGTTTTTGTGGTTTGGTTTTTATACCTGATTCTGGGTTTTTACGCTATTTCAGCCATTTTTATGCGCGGTTTTTTGCTCGAATTTTGCGCTACAATTTTTGCTGTCGATATAGCCGCTTTCGCAGTTGGCAAGGTTGTACAGGGTCCGAAATTGGCGCCAACGATCAGCCCTAACAAGACTATTTCCGGCTTTGTAGGAGGTCTTTTAGCAGGTTCGGCGGCTTTTTACTATTTGTTAACGAAGTTCATTTGTCCGGATGAAAATACCTTGTATATTTTGCTAATTGGGGCCATTTTTGCCATAATTGTTTCGCTTGGAGATTTGTTTATTTCCATAATTAAGCGGGTTTTGAAGATCAAAGATACTTCCAATTGGTTACCAGGTCACGGCGGGTTTTGGGATAGATGCGATAGTGTTTTTGCTGGGGCGATTTTCTTGGTGATTTTTGTGATTATTCACAGTAGTTTGTTGATTGGAAATTAAAAAATGTACGATGTTATCAAAATTGGCGGGAGTGTTTTGTCAAATGTCGATGATTTGGATTTTGCCGCTCGTAAAATTGCTAAGTTTTCTAGCGGAAATTTGCCTATTATTGTCATTTCTGCGTTCAAAAATTATACCGACGATTTGGTAAAAATGAATTCGTATTTTTGTGACAAACAGTCGAGTTTTGTGACAACTGTTGGCGAGCAAATTACGGCTGGTCTTTTTGAATTGGCGTTGCAAAAGTATGGTAAAAAGGCAAAGGCGTTGGCTGGTTGGCAGATTCCGTTGATAGTTAGTTCGCGCTATGAAGACGGGCTTTTTTTGGACGAGCGTAAGATTCGCGGCCTGCTCGAAGATGGGGTGATTCCTATTATTACGGGGTTTCAGGGCGTGGATGAATCTTTTGAAATTCGCGATTTAGGCCGAGGCGGGTCGGATTTGTCTGCGATTTTTTTGGCTAAGGTTTTTAAAAGTACGTGCATTTTGTTGAAGCATTCTGGCGGGATTTGTTCTGCTGACCCGAATTTGGTGGACGAATTTTTCATTTGGTCTGACATCGGTTATGATAACTTGCTTTCTTTGGCTCAATCTGGGTCGAAAGTCGTACAAAAAGAGGCGCTGGTGGTCGCTAAGGCTAGTAAAGTTCCGATTAAAATTACGAATTTGGATTTTGCTTCCCACACTTATGTCCGCGGTTTTAATGAGAATTTTTGGAGTCTTTTGGCTTACCAGGAAAAGCTGCGAATAGTTACGAATAAGATTGTAAATTCTATGTCCGATCATGGTTTTTGTTTTTTTGGCAATTATTACGAGCGAAATGATAACAATCTCAATCGGGCGCGGGAAGTTTATTCTTTGTGTAAGCGGTATTTTTAAAGTTGGCCATTTTAGCGGGGTTTGTACTTAGTTTGTCAAAAAAATCTTGTGCTTTTTCAAAAAAAACGTTGAAATTTTGTTCAGAATATGTTATAATTGAAAGGTTATGATCGTGGATTTGAGCAGGTATAAGGTCGTTGGCGGGGCGATGAGTTGGATTTCGGATGCGAATTTGGTGTCTGCTTTAGCCAATTCTGGCGCTCTTGGGTTTTTGGCTACTGGGGCGATGAAACCGGACGAATTGGACACTGCTTTGAAAGAGATTAAGAGCAAGACTAGCGAGCCTTTTGGGGTTAATTTGATAGGAATTTCGCCGTATTATAATGAACTTTTGCAAATTTGTGCGGATCACAAAGTGGAAATTATTGCTATTGCGGCCATGATTCCGCGTAGGGAAAAGATCGATGCTGTGAAGGCTATTGGGGCGCGGGTGATAGGGTTTGCCGCTTCGCTGAAGATTGCTACGGATATGATCAAGAATGGCATAGATGCGTTGGTTTTAGAGGGTAATGAAGCTGGCGGGCATGTTGGGTCGATTGCTCTGAGCGTTTTGATACAGGAAATTTTGCTCAATCTTTCTGGGGTTCCGATTTTTGTAGCCGGTGGGATTGGCGATGGTAGGATGGCCAAGTTTTATATGAACATGGGCGCGACTGGTTGTCAATTTGGCACGCGTTTTGTTTGTGCTCACGAGTCGCCGATGCATCCAAAAACTAAGGAATTTTATATTTCTAAACAGGCAAAAGATACGATTGTGGTCGGCCCGCTTGATCCGGCGTTTTCCGTCATCCCTGTTAGAGTTCTCAAAAATAGCGCTGTACAGGAGTTTTTTGCTAAGCAGTTAGATGCTATTGAACTAATGCGGAATGGTTCTATAAATGCAACCGAGGCCCAGATGATGATAGAGCATTTTTGGAGCGGATCTTTGAAGCGTGGGGTAATTGAAGGAGATCTCGAAAGGGGGTCTTTGATGTGCGGTCAGAGCGTCAGTTTTGTGACAAAGTGTCAAAGCGTTCGGGAAATTATTGACGAAATTCAAGAGCAAATGGGGCAAATTCATTAGTAAAATTTTGTACTTTTTTTGTGGATTTTTAGGGGAAAATTATGGAGAAAAAATCTTGGGAAAAAATTTGGATATTGTCTTTTTTTGGCTATTTGTGTAAAATTTTTTTGTGGATTTTTGAAGCTTTATCATGGATTTGTCTGAAAATTTTATCGTGGATTTACCAAAATTTGTAGAGGAAAAAATTGCCGGGTTTTTGGCTTGTCTAGATAGTTGCGAAAGTGGTTTAATGGCAATCGATTTAGGTGCTATAACTCGCAATTATGGCCGACTTTGTGCGTTTTTGGCTCCTACGAAAGTTGCCGCGGTTATAAAGGCAGATGCCTATGGTTTTGGGGCTGAGAAAGTTGGTCCGGTTTTGTATGAATCTGGTTCCAGGGATTTTTTTGTAGCTACGATTGCAGAAGGCCTTGAATTGCGTAAAATTTTGCCAGAAAATGCGCGAATTTTTGCTCTTTGCGGGCTTTTGCCGGGTTCGGAACAGACGTTTTTGCTTCATAATATTGTTCCGGTTTTGAATTCGTATCAGCAGGCGAAAAACTATCAAAACATGGCCATTTTGGCGGGTAAAACGTTAAATTGTGCACTTCATTTTGATACAGGAATGTCGCGGACCGGGTTTTGCCAGGAAGATTCTCAGAAATTTTTTGTACAAGATTTTTCGCAGTTGAACGTGGTTTTGGTTATGAGTCACTTGTGTTGCGGAGATGATGCTGAAAATCCGTTAAATGCCGCGCAAATGGCCAAGTTTACGAAGATTGCTGAGAAATTTCCAACCGTTGATCGTAGCCTAGTTGCGACTTCTGCGCTTCATTTTGGGCAAGATTTTCGTATGGAAATGGCCAGGGTTGGGCATGGTTTATACGGCCTAGATGGCGGGGTTTTGGGGTGTAATCTTGAGCCAGCTTTGTATGTTTTTGCGAAAATTATACAAATTCGGACGGTTCCAGCTCACAGCACGGTTGGTTATTCGGCTATTTATAAGACTTCGAAATTGGCGAAATTGGCTACTTTGGCTATTGGTTACGCGGATGGGTATTTTCGAGCGCCAAGGACGGAAGGTCGAGTTGTGAAAATTGGAGGGTATTTTGCGCCAATTGTTGGGCGAATTTCGATGGATTTTTGCGTTGTAGATGTTTCTGAGATTCCGGATGGGGCCTTCAAAGAGGGGGATTTTGCTCAGATAGTTGGGGATGAAATTTTGCCGAAGAATTTGGTCGACGGTTCGGATTTGATTTTGCATGAAATTCCGATTTTGCTTGGGCGGCGTTTTCGGCGAGAATATTTTTGGTAGTAATTTTTGAGATTTACATTGCCATTTACGGCCATTTAAGCGGGTTTTGCTAGTAATTTTTGGTAATAGGCCAAAATTAAGGATTGTGATAGAATGATAGCAATGAGATTTTTGTTGTCTTTGGTTTTTTGCATTTTTGTACATGCTTCGAACTATAGTATTTCTGGCCTAGATTCGGATTGGCAAAATTGGAACAAAATTCACGAAATTATACGAGAATGGTCGAAAAAGCAGGTAAATAAGCTGCGAATTCGGGTTCAGGAAGTCATTTTTTACCCATTTGGAGGCGGGGATATTTCTCCAATTTATTTTTTTCCGAATTTTTCGCGGCTAATTATAATAGGTTTGGAACCGACTGGGAATAATTTTTCTCTCGAAGATGAGGACGGAATTCGAGAAAATTTGCGATTTTTTTTGCGGCGCGGTTTTTTTGTCACTCGGGATATGGAAAAGTTTCGGCATAGCGGGATTTTGACCGTAATTTTGCTACAATTGGATCAGATTGGCGCAAAAAATATCCAATATATCATAGGTTATAGGCATGGTTTTAAGCTTTTTACAATTACTTTCGATTGGGAAGAAAAACGCCGCGAGATTACGTATATTCAGGCTAATTTGGCCGATTCTAATCATTTTAATTGGAAAATTTTGCTTGAAGAATTTCAGAAATTTACACTTTTTGTCAAAGGCGCTTCGTTTGTCCTTCAGCAGCCAGGTTTTGAGAAAATTCGCGAGTTTTTGGTTGCGCGTGCAGATTTGGTCTTTCAGGATGATACGGGGATAAAGTATGGAGATTTATGTGATTTAGGCTATAAAATCGAGCTTTTTGGCGGGTATTATTTGCGCTATAAAATTCCAGGTTTAGAAAAATTTTTCCAGGAAGAGTTGAAAGAGGCTTACGAGCAATTGCCCAAAAATGTACTTCCGTTTTCGATCAGTTATAGATCTCATCAAGTTGAGCCGAACATGTTGATTGCTTATAAAAATGCGGCTAAATTGGCGGAAAATGAGGCGATTCCTTCGGATGTTTGCGAGTATGATAGTCAAGATTTGCCAGAAAACTTACTTGACGAATAAGTTGACGAGTAGGCAAAGATTAGATTGCCGTAATTTTTTGGTCTGTTTTTAAAATTTCGGAATTGGTAATATAAAATTGTGGAAAAAATTGTGAAAATTGTTTATTGCGACGGGGCTTGTTCGAATAATCCTGGTCCTGGCGCGTGGGCGTATGTGGTTTTCAAGGACGGGCGGCCGGTTTCGATGGCTACTGGGGTTGAAGATCAGACTACGAACAATCGCATGGAATTGATGGCAGCGATTTCGGCCTTGGAGGCGGAGGATGATTGTACGATGATTGTCGATAGCAAATATGTTAAAGATGGTATTACAGATTGGATCAAAAAGTGGAAGATTAACGGTTGGAAATCTAGTACTGGAGCGGTCAAAAACGTGGATTTATGGCAGCGGTTGGATAATTTGGTTCAGTCTCGAAACGTGATTTGGGAATGGCAAAAAGGGCACGCTAAGAATGTACACGATTACGTGGATGAGCTCGCTCGAGGGGCGGTTTTGAAATAATTTGGCTTTTTTGGCTTGATTTGGAATTTTTCGCCTCGTTTTTTGGAAATTAATTATATGAAATTGCCGTTGAAAATTTGTGAGATTTTTTGATTTTTCTATTTTTGTTTGACTAAATTTGGTAATAAAAAATCGTAGAAAATCTGCTAAAAAAAATCCGTTAAAATCGTTGAAAATTGGTGAAATTTTTTGTGAAATTACAAAAAAAATAGACTATTTCAAAAATTTATTATAAAAAAAACTGGGAAAGTTGGGAAATTTTCGGGAAAACTCCAAAAAAACTAAAAAATGCGGGGAAAAATTTGGAATTCGGGAAAATTTCAAAAAAAATCACGAAAAAATTCATATTTTAAAATCAAAAAAATATGATGAAAAAATTTTGGGCACAAAAAATTATGAAAAAATATAATTCAAAAAATTTACTATAAAAAAACTGCAAAATTCGAGAAATTTTAGGGAAAATTCCGAAAAATATTATGAAAAACTGCGGAGAATTTTTTACTAAATTTCAAAAAACTTTGCTTTTTTTGTGGCAAAATTGGTTGTAAAATTTGTAAAATAATTAGATTTTTTCGCCTTTCCAACGCATTTTCCAAGTGTTGACCAAAACGTAAATACATGGAATCAAGAAGACGGTAAACATGGTTCCTATGATCATTCCGCCAACGACAACCCATCCAATTTGGGAGTTGATTTCTTTTCCGTACCCTCTTGCCAATGCCAATGGAAGCGCGCCGAGGACCATAGCTGAAGTAGTCATCAAAATCGGGCGCAAACGTAGAGCACTGGCCTCTTTGGCGGCTTTTATAAGGTTTTCGCGGGTCCGTTTTTCGTTGGCAAATTTCTTGTTTGCAAAATCGACTATCAAAATACCGTGCTTTGTAATCAGTCCGATCAGGGTAATCAAAGCAATATAGGTGAAAATATTCAAGCTAGCATCTGGGACGACAAACAAGGTCAAAACTCCGCCAGCTAGGGCCAAAGGTACACTAAGCATAATCATCAATGGATCGATAAAGCTCTCAAATTGGGCGGCCATGATCAAGAAAATAAACAAAATCGATAGCATGAAAATGAGCGAAACATTCTTACCTTCTTTGATCGTTTGTCGCAAAGTTCCAGTCGGAGAATAGGTATATCCAATTGGCAACATTCTGTCCAAAGTCTTTGCGATATTATTATAAACTTTTATCGGGCTGCCTTTTTTGAGGTCGAAAATGATCTCGTACGATCTCATACCATCGTATCTAACAGCCATCGGACGCTCGCGGGTTTCTGTGATAGAAATCAGTTCATGGAGCGAAACTAGCGGATAACTATGCCTTTCGCGGTTACTTTCGTTGGTTTTGAAAGCTCGTATATGGAATCTCTTAATATTTTCTGGGTCTTTTTTGAAATCTTCCGAAATGGTTACGATCATTGGATAGCGTTTGCCTTCTTGATCGAAACGGTCTGCAGGTGGCTGTCCTCTCATCACGAAGCTAAGCATCTCGCCAAGGTCGTGCATATGTACATTCAATTGTGCTGCTCGTTGTTCGTTAATTTTGGCGTTAAAGGCCCTTTCTGGCGAAACACGGCTTGTACGGAACGAGTTAGGATTGACTCCAGGATAGGTCATTAGCATTCTGATCAATTTTTGGACTAGCAATTCCATTTCGTCGTAGGATTTTTGGGTCTGAATAGTGAAGGAAACGCGCTTGGTATCGCCGCTTCCGCCCATGCTGATCATACCGCTAGGAGCCCGCCCGTGGACGTGTAATCCCGATTGAACCGGGTCGATGAGCTTCGTAATATCGGCCAAAATTTGGTGGGAAGTTTTTTTCCGCTTACTTTTATCGACCAAAATTATATAAATTGCATTATGATCCGATTTTGAACGTACAGATATGATATAATCTTTGATCATTGGTGCGCCTTTGATCGTTTTCTCTATTTTTTGCGCGTATTTATCGATATAATTTGCATTTGCGCCAGACGGAGCTTCAAAAGATAGAACTATATATCCACCGTCGGTCTCGGGAGTCAACATCTTCGGTAAGTATAAAGCTACCCCGATTGCCAATGCTCCAAGACTTACACAGCCAATAATAACATTTTTGGTGTTTTTTATTGCAATATCTAGGAATTTATCGTATTTTTGATCTAAAACCATCAAAAAATGCTCAATTTTGGCGTTCCATTCGTGAAGTCGGCCAGTCGATTGTAGAGCTTGAGTATGAGCATGTTCTTTGAGAAGTCTTGAACAAAGCATCGGGGTCAAAACCAAAGCTACAATACCAGAAATCAAAACTGTTCCCGCTAAAGTGACCGCAAATTCGATGAAAAGCTTGCCTACAAGGCCCGAAGAGAGGGTGATTGGGATATAGACGGCCATCAGGGTCATTGTCATTGCAACCACGGCAAATTGGATCTCTTTAATGCCCATTATGGCCGCTTTTAGAGGGGCAATCCCTTTTTCGATATGTCTATAAATGTTTTCCAAAACCACGATAGCATCGTCGACAACCAAACCGATGGCCAAAACGATTGCCAAAAGTGTCAAAATATTGATGGAAAATTTGCACAAGAAAATGATGAAAAATCCGCCTAAAATACAAATCGGAATTGTGATCATTGGGATGAAAGTCGAACGCAGGGAGCGTAGGAAGAATAACATGACAAAAAAGACGAAAATAATTGCTTCAAAAATGGCCCAATAGACCGAATTTAAGGACTTTTGGATTGGCTCTGAACCGTCTCTGAGGATGTCTAATTTCAAGTCTTTTGGCAAACTACGCTTAATTTCATCCAATTTTTCGCGGACTTCTTTAGCTGTGGCCAACGGGTTCGAATCGTATTGAGGAACTACGCTAAGACTAACGCAAGGATGGCCATTTACGCGCAGTTTTGACTCTGGATCGTCGGTGATAAGTTTCAATTCTGCAACGTCGGAAAGGCGTACAAAACCATTATTGTGTTGTTTTAGAATGATATTTGCGTAATCTTCCATACATTTTGCCGCCTGGTCAAGAGTGACTGTATAGGCGATATTTCTGTTAACAATTTCACCAAGTGGCTTTTTGAAACTGCTTTGGTGAATGGTTTCGTGGATTTCCCTAATTGTCAAATCCAATGCGTGTAGTTTTTCTGGGTTGACAAGAGCGTGGATTCGGAAAGCTCCAGAGTCTCCGCCGCCACCTCCGCCGCTAACGTGTACAGCTGCGACCCCGGATATGGATTCGAGGGTTGATTTTGCGTATCTTTCCATATAATCGGCGATTTTTGCAAGTGAATATTTTGGCCCGACTGCGACCAATTGGATTAGCTCAGTCTCGTCGCTGCTTGATTTTGAAATGATAGGATCTCGCAATCTTTCCTGTGGGAAGCTATCTTTTGCCCTTGCCATTCTGTCACGTACATCGGCTGCGGCGGCATCAATATCTCTTGTGTTTTTAAAGTTCAAATAGACCGCAGATTGGCCATTTGAGCTAGTAGAAGTCATGAAATCCAATCCTTCAATCCCCGCGAACGCCTCCTCCAAAGGTACCGTTATTTGCGATTCCACAATGCTTGGACTCGCGCCAGGAAACTCGGTCTTGACTGTTATGTGCGGAAAGGTCATTTTTGGCAACTCTCGTATTGGTAACTGCTGCCAAGCGACTGCTCCAACGAGGGCAATGACAATGTTTATAACCCATGCCATGACAGGTCGATGTATAAATCTTTCCAAAAACCCGGGCTTTTTTTCGTTTTCCATATTTTGTTCTTTCATTTTTTTCCCCTAGAACTTAAGTTTAGTTTGATTGTCTTTTTTTATTTTTGCAAGACCTTTTTGAATTGACTATTTGGCTTCGTCTTCGATCTTGACTTTTTGACCATCTGACAAGCGAAATTGGCCTGAAGTTATGATCATATCACCTTCGTCAACTCCAGAAATTATCTCGATTCTTTCGCCGTCTTTGATTCCAGTTTTAACCGCCATTTGTACAGCAATTCCGTTGATAACTTTATAAACTGTGCTGACTCCTTGGCTCGTTTCCACAGCGCTTTCTGGGACGGTAACCACGTTTTCCTTAGTAGAAACGTTCAAAATCACTTTGACAATTTGTCCTGGAACTAAGTTTTTGATTTCGTCATTTTTTTCTAACCAAGCGCGGACGGAAATGGCATTGGTTTCAGAATCAATAACAGTTTCAAAAGCGGCAAATTTGGCTTGTACGGGGACCAAAGATCCTTCAACAGTGACCAAAATTCCTGCATTTTTCAAGTTTTCTATCCCGCCAATGTTACGTAGTTCCGCTTCTGGAATCACGAATTCGACTTGTAAATTTTCCACATTTGTGATCGTAATTAGCTTGGAATTTTGACTAACTGTGGCGCCAATGCTCTGATTTTGCAATCCAATAACCCCTCTAAAAGGCGCGCGGATACGGTGTTTGTTCAAATGAGCTTCTGCTTCCAACAGACGTCCCTCAGCAGAGTCAAACTTAGCCTGCTGCTCGGCTACGTGCGATTTTGTACGGTAATTTTCTTTGTATAAAGCCAAAATATTGTCCAATTTATACTTTTCCTCATCCCGGGCACCTTTGGCCATCATATAGCGTCCTTTGGCCTCTGTAGGGTCTAATTCTACGATCAATTCCCCTTTTTCGACCAAAACACCGTCTTTTTTCATATATATAATCTTACCGACGACTTCTGCGGATAAAGTTACGGATTCTGCGGTCCGGATTTTACCTATAAAATTTGCCTTGACATTTAAATCTTCGATTTTAGAGCTTTCGGCACTGACGGAAACGTAGGATAGTTGCTCTTTTTTAGCCCCGTGACTGACAAAATATACCAAAGATCCGGTTGCCAATGCCCCGATTAACAAATAAATTGCTAGTTTTTTTTTGTCCATTTTTTTTAGTTTATTAAAATCGACAAACTTCTTGATATCAAACTTTTTCATAATTTATATTAATCATATTCTGACTTTAATAACAATCTGTTAACGAGTTGATTCTTGTTTTTTTTGGGGTAAGTCTATAAATTAGAATCATATGAAAAAGATTTTTTTATGTTTGGTAGCGTTTGGTTTGTTGGCAAATCAGTCGGTTTTGGCGGATAATGGGGCTAAAGGGGCGGCGACAGCGGTTGCAAAACCTGGTTCTAATGGTTCGATTTTGTATGTCAAGGAAGGCGATTTGACAAAGATTGAAGCTGGTAAAAATTTACGGAAAGTGATCGAGGCTTTTGAGGCTAAATTAAGGGCCGAAGATGCGAAAGTACGTGAAAAATTGAGCGCGGAATTTTCGAAATTATCTCAATCGGATCCGGACTATAAGAAAAAGGTTAACGCTTTGCAAACCCGCTTGGAACTCCATCAAAAAAAGATGCAAAATTTACATTCTAAAGCCATGGCCGAGATGCAGCGGGCGGCTGAAGAATTACAAACGATTTGTGTCGACGTTTTCAAGTCTTTGTGCAAAAAATACGGTACAAAATCGATTTTGAAAGCCGAGAGTGTTTTTGCGTTTTTGGACGAGGAAAATAGCGAATATTTAGATGTTACTAGCGAATTTATCAAGATGGTAAATCAGAAAAAGACAAATATAGAAGTTAAGCTTCCGTTAATAAATTAGAGCCATTTTGGCCGAGTTTGATGAGTTTGAAAGGTTATGCAATGAGGTTGTGCGAAGGTAAAAGAGGGTTGATTATGGGCGTGGCGAATGAACGCTCGCTTGTTTGGGGTATTGCGAAGACTCTTCACGAGCACGGGGCGCAATTGGCTTTCAGTTACCAAGGTCCTCTTAAAACGCGGGTTGAACAGCTTGCGGAGACTGTTAATTCTGAATTTACCTACGAATGCGATGGCGGCGACGATTTGTCTATGAGTACATTTTTCGATCGGCTTGGTGATAAGTGGGATTCTTTTGATTTTGTGGTCAACGGAATGGCTTTTGCGAACAAGGAGGATTTGACCGGGCGGTATTTGGACGTTTCTAGAGCAGGTTTTTTGAAAGCTTTGGAAATTTCTTGCTATTCTTTCACAAAAACTGTGGCTTTGTCGGAAAAATTCATGAAAAATGGCGGTTCTTGTCTGGCGTTGAGCTATTACGGAGCTGAGAAGTGGATGCCTCATTATAACGTCATGGGAGTTGCAAAAGCGGCCTTGGAGGCTAGTATTAGGTATTTAGCAGCAGATGTTGGCCCGCTTGGGATTCGGGTAAATGGCATTTCGGCTGGACCGATTCGGACTCTGGCGGCCTCTGGGATTGGCGATTTTCGGTACATTTTGGATTGGTGTGCGCGGAATGCGCCTTTGCAAAGGAATACAAGCATCGAGGATGTTGGCAATGGGGCTTTGTATTTGCTCAGCGATCTTGGTTCAAATGTAACTGGCGAGATTTTGCACGTGGATGGCGGGTATAACGTGGTTGGGATGAAGAATCCGGAAGCTAAGGAAGTTGAAATTCGTTAAAAAATTAATTTTTTGGAAAGTTGCCGGAAATTTTTGGAAAGTTACCGAGAAAATTTTACAGAAAAATTGAAAAAACTGCTGAAAAAACTCCAAAAACTGCCGAAAAAAAAGTTGCCGAAATTTTTTGAAAACTTCCACAAAAAAATACAAAAAAATGGTTTGAAAATGACAGAAAAATTTTATAAAAATTGCTAAAAAAGTTGAAAAGTATAAAAAAAAATTCAAAAAAACATGAAATTCAGGAAAAATTTTCTAAGAAAACTGAAAAAAATGCAAAAATTTTCTAAAAAAAACAATTAAAAACATTTACTATTTGTCGAATCCATTGGCGGGCTGAAAAATTCGTGGTATTGTAAAGAAGATGAAGTTTGGCTGGTTAAAAAAGTTAATTTTTTATTTTTTCACGTTTTCTGCGATTTGGATCATTTTTGCCCGTTTTGGCAGGGAAATTCCGCTGAAAAATAGTACAGAATTGGTGTGCTATATCAAGCCGCATTTGCCAGTTCCACTTGGTAGGCCTATTGTTGCTGATAGAATTCCGTCCCAGATTGAGATGCTTTTTGCGGCCTATATGGCGGCTATGGACAAAAAAATTTCCAAAATTACCATTGTTGTTAGTTCGGATATTGAATTGGATACCTTTCAAGCTCAAGAGTTGATGATGATTATAAAAGTTGCCAGGGCGAATAAAAAAGAGGTTGTAATTTTTGCGGAAAATTTTGATTCGAATTTGTATTTGGTAGCGAGTGCTTGTAGCAAGCGGGTTTTGATAGAGTGTGGAACCGTGGATTTTAACGGATATGGCGTGGTTGCGCCGTTTGAGAAGGAAAAGTACAAGAAGAAGCGGATTGATTGGATAGCTCTTCAGCGCGGGGATTTTAAGGGCGGGGTGCAACATGAGCTCAGCGATGGGTTTGACTATTATTCTGCCTCGAATTTGCGCGAATTTATACAAGATCGGGCCGCTCAGTTGAAAGAGCTTCTGGGGATGAATTTGGGGCGAAATTCCCACGAAATCCAGGATCTTTTTAAGAAATGTAGTTTTGGCCCCCCGGATGCTATGAAAACGGGTCTAATTGACGAAATTGGCCAATATGTTCCGAAAAAAGACGAATTTACTTTGGAAAAATATTATTTACGACTTTGGAAAAAAATGCGGTATTGTCAAAATCGTGTCAAATTTGTTTGGATTGATCAAAAAATTTTCAAGCCGCGAACCCGGATTATGGTCGAAAAATTGAACAAATTGGCAAGTGATGAAAATACAAAAGTAGTTGTCCTTTTTCTAAACTGCTATGGGGGGTGCGTTCAGTCTTCTCACATGCTTTATGAGGCGATTTTGAACTTGCGTAGGCATGGCAAGTATGTGATTGCTTATGTGGATTTTGCCTTTTCTGGCGGGTATTATGTGGCTTGTGCGGCTGATAAAATCGTAGGTTTGCATACGAGTAAACTTGGTTCTATTGGTGCGTTTGGAAAGTTTCCGCAGATGGAAAAATATTGGCTCAAAAAGGGGGTCAAGTTTGATATGATTGGTACGGATAGCTTTAATGGTAACCTTTACTTCGATTCTAAGGGTCGAAATTTGCTAGGTTTTGGTTTGGATTATGCTTACGATACTTTCGCTAAAGTTGTGCAAAAAGCGCGTAATATTGAGCCAAAAATGATGGAGGATATTGCGCAAGGTCAAGTCTTTACTGGCGGAGCAGCTCAGATGTTAGGTTTGATCGATTCTTTGAACGGGTTTTTTGACCTTTTTGACCTGATTTTTACAATTTGCGGAGGTCCGTTTTGGTTCGATTTTGTTCCGGATTCGAGAATGTTGATAGATTTGGAATTGGCGATGCCTTTGCTTAGCTGTCAGTGTGCTTTTTTCCAAGATTTTTGGGCTAAAAAGTCTCAAATTGACAAGTTTTCGAAGTTTGAAGATTCCGATTTTTTGCCAGGTATGTTAGGATATTTGAATGAAAAATGGACAGAAAATTTTTGAGAAAAAAGAGGAAATTTTAGCTTTTTTGGACGATTTGGAGACGGGGCGCCAGAGGGTGATTGAAGTTGAGAAAAATTTTGCTTTAAATTTGGAAAATAAGCGAAGGATTTTGGACGTTTTTCGTGTTTTGGAAGCGGAAAATTTTTGTACAGAAGTTTTTACATATTGTGATAAGATTCCAATTCTACGCCATTTTAGCGGGTTTCGCGTGGTTCCAGGAGCTGTTATTCGACGAGGGGCTTTCATAGATTCTGGAGCTGTGATTATGCCTAGTTTTGTCAATATCGGAGCGCAAATTGGGAAGAAAACTATGATTGATAGCGGAGTGACCGTTGGTTCTTGTGCGTATATTGGCCAAAATTGCCATATTTCTTCGAATACAGTTATAGCTGGAGTTTTAGAGCCGATTTCGGAAATGCCGGTTGTCATCGAGGATGGGGTCTTTATTGGGGCGCAGTCTCTTGTTGCGGAGGGGGTGCGAATTGGGCGAGGTTCTGTCTTGGCAAGTGGGGTGAAGATTACGTCCTCGACCAAGGTTATAGACCGCGAAAATGGCCAAGAATACGATCATATTCCTGAGTTTTCCGTCGTTGTTCCTGGCGTGTATGAATCGGGGGTGGCGTTAATTAATTGTTGCTGGATTGTCAAAAAAGTGGATTTGCAAAGTAGAGAAAAAACGTCAATTAATGAGATTTTGCGCGGGATTTAATACGAAATTTTGGGATTTTTTAATTGGATTTTTGTGAAAAAATTGGAAATTAGTTGAAATTTTTTGCGATTTTTTTGTATTTTTTTCTAAATTTTTAACGTTTTTTTCCTTTTTGTGGCTTTTTTTTCAACAGAATTTTTTGGGAAAAATCTTTTTCAATAAAATATTTTTAACAGAATGTTTTGGGCAAAATTTCCATAATATTTCCATATTTTTACAAAATTTCCATGATTTTTTCTTTCGAAATTGCGCCAATTCGTAAAAATTTGATTTCTTTTTCAGAAATATCGACAATTGTAGAGGCCGTTTTTCCAATACCATTATCATCTTGGATTCCATATAAATATTCTTCTGTATTTTTGGCCATTTTAGCGGGGTTTGGATTGTTTTTGTCTTGTTGAAATTTAACTTTTAAATTTTCTTCCTCGGTTTTTTCTGCTTCAAAATTTTTCTCGGCCTCGGTATTTTTTTCAAAATTTGTATTAAATTCAAAATTTTCCTCTAAATTCCAAAAATTTGATGCAATTTTTCCGAAACTTTTTTGTACTTTTTCAAATTCCAATTCAGGATTTTGCTGATGTTTATTGGCACTTGGCATTGTCAACGGCTCTCCAAGCTCCGCAATTATGGCCAGTAAAACTGGGTGATTTGGAATACGGATTCCCACAGTTTCGTCAAGATATTGCAATTTGGAATTTTGTTGCTTTTTTGCAACAATTGTAAGGGCGCCAGGCCAAAAATTCTCGGCCAATTTAGCCAAAGTTGGACAAATTTTCACATCCGATTCCAACATTTCCAAACTCGAATAATGTATTGGCAATTTTTTGTCAAGCGGACGATTTTTTAAAGCAAAAACCCGACTGACTGCTTCTTTAGAATAAGCCCGACTTGCTAGGCCATAAAGGGTATCCGAAGGTAAAATTACGCACTGATTTTGCCTCAATTTTTCTAGAATTTTGCTAATTTTTTCCTGAATTTTTTTGTCCACATATTTTTTATACCATTTTTTACAAGCTTTGCCATGGCTTTTGTGAGATTGCTCTAGTTGGCTTTTCTTTGTAGCATAGTTAGGTGTTATATAGGGTTTTGACTGCCATTTTGGCTGTATTTTTGACAAGTTGTGAGCCAATGGAAAAGGTCGATTTTCAGGTGAAAAATGTCCAAGGAGTGAATTCTGGGAAGGTAAAATCGATTTTGGAAAATTTTGCCCGGGCGAAATCGGAAAATATGGCAGAAATTGAATATGAAATTTTGAATTTGCCGATGGTTTTTGACCAATTTGGCAACAATAAGTTTCAAAATTTGCTAATTTCTATTACGGTTAAATCTGGCCAGGAAAGTGTCAGCGAGGTTATGAATTACAGGTTTTTGAGCTTTGATGATTGGAAATATGATGAAGTTTTGTACGAGGCAATTGCGCGTAAAATTGTGGCTATGGAAATGATAATATTGGCCAAAAATGGGCAGAAAGTGCGGGAATAATGGCGAAAAAATTGGTTGATTATTTGGATTTTTCGGCTCAAAAAGAGAGATGTATTTGGCTTTTTGGGAAAAATGATCCTAATATTGATGTTCTTTGGGCGGCTTCGAGTTTTGAGTTTTCTAACCAGATTGAGGCCGTGGAAAATATCGCACTTTTTGAGTCTAGAGATTATAAATGTATTTTTCGCCCGGAATTTGGCGGGTTTTTGAAGGTTTCTGACCGGAAAAATTGGACTTCAAAATTGTTAATAAAAGGTACGGATGATGCAAAATTGCCACAATCTGATGATTTAGTCCTAGATTTTGAAAGTAAATTTTCTTTGCAAGATTTGTTACGTAATTTTGCCGCCGTTTATGGGCTGGATTTTTCGCCTGATCAGTGGAAATTTATAGAAAAAAATGCTAAAGATTTGAAAGATTTGGCCGTTTTTGGCATTCTACAATCGGCTGAAATTGGCCTCGAAGATTGGGATTCTTTTACTCAAGGGGTCCCGGCAAGTTGGTACGCTCGTTTTAAGTCGAATTTGCTACTTCAGGACGCGATTGTGACGGGAAATCCTATTCCGATTTTGCAGTATTTTGTGCGGGCGGATTTTAACCCGGTTCGAAAGGGAATTTCCCAATTTTTGCTGGCTACAATCAAAAATGGCGATTTGGTTTGGGAGCAAAACGGAATTTGGCACGATTTTGTCAGACGAGTTTATGGGTAAAATTTGCTGATTTGTCAAACTCTATTGACTAAAATTAAAAAAAACTGTATTCTAAGGAAGTAATTATAGGGAGGGTATAATTATGACTAAACAGTTTCTAGATTTTTCTGAACGGATTTCGCACATTCGTGAAGATGAAACAGACTTGTCTTTGAAAACAAAAAAAGCGTCTATAATCGGCCAAAATAGCGGGTTTCAGACAGAAGATGAAAATAAATTAACAGAAAATGAATTTGAAAATATTGAAATTTCTTGTCCTGAATTTAACCAAAATTGCCAGGGTGGAAAACTTAATAATAGTTGCCAGGAAGTGGAAAATTTTCAGAAAGAATACGATGAAGCGATGACATTTTACGATCAACTTATCCAAGCGGTCGAGCCAATTGGTGATTTTTCTGAAGTTGCGGAAGAAATTGAGAAAAATGGGAAAATTTTGGACGAAAAATATGATATGAAAAATTTGGCTAGAATGAATTTTTGCTCAGAAAATTGTCTTGAAATGAAAGATTACGGTTCTAATTCGAATAGAAATTCAGAAATTGGTACGTTTCGTTTGGAAAGCTCGGGTGAAGATCCATTTCCGTTGGATGATTTGTTAACGACTTTGGTTGGTAGTAAAAATCCGCAAAAATTGGGGTTTTCTATGGAAATTAATCATAAACATGTTGAAAAAAATCGAGTCCAAATTTTGGAAGAATTGGAAAAATTACATAAAAAATTGCTAGATGAAAATGTGGATTTGAATGATGATGAGATTTGGATTAGGGAGGAGGAATGGGGTAATGTTTTGCGAGTTGAGAATGTTTTGGAATCTCGTATGATTTTGTGTGAAATGAGAAAATACAAAAATTATTTAAATTTGCGAAAAAAAATTATTTTTGAAGATAAATTTGCTTTGGAAAACGAAAAAATTAACGATTTACAACTTTGTGATTTATGTTTTTCTTGCGAAAATTTGTCGTCTACAAAAGATTAAAGAAAATTTGGGGAGATTTTAGGGGGAGAAAAAAATATGACGTAAATTTTTTTGATTTCAAGTGTTTTTCCTGCCTTTTTTGCGGGATTTATAATGAATTTGTGGAGTTTTGATTACGGGGAGGTGATAGTATAATACAAATTTAAGTCGTATTTTGTGGCAAAATTTGAAAATTAATTTAAAATTTTTTTGAGATTTTTTGCGCAAGATTTTGCATGTTTTTTGATTAGCACTTATAATTGTGATTTTCCGAAAAATTATATCAAAAAATTGCTTGACTGTTTGTAAAAATGAAGGTGTTTATTTTGTTATTTCCTTTTGGAGAAAAATTTTGTATTTTTTAGGAATTTTTGAAAAATATTAAAATTTTTGCTTTACTATACGTTTATAAAAAAAATATGAATTTTTGGGCCTTAATATAGGGAGTTATGGCCTTTTTTTTGTGAAAATTATTGAAATATTTTTGGAATTTTTTCTGAACATAATTTTGTAATTTTTACTAATAATGGGGGGGTATGATAAATTTTTGTACATTTGAAATTAATATTAAGATATTTTTTAAGAATTGTAAGTTTTTTGACAAAATCCATGTAAATTTTTTGGATTCTTCATGAATTTTTATAATGTAAAATTTTATTTTGGACCGAAAATTTTGTTTTCTATGGCGATTTTTGTAAAATTGAAAAATTTTAACAATTCAGATTCTTTTCCAGATTTTCCGAAGGTTTGAATGTTGTGAATTTTAGCATTGTGGAAAAAATAATTCCATATTTTTGCGGAACTAGCTTCTACAATATCTATCGGTTTTGTTTGGTCGATTTTTAACTCTGAAATTTCATTTTCGGATAAAATTGGTAAACTAATGACGCATTTTCTGGTGTTTTGAAGAGTTTTTTCCGAATTTGGATTGTAATTATTTTCAAATTTTTCTTGATTTTGGGAATCGGTACAATTTTGTATTTTTGTGCAATTATGGGGCGAATATGGGTTAGTCAAAATTGGAATAGTTAAATTTTCAGTGATTTTGTCATTTTTTAGATTTTTAAAATCGGTTGCAAATTTTGTTTCATTATTTTGGCTATTTTGGCTGATTTCGAGAGCTAATTCTACTTCACTTCCGCTTGCAATTATATAGCCATTTTGATAATTTTCTGGATAAAAAATAAAATCCGCTGGCGAAAAAACGAAATTTTTGTGAATTGTTTTGAGATTTTGCCTGGAAAAAACGAGCAAACTTGGGCCGTCGTGGGAAATTGCTTTTTGGTAACAATATTCTGTTTCGAAACCATCGGCGGGGCGGGCTACTAATAGATTTGGCATACACCTAAAGGAGTCTAAGTGCTCGATTGGTTGATGGGTTGGTCCGTCTTCTCCTACGCAAATGGAATCGTGAGTTGCTATCATTATTAGCGGGGTTTTCATGATTGCTGCGAGTCGGACTGCCGGTCTTGCATAGTCGTAAAAGGTTAAAAATGTACTTGAAATTGCCCGAAGTCCGCCGTGGAGAGTGATTCCACCTGTCATTGCTACCATCCCGTTTTCGCGAATTCCGCAGGGTAATAGGTTTCCAGAATAGTCTTTGGCAGAGATGTTTTTGCCTGATTTTGGGGCGGAATAACAAGAGCTGGCCAAGTCTGCGGAAGCGATTATTAAGTTGTCGTTTTCGGTTAATAAAGTTTCCAAAATTGTTAATGAATGTTTTCTAGTAGCGTAATCTGGTCTCAGTTTTTCGGCCAAAGAGGCGGATTTTGTGAGTTTTAGTTCGGATGAGTAGTTAATTTTTAGACCATTTGACAAATTTGTGATTTTTTCTTCGGAATATTTAAATTTGGAATCCCAGGTCAATTTTTTCTGGCGAATTTGTTGCTTGATATTTTCAAACTCGGCCAAAAATGCTGAAAAATCGACTTGTAATTTTTCTTCCAATTTAGCCAAAAATTCTGGCCCCAGTGGCGCGCCGTGGACTTTTGATGAGTTTTCCATTTCAGAATGACGTCCAATTTTGGTACGTACACTGATTAGTGTTGGTTTTTCGGCCATTTTAGCCACTTTTATAGCGTTTTCCACTTCCTCGATATTGTGTCCATCACATTCCAAAAACTCCCAATTTGCGGCCAAAAATCTGGTTTTCATATCTTCATTACGGCTCAAATTGGTCGGACCGTCGATTGTAATTTCGTTATTATCCCAAAGGGCGACGATTTTTTGCAGTTTATATTGTCCAGCCAAGGCCGCAGCTTCATAGGAAACGCCCTCCATAAGATCCCCATCTGAGCAAATTACGAAAGTATGATGGTCAATTGCGTCCGTTTTTGTGTTCAAAATCCTTTCAGCCAAAGCCATTCCGATTGCCCAAGAAAACCCCATACCAAGCGGGCCGGTGGAAATATCAATTCCCGTCCCAATCTCGGGATGTCCTGGCGTTTTGCTGTCTATTTGTCGAAAATTATCGAGATCCGATTTTGTCAAAATTCCAAGTCCGAAAAGTACACTATACCAAAGCGCGCTTCCATGGCCGCAAGAAAGGACGATTCTATCGCGATTGATCCAATTTGGGTCGTACGGATCGAAGCTGATTTGGTATAAAAGGGCGGTCATGGCATCAGCAAAGCCAAGTGGCATTCCAGGATGACCAGAGTTGGCTTTTTCGACCATTTTAGCTGATAAAATTCGGAGTCCGTTGGCTATATTTTGTTTGGAATTTTTCATGATTTATTGTAGCTTGATATTTTTGCGCGCTCAAGTGGCCGTTTTTTTAGGGGAATTTTTTGCCTATTTTTAACTATTTTAGTTTGCTTTTTTCCCAATTTTTATGTACCATTTTTGGTATGATTTTTTATGGCGATTTTTTGAAATTTGTAGATGATTTTTTTGCAAGAAATCTTGAAAAAAGCGGCCAAAACACTGTGAATTATGAAAATCAAGATGAAATTTTGGAAAATATTTTAGAAAATGGAAAAATTTTAAAAATTGACTCAAAAAATGTTGAAAATAGTAAAAAAAAATTTGGCCAAAATGATGAATTTTATGAAAAAAAATCTGTGAATTTTTTTGAAACTGATACGAAAAATGCAAGTAAAAAAATTTATGAAATTTGTCGAAAAAATAATGTTAAAATTTTGTCTAAAACCGGCCAAAATAGCGGGAATTACGAGCTTCCGGATGCTGAAGAATTTGTTTTGATTACTAGGCATTTTCCTTGTATAACTTTGGGGAAAAATTCCACGGAAAATGAGGTTTTTGGGGCAGAAAATTTGCCGATTTTCCATTCGAATAGAGGCGGAGGGGCGACTTATCACGATCCTGGGCAGTTGATTTTGTATCCGTTTTTGAATTTGAAAAAGCATGGATTTTCGATTGAAAGTTACATAAAATTTTTGCAAAAATGGGGAACGGATGCTTTGGAAAAATGTGGAATTAATGGCGTTTTTGGCGGGGTACAGCCTGGTCTTTGGATGGAGGACAAAAAAAATGAAGAAAATTTTAGCGAATTTTTTGATTGGAAAATTGGTCAGCGTAAAAAAATCGCTTTTATTGGTTTAAAAGTTCAAAAATATTGGGTTTCTCACGGAATTTCGTTCAATTTACGCGATTGTGAAGTTGAAAAATTTTCTCACATAATTCCTTGTAAAAGTTTTGAAAAAATAGGGAAATGTGAAATCGGTTTTGATGAGTTTTTGGCTTCTATGATCTCGGAAAATCCGCTAAAATTGCCGATTTTTGTTTTGTAATTTTGTTTTTTTCGCTAAGGAAAATTATTCCCATTCCAAGGCAAAAAGTTGTCGAAAATTCAATTTTTTCCGATTCCGAAATTTTCAGCGGTGGGTAAACTCGGAGAGATAAAAAAAATTTATTATTACCGAAAAAATCCCCCATTTCCATTGTCAACATTGTCAAAAGCCCGAAACCGATTTTGTGCTCCAAATTTTCTGTCAAATTTTCGCCAGATTTTTTTTGTACATAATTTTTTATTCCGAAAAATCGCAGACAAGGGGCGCAAATCAAGTTAAAATCTTTGTTAATTTTATAGTCAAAATGCGGGCCAAACATGAAATCATAACTCGGCGTAAAAAGTATTAAGTTTGTCAATTTTGGATTTTTTTCGCGCTCTTCTTCTAAAATTTTTTTGTACTCATTTGTTTTAGAAGAAAATTCGACCCAATTTGACGGTAAAAAAATTGTCATTCCTAGCCGAAAATTTTCGCTCGGTTTCCAAAAAGTTGGCTGAAGTGCGACTTGAAAATCAAAGTCATTAACTCGTCCTTTTGCCGCATTTTCACTAATAATTCGATTTTTTTCCACGTCCGTTTTTGAATATGCCTTCACCCCAAGAAATACAGCAAAATCGATGGCAAAATCAGAAGGTTTTTGCTCAATCTCAGTTTCGTTAACTTTTTCACTTGAAGCCGAATAACAAGCAAAACTCCCTAAAATAGCCAAAATTCTCGAAAAATGTTTCATTCTTTTATTTTATAACTTTGATAAAAAATCGGCAATTGTTTTTTTTGATGCGAAAATTCGATAAAAATTCCAAGTAGTTTTTTAAGGCAAATTTTGTCAAAATTTATCAAATTTCTTTAGGAAACTTCTGAAAAATCTGGGAAAATCGTTTTTCGGCAAAAATTTTTCTTCGGCCAAAATCGTTCGAAATTTCATGTAAAAATCTGCAAAAATCTAAATATAATTTTTAAAAATTTCTACCCATTCTAGAATTAACTTTTTTGGATCGCAGTCGATTTTTGTCGTAGGTTGGCTCGTTTTTGGCGATTTTTTTGTGTTAATTCCAATTCCAATACACATAATTTCGGCCCCGGATTGGTCGTTTTCAATTTCGCACAAAATTCCTCCGCATTTTTTTTTGTCCAGCATCAAATCGTTTGGAAATTTTATTTCTATTTCAATTTTTGTCAAGTTTTTTATAGCTTTTTTCATGATTTCTGCGGCGAAAATCGAAATTGGTTCTGCATTTTTTGGCAGCGTTTTCTTTGAAATACAAAAAGTTGCATACAAATTTCCACTCGGACTTTTCCATAAGTGTCCGTTCGTGCCATACCCGCC
>Ga0209340_1001025_pt1 | contig 23117 bp, 20 predicted proteins | sample EPASupsiteSAE323_FD_187266 | JGI IMG/M metagenome (GOLD analysis project Ga0209340, IMG submission 187266) | Bioremediated contaminated groundwater from EPA Superfund site, New Mexico - Sample SAE3-23 (SPAdes) (version 2) | ecosystem: Environmental > Aquatic > Deep subsurface > Groundwater >... | reverse complement strand
CGATGTTGCGCCGGATGGCGGCCAGATAATGGTTGCCGCCCTCGCCGTACATGTCGCCGTCGCCGCCTTCCGCGACGACAGTGAGGTCCGGTGCGACCGCCTTGATGGCAGTGGCCACGGGCAGTGCCCGGCCGTGCAGGCCATTGAAGTAACTTGCATTGATGTACTGGGGCATCTTGGCCGCCTGGCCTATGCCCGAGACCATAACGAGCCTGTCGCGTTCAATCCCGAGCTCCTTCAGGGCGGCCAGGAGAGAAAGCCTGATGGAAAAATCGCCACAGCCGGGGCACCAGGCCATATCGCGCTTTTCATCGAAATCGAAACAGTTCTCTGCCATATGAGGCCTCCGGATTTACGCGAGGGCGGAGATTCTTTCCACGAGTTCTTCGACGGTGAACTGGAAGCCGTCGTTCTTCAGAATGCGGTGATCGATACGTTTCCCTGTCTCGAACTCGACCAGGTCGGCGAACTGCCCGCCTGCGTTGCCTTCGACCGCGATGCATGTCGAGGCTGCGGCCATGTACTCCGCGACGCCATCGGGCAGGGGATAGACCCAGGGGAAATGCAGGTACGCGATGTACGGAAGGCCGATGGCAGCCATAGCTTCCATGACCGGTCTCTTGACCGAACCCCAACCCAGGATGAGGACGCGGTAGCGCGGGTCTCCGTAGAGCCTGGGCGGCAGGATGTCCTTTCGCACTGCGGCGATCTTGGCGAGCCGCTTGGCGACCATGGCTTTGCGCATGGCGGTATCTTCGGTGATGTAGCCGCCTTCGTCGTGCTCGTCCGAGTCGACGCAGACAATACCTTCACCCATGCCGGGCAAGCCCCGCGGCGAGAGGCCGTCGGCGGAACCGAGGGCGTAGCGGCGGTAATCGGCGGAAGTCCTGACGGTGTGCCGCTCAGGCGGCGCATCGGGGACGTCGAAGGGAGGCGTCGTGTAATACGAATCGACGTAGAATTGATCGGTCAGGATGAAAACGGGCGACTGATAGCGGTCGGCGATATCGAAGGCCGCGCGGGTGAGCGAGAAACCCTCTTCGAGGTCTCCGGGGGCAAGCACCACTTTGAGGAAATCGCCGTGTCCCGCGTGGATCGCGAGATTGAGATCGCCCTGCTCCGTCCGGGTGGGGAGGCCCGTGGCGGGCCCAGGCCTCTGGGCTATGTGCACGACGAGAGGCGTTTCGATGGCTCCCGAAAGGCTCACGGCTTCGCTCATCAGGGCAAAGCCGCCGCCCGAGGTCGTGACCAAGGCACGAGCGCCCGCGTACCAGGCGCCGATCGCCATGTTCGCGACGCCTATCTCGTCCTCCACCTGCTCGACGATGATGTCGAAGCGCTTGGAATATTCCGCCATGGCCGTGAGCACCGTGGTCCCTGGAGACATGGGATAGGCGCAGACGTAGTCGCAGCCTCCCGCCACGGCGCCTAGGGAAACCGCTTCGGCGCCGGTCAGCATTATTTCGTCGCCTACCGCCGGATCCGTCTGTATATCGATCGCAACCTCAGGAACCAGAGCCGAACCGCGTTCGTAGCCCCGGCGGAACGCCTCGACATTGAAGTCCTGGATCTCGGCGCTCTTGCCGCCGAAAAATTCGCGTACGCCCGCTTCGCAGCCGGCGCGGTCGATTTTGAGCAGGGCGCATATGGCGCCGACGGCGACCGTATTGGAGTAGACAACCCCGCCGACTTCCAGAGCTATCGCCGCGAACGGAAGGTCGATCATGCGATCGTAGCCCACGACGGCCTTTTCGCCGATCACGGCGGTTTCGGCGCTTATCCTTTCCCGTAAATGGGGAATGGATTCCGGCGTCAAAGGAATCAGGATATCGATCCTTCCGACCCGCGCTGTCACGCGCTCGCGCGATATGCGTATTTCGGTGCTGTTGCATCCTCCGCGCACGCGGGACATGTATTCCTTCGTGGCGAATACGTGGTAGGCCGCATTTTTCGCGAAGGCGGTCAGCATGGATTCTATGGACTGGATTCCCTGACCGGCTTCACCCGAAAGAACTATGGAAAGCTCTTTGTTCAGGGGATTCATTTTTTCGCCAGCCTGCCTGCAAGCTCGGCGGCCCAGGCCCCTTGCGCTTTTGCGGCTTCGAGTTCGTGCTTGCTTGGCATCCGTGAACCGTCGCCGCCCGAGATGGTTGTGGCTCCGAAGACCGAACCGCCATTGACCGCGTCTATTTCGAAGAGGGCGGGGCATTTCGCGTAGGGAAGGCCCGAAACAACCATGCCATGGGCGAGAAGCGTGCTGTGCATGTGCTGTATCGTGGTTACGGCCCCGCCGTGCTGGGTCGCGCTCGAACTCATTACGGAGCCCACTTTGCCCACGAGGCCGCCGCGCTGCCAGACCTGTCCCGTAGAATCGAAAAAGGCCGCTACCTGACTCGGCATGTTCCCGAAGCGAGTGGGAACGGCAAAAATGATGCCGTCGGCCCATTCGAGGTCCTCGGGTTTGACATGGGGCACTCCGGCGAAAGCCTTCTGGGCGTCGACTGCGTGCATGGCGGCCAGTATTTCGGGCGACAGCGTTTCCGGAATACGCAAGAGTCTGACCTCGGCGCCCGAGGACTTGGCGCCTTCTTCCGCGGCCTGCGCCATCCTGTACATGTGACCGTACAATGAGTAGAAGACGATTGCCATTTTCATCGATTGTCTCCTTTTTCCGATTTCCGCCGGAGTTTTTCGTTATCCGATTTGTTCGCCGAGATAGATTCCCGCGCCCATCTGAGCGATTTGGTCGCGCTGCCCTTCGATCCAGTCGATATGCGCTTCCTCATCTTCGATTATCGATTCGAGGAGTTCACGCGTTCCGCTGTCGCCGATCTCGTGGACGATCTTTATTCCGGCATTGTAATCATTGATCGCTTTGTGTTCCGCTTCCCAATCCCTCTTGTGGATGGCTTCGACGTCGCTTCCGATATTGATGGCGCCGAGCTTGGTCACGAGAGGCCGCCCTTCGAGAAACAGGATGCGGGCGATGAGTTTCTCGGCGTGCTTCATCTCGTCGATGGCGCGCATTTTTATGGCATCGTGCAACTTGCCGTACTTCCAGTTCTCGCAAATCTCGGCGTGAAGAATGTACTGGTTCGCCGCAGCCAGCTCGTCGCCAAGCAGTGCATTGAGTGTATCGATGACTTTTTCGTTCCCTTTCATGTTCGGTCTCCTATAATTTCCTCAAAAATCTGATTGCCTGCCGTGAAGGACTTGTCAGGCCTCGGCCCGCCAGAGTCCATGTATGTTGCAGTATGCGCGCGCGATTACATGAGAGGCGGCGACCATGAACTGGGCGGTCGGCGCCATGCCGGGGGACAGGAAAGCTTTGTACGAAACGCCATCGGCGATAAGCTCGATCCACTCGATGTAGTGCTTTTCCTCCATTGGGTGAGGTGCGGAGCCGACGCTGACTTTGAAACCGCCGGCGATCTTTTCAATGACGGGGACATGCTTTTCCTTCGATGCGTCGGTGCTGTTTTCGGCGAGAACCTTCATCGTCGAGCCGCAGCAGTCCGGCTCACACTTCGAACCGTGAACGACTTCGAGAATAGAGCCACAGGATGCGCATTTCAAAATCTGGTTGAGTTCAGCCATACGAACCTCCCCGAAAATTATGACATCCGGACCTCTATGGGCCCGTTGCGGATATCCTGGATAAACATCAATATGCTTTGTAGTATATGTCAATAATTATTAATCTGCAAAACCGAATATCATACATGTCCTCAATGCCGACCGGTGATTTTGGTACCGAAGCGTGGCAGTAATGTTTTGAGTCCCGCTGCGATTACAAATGGAAAATACCCTGACGTACTGCGGCAGTCTGTGCGCTACCGCACAGACTGCCGGGCTCGGGATTTCATTTGGACGGCTGCAGTAAATAAAAACATACGGTATAATGAAAAGAAAGTGTTACTTGTTCATTCTTTTTATGTCCGTTTTTTGCTCCATGGCTAAGAGGCTTCGATGCCGTCAGGAGGGGAAAATGCAGAGAAAAACCGCACTACTGGTAATGGTTGGGTTGATTGCGACTGCGCTGCCATACGCTCAGGGTATCGACACTCTTCAGCTGCCCGGCATCGGAGAATGGCTTATCGATGAGAGCGGATCGCCTGCACATTGGCTTGGCGAACAATATGACGGCAAGGTCCTGTTTGAACCGATAAACGTGATAATCGTCGACTCGCATGCCCCGTCGGCGGATGAGGCGATCAAAAAACTTATAAACGCATCTTTACGATGCGGCTACGAACTGGAGGAAGGACATTCAGCGGGATATTCCGCCATCATGGACGGCAAGAAATTCGAACAGATACCGGCGAATCAGAAAGTGGCATTCTCGGACAAAGAATTCATCGTTTCCAATAATCATGGAAGGATCATGGGGCCATACCTCTACAAAGGGAATTACATTTTCGCAGGGGCCTTCAGCAGGGAATCGGTGAGCGCAAAGCCGGCCCTGCACCATGGCTTTCTTTCCTTTGCAGTCGCCAGAGATAATTATTGCGGCAAACTGGATTCAAAGGGAATTTATAAAATCATCGGAAAACACAATCTGAACAACATCCGGAATAATGAGGGCGAGACGACAGCGGATCATGACGGATATGCGATAGTGCTGGCGTCGCAGAAATAGAACCCCCATCAGGCCATCGCGGGCGGGACCGCCGGATTGACAAGCTCCGGCGCCTGGGAAGGGTGTCGCATGTGGTCGGAAAGACGAACCAGCTCCCGTACTTCTTCGACCTTCTTCCGGTCTATGAAGAGTTGTTCCGCTATTTCCTGATTCGTGAGCCCGTGGAGTATGCCGCAGAGGACCAAATCGACTGTGTCGGCAGGGAGGCCCAGCATCCCCAAGTATTTGTCGTGCACGCCCGGGATCACATCGGGATTGGGAGTCCTGCCGGTGATCGATTCCGGCACACCGAGATACTCTGCGATTTGGAGTATCTGCATCCTGAACAGCCCCTTCATGGGCATCAAGTCGGCAACGTCATCGATCCCGAACTTGACGAACAGACCTACCATATCCTCCGTGAGGTGGGCGCTACCCACGGTAAGATAGTTGTTTTCGTCGGCAAATTTGCACATGACCAGGGCACGCATCCGTTGTTTGGAATTGATGGATGCCGTAGCAGCCCTGTTGAGCCGGGATTTCGATCCTCTGATGCTGTCCAGAAGCATGTTCTCCCCGCTGCTTTTCATGTACTTCAAGGCGACGCTGTCGCGTAGTTTCTTTGTGGGGAAAAAAGAGAGAACAAAACCGTATGTTCCCAAGGCAAACAGAGCGTTGGTGATCGATATTTTCCGGGTCTGGATTCCCAGGGCTGCCGCCAGCTGCTTTGCGAAACGCCCGGCTTCGGGATTGCCCTGCCTTTCGGGCAGCATCAGCCCGACCACTTTGTCCTTGCCCACCGCCCTGACGCAGAGCGCGGCCACTACACTCGAATCGAGGCCGCCGGAAATCGGTACGACTATCGCATCGCGCCCCAATTCGGCATGCTTTTCCTTGATGAAATCGCATATGATGCCGGTCGTTTCTTCGGCATCGATCTTAAGCAGGTCTTTTGTGAGTGCGATCATGATGTTGGATAATATAAGCATGATCCAACTACAGAAATAGCGCGTGCCATCATGTCGCCGCCCTCAGGCTGCGTGCTTGTGCTCGATGGCCATCGCGGGACATCATGGAGTATCATGGTCAAGAAGGTATCTATGGTATCGAAAGCCAGCGCTCGTGTCGTGAGCGACGGAGGCCGCAAGGCAGTCTGTCTCGAGAATGGAGTCATTCGCGCGGTCATCGACAGCCAGGGCGGGATGATGCCCCAGTTCGGCTTGTCGCGGGGAACGGGGCTCGTCAACGCTCACTGGATACCGACCTTCCGCGCCAACAGCGGGAAGCCCTGGGACGAGAATGCGCACGGCGCCTTCTGGAAGGGCAAGCTCCTGTACAACCTCGCCGGGGATTTTCCCTGCGCCCCGAACTTCGGCCCGGATTGCCGCGTTGATGGAGTCGCTCTCCCCGCCCACGGATGGACGGCCGATCGCGAGTGGAGTCTGCTCGACTGCGACGAAATAGAGAAGGGTATAGCCGCGCGCGCGCGCTTCGCCCTCGGTCCTGTCGATCCGGCTTTCCCGCTTTCGTTCAGGAAAACCGACATCGTGATCGCGGGACAGCCGGCCTATTTCTCGATAATGGACATCCGGAACGCGGGCCCACGACCCCTGACCATCAATGTTGGTCGGCATAATACGCTTGGCTCGCCTTTCCTCCAGGCAGGCTGTCGCATCAGTCTGTCCGCGCGGCGCTTCCTGGCCGCCCCCGCCGGAACTGAGTTCGACCCCACAGGAAGGCTGGCGCAGGGCGTGGAATTCTCCGACCTTGCGAAGGCCCCGCTACGCGACGGCGGTTTCGCCGATATATCCTTAGTCCCCGGCATGATCGGCTACACCGATTTCGTGACCGGAGCGATCCCCGCGGAACTGGCCCTCGGATGGAGTTGTGTCGTCAATCCCGTTCTGCGCCTGGCCTATCTGTGTTTCTTCCCTGGCGCCGCCGGCCTGGCCGGGGGCGAGATCGCGCTCTCGTTCAATGACCTGTGGATGCAGTACGGCGGCAGGAATTTCACGCCCTGGTCTATGGGAGAAGGCGAGGCCGATCTCTCCTTCTGCCTTGGAACGGAGAATGTGGCCGGCGCTTTCGCGAACGGCCTCGCTTTCGCGCGCGACTGCCCTATGCTCCTCGGAAGGCCGACCCTCGTGGAAATCCCCGCGGGTTCCGAGAGGCGGCTGAGCTATGGCACGGCACTCCTCCCGCTGGAAGGGGAGCTTCTTGACGAAGGCATATGTGCTGTGGAGGCCGGCAAAGGAGAGCTCGTGCTCAAGGGTAAACGGCACTCGGCGCGCTTTCCGGTCGACGCCGATTTCATGACCGCGAGGGCCTTTACCTGAGCCGATACCGGCTTTCGGCCCTTTCGATCTCCTCTATTACCCGTATTACCCGAGCGTCGGAGGCATCCTTTTCGTCGAGGCCTGACACCTCACGCAGGACAGTCCTCATGTTGGCGCCATCCCAGCGGCTATGGAAGTCTTCGTCCGCGCTGAAAAGCCTGCCGTCCCCATCGGGCGACCTGAAAGCCAGGGCTGCGCGAATCGCGGCGGCAATCGCCCCGAAGGGAAGCCCCTGCCGGGCGGCGAGAAGGCAGGCGCCGACGAGCCTGTCATCCCGGGCGAGCTTCCTCGGCAGATCGCGTCCAACGCGGTGGACGGTATCGCCCAAAGCCCGATTGCGGAACCGTGAGAGGAGGTCGGCCACGTGCTCGTCGAGCTCTGCCTTCGGCAAGTCCGCAGGATAGCTCGCAGTGAGGGCGGCCGCGCTCTCAAGCATAGCCGACCGCACGCCTTCCTCGACGCCGGGGAGATCCAGGGCCTCCCAGATATAGTTCTTCGAAGGGTCGGTGCGCCAGCCAAGGTAGGCGGTCGCGGCATGGCCCAGGTTGTGGATAAAGAGCTTCCTGTCGACCCAGGCACCGATGTTGTCGACGAGCTTGAGCCCGGGCAGGTCTGGTGCTTTGCCCTTCCAGCCGCGCTCGTCCGCGATGAGGGTATCGTAGGCCTCGGTGAAAAGGGCGAGGGGGTCCGCTTCCAGCGCCTCCCGGGGCATGATGGGCACCATCTTCCCTATGCTCGTTTCGATGAGCCCGACGAGCCCGTCCGGGTCAATTCCGGGCCCCAGGCGCCGGGAAAGCTCGGCTCTGAAGAAAGAAGCGCCTGAGCGGATATTCTCGGCTATGAGTACGTTGAGGGGCGGCAGCGAGGCTTCCCTTCTGGCCAGAAGCGCGGGCACCATAGCGCCAATGACGGAGGGGAGGCCCGCTTGGCCTACCGAAGTGGCCGCACAGTCGGCGCGGAGGAGTTCCCGGGTCACTGCCACGATGTCGCGGCCATTGACGCCACGGACAGGGCCGACCTGGAGGACAAGGTCATCGCGGTTGTTTTCCTTGACCACGACCCGATAGCGGCCGGCCTCGTTGAGTCGGTCGACCAGGCGCTGATCGACATCCAGGAAAACCGTCTCCCATCCGGCCGCGCTGAAGAGCCTTCCGATGAAGGACCTGCCGATGTTTCCCGCGCCAAACTGGACAAAGCGTTGTGTCATCGGGCCGCCTCCACCTGTCGGCGCCAGGCTTCGACATAGGGCTCGAGGAGTCTCCGCTTATCGCCCGGACACGGTTCAAGCCATACGCCGCCAACATGGAAACAGGCAAAACCGCCCGAGGCGGCTCCCCATGCGAGGGTTTCTTTCAGGTCTATTTTCGGGGCGCCCGAATCAAGCTGCATCGCCGCCGAGGCGATAAGGCCCCCGGCGAAATTGTCTCCGCAGCCGGTGGTATCTCCACGCCGTTCGGGATGGTCGGCGAGTTCCCGGACGATCGCCCCGGAGACAGGAAAGGTCCGTTCGGGCGCTGGTGCGAAACGCTCTCCCGTCCATGACGCCGCGAATATCTCGCTGGTGCCGGCGGTCACGACAGCCGCCCCGACGCCCCGGTCCCGGAAGAAGGCGAGGGCCCCTGTCGCATCGGGTCTGCCGGAGAGGCGTCTTGCCTCCTCGAGATCGGTGATGAGAAGGTCGATCGAAGGCCAGGCCTCATCGCGCGAGCCAAGGGGCCAGCGGCCCACAGGGTCGCGGCGCTGGTTTCTGTAGTCATAGACGGTATTCACGATCGTGAGGGCCCCCCGGGACTTGGCCCGGGCGAGGAGGCCGTCAAGAGAGTCGTGCAGAGCCGGCGTCAGTGCCGTGCCGCCGAATGTCACTATTGTCGAGTCGAAAAAGGCCTCAGGCAGGTCCGAAGCCTGAAAACTCGCGGCGGCCCCTATTTCATTGATGAAACTTCGCTCGCCGCGGCCCCTGTCGTAACCTGAGTCGGAAAGCACCAGGGTAAAGGGCGTCTTTCCCGGTTTCGAGAGGCAGCCGGAAATTTCGATCCTGTTCGAGCCGAGCATCGCGCGCAAGTGGTCGGCGTCCGGATCATCGCCCACGACACCCCTGAAGGAAACACTGAAGCGCTGGTCGGAGGAGGTTCCGGCATCATAGAGGATCTGGGCAGCATGGATCAGGGATACGACGCCTGGACCGCCTATGTTGCAGGCATCGGGTGCTCGGCCCCTGAGGAGGGGCATTAGGGCGTCATCAAGATCGCGGCCCGCAAAGCGTTCGAAATCTTCCGCAAACACGAGTGCGCCAGGTTCGAGGCCGCCGTCGCCGGGATTGCGGGAACGAAGGGCCGCGAACTCCGGTGAGGAGAAGTCCACTCCGGTGTGGATGTAATCGATCAGAGAGCAACCCGCTCCGGCTATCGTCGTCATCGTCTCAGTCTGTGATGAGAGTCGGGTAATCCGAGACAAGGAGGCGCCAGGGTTCCTCATCTTCCTCGATCGCCGGGAAGCGGCCAACACCCTCGAGGAAATTGTTGTCGCTCACATCGTCGTTGACCATACTCACCTCTCCAGCAAGGACCTCTCCGCCCTCGCCCCAGAAACGGTGGTAGAGGAGCCTGTCGAGGCATATGCTTTCTCCGGGACCGAGCCGCACCGAGCCGCCTGCGGGAAGGCGATGAAGGAGTCCGTCGATCCTGACCTCCACAGCCGTTGTGGCGAGCCCTCCGGCCTCGTCGCTGTTCCAGAGCTGGAGGACCAGACCGCCGCCGCCCCGGTTGATGATGTCCTCCATCTTGGCCCTGTGGAAATGGGCAGGCGTCTCCTGGCCGTCGCCGACGATCATCACCTTCTCCGCGTAAGTCTTTCCGCCGGAGCCGGGTTCGCCGTTACGGAGCGTGAAGAGGAAGAGGCCACGCTTCCGATAGTTCCCGGAGCCGAAGTCAGTGATATCCCAACCCAGGTGGGCCCTCTCGATCTCGTCGGCCGCGGCGCGCATTCCGCGCCACCGTTCCGGTCCCCAGGAGGCCCAGACCGGAAGGCGAAAGTCGCGGGCCGCAAAGAAGCGCTCACCCTCGCGGATTATTGCGTTGATCTCGCTGCGTTTCATATTCTCTCCTCGTAGGCTGGCAGCGGACCTCAGAACCGGAATTCCATGAAGGTCTCGTACATGGCCTTGATATTGTCGAGAGGGGTATCGCGGCCTATCTCGCCGCAGGCGATGATGCCGCCCTTCTCCGAGCCCAGGGCGTGGAAGACCTCGCCGATATGTTTTCTCACATCCGCCGGCCCGCCATAGGTCATGACCTTTTGCCTATCGAGGTCGGTCCGGAAGCAGATGCGGCCTTTGAAACGCAGCCCGAGCTCCTCGTTGCCCATGCAGTTCGACTGGCAATTGACCACCGAGACGCCGAGATCGATAAGATCGGGGATTATATCGGTTATGTAGCCATCCGAATGGAAGTGGACATCCTTGCCGGCCGCCAGCACCCTGTCGAACATCACCTTGTAGCAGGGCCTGAAAAAGGCCCTCCAGAGTTCGGGGTTGATCATCAGCGCCGTCTGGGTGCCCCAGTCGTCGGCGAAGTGGATACCGTCATAATCCAGTTTGAGGAACTTGTCGATGAGCCGCAGGTTGTGGGCCAGGAGACCATCGCGCAGGGCGATGGCGGCATCCTCGCCAAGGGCGATGTCCGCGAGCAGGTCCTCGAAACCACGAAGTTCCTGCATGGTCTCGAAGAAAGTGATCCAGCCGCCCCGGGCGTACCAGCGGGGATCCTTGCCGACCATGTTGCCGGAATAGAGCCGATACACCGGAGGGTTCACCTCGAAATCGGGCCATTTATAATCGACAAATCGGGACCAGTCGGCCAGGGGTTTTTCAACGGGCAATCCGTATTCGCCGTCATTCGAGCATTCCCAGACTACTCCGAAGCCGTCGCGGTTCCGGCCCTTGCGGTAATAGGGCGGAAATTTTTCGAGGGGGAGATCGGGCAGGAAGTCCCAGCCAAAATCCTCCTCGACCCCGGCGAGCACGGCGCGCAGGGCGGAACCGTACCTGAGCAGGGCAGAAGGCAGAATGGCATGCGATATGGGAGGCCTGTCCGGGTAGTCGAAGGCGAGGGCCTTCCTGACCCGCTCCCGGCTCGTCATTGCGCTCATGCAGATCTCTCCTTCGGCTACTTGCTTATGCGGGCCTTCTGGAGGCTCTGGATCTGGATCGTGTTGAAGAGCACGGCGAAGAGAATGAGGAAACCGCGCACGATGTATTTCTCGAAGTCTCCCACACCGAAGAGAGTCATCCCGTTGTTGATGACCCCCAGGAAGATGATTCCCATGAAGGTGCCCCAGACCTTGCCGACACCACCCGCAAGGCTCGTTCCGCCGATGATGACAGCGGAGATGACGTCCGTCTCGTAGCCCCGCCCAAACGTGGAGGAGCCCGACATGACCTGGCCCGAGAGAATGATTCCGGCGATGGCGGCGAGGACCTGGACGGCAACCATGATGATGATCTTTACCTTGGTGACGTTGATGCCCGAGAGGCGGGCCGATTCAGGGTTGCCACCGACCGCGTAGACCTCCCGGCCGAACCGCGTGAGATTCATGATGACAAAGACGATCGCGAAGACTATGAGAAGCCAGATCGCCGGCACCGGGAAAACCCCGAAGAGCCGGCCGGCACCTATCCAGTTGTACCAGTCGGGCAATGTCGTCACCGGGAAGCCTCTGGAGATGAGGGCCGCGGCGCCATAGACCACGTTCTGCATAGCCAGGGTAATGATAAAGGTAGGGATATTGAAACGCGTTCTGAGGAACCCGTTCCACAGACCGATGAGCAGGCCGACGAGGATGGCGCAACCCATGGCGACGAAGACTCCGGTCTCCATCGGCATGATGCCCGCCTTGGCCAGGGCTCCGGTGATGGTGGCGGTAAGGACGGCGGAGAGGCCGATCGAGGATCCGACGGAGAGATCGATCTCTCCGCCGATGAGGACCATGGTCATGCCGAAAGAGATTACGCCTGAAAGGGTGACATTCCTCAAAATGTTGAGGATATTGGCCAGGGTGAAGAACCCCGGAGCGGTGAAGACCAGCGCGAGAACAATGCAGAAGAGAATGATCTCCAGCATGTATTTCTTCGACAGTCGCGAAAGATCGATCTTCGTTGTTGTTGCCGGCTTCATCGTGTCTCGCCTCCCATGCAGAGCGAATAAAGTTGTTCTATCGTGATATCTTCGGGTCTGACTTCCCCGACAAAGCGTCCGAACCGCATGATGATGATCCTGTGGCAGACTTCGAGAAGCTCTTCCAGCTCGGAGGAAACCACCACCGAGGAGATTCCGCATCGGGACTGGTTCCAGATGATCTGGAAGATCTGTTGCTTGGCTCCCACGTCGATGCCCCGCGAGGGCTCATCGAAAAAGATGACCTTGGGACAGGCATTGAGCCACTTCCCGACGACCACCTTCTGCTGGTTTCCGCCCGAGAGGCTCGTCATCGGCAGGCTGTCGTCAGTGGTCTTGATGCTGAGCGCATCCACCTGTCGCCCCGAATAATCCCTCACGAGCTTCCCATCCACGAAACCGCCCGGAGAGACTGCGTCAAGACACGCATGGCAGAGATTGTCCCTGATCGAGAGTACCTGCACGAGCCCCTGGGATTTTCTGTCCTCCGGCGTGAAGGCGAGTCCTGCCTTGCTCATGCTTCGCGGACTTGGCCTCTCGATAGTAACCCCATCGAGCACAACCGTGCCCGAATCCACCTTGTCGGCACCGAATATGCCCCGGAGCAGCTCTGTCCTTCCGGAGCCGAGCATACCGGCTATACCCAGGATCTCGCCTTTCTTCAGAGTAAAGGAGATATCCTCGAACCAGGGTTTGCGGGTGAAGTCCTTCACCTCGAGGACAGTCTCGTCGGAAATCTCGAGATCGGCCGGCCGCGACTTCGTCTCGACATTGCCGAACATGAGCTTGAGGATGTCAGAAGGCTTCGATCCCTCCATGTCAACGCGGCCGGTGAAATGGCCGTCGAGGAGGACCGTGCTTGTATCGGCTATCTCCCAAAGCTCCTGGAGGCGATGCGTTATATAGATAATTATGACGTCTTTCTTCTTGAGTTCGCGGATGAGCCTGAAGAGCATCTGCGTCTCTTGCTGGGCGAGGGCCGAAGTCGGTTCGTCCAGGAGGATAACCTTCGGGCGGAAGCTCATTGCCTTCACTATCTCGACAACCTGGCATTGCCACATATTCAGGTTCATCACGGGCTCACGAAGGGGCAGGTCGATACCCATCTCATCGAGGAGCGCCTGCGCCTTGGCGTAAGTCCGCTTCCAGTCCACAAAGGCGCCACGGGTCTCGTAACGGCCTATCAGGATGTTTTCGGCGACGGAGAGCCCGGGGATGAGGCTCATCTCCTGATAGACGGTCGCGATACCCTTGCCGAAGGCGTCGGAAGGATCCTGGATATCGAGAGGCTTTCCGTCAAGTTCGAGGCTTCCGTGATCGGGACGATACGCGCCGTTGATGATCTTTACGAGGGTGGACTTGCCGGAGCCGTTCTTGCCTATGAGGGCATTGACCTTGCCGCTCTCGAAGGAAAGAGATACCGCATCCAGAGCCGTCGTCCCCGGAAATTCCTTGGTGATGTCCTTGACGGTGAGCACGCTCATGCGAACCTCCCCTCCTGTCGCTGTATTTCCTTATTGAACAGGGGCTCCGCGAACCGAGACAATCGGCTCCGCGGAACCCCTGTGGTTGGCCTTTCGGCCTAGCCTAAAAGGTTCTGCTTACTTGGATTTCGCCGTGAGATCGGCGAGGAAGGCATCGAGGCCCGCCACGTTCTTGCGCTCAAGGAGGATGCCGGGGACGATGACGGTCTTGGCTTTCGTAGCGCTGTAGTCTTCGCCCTTGATGGCCTTGGCGAGAGCTTCCATCGTCTTGACACCGATGCCGTAGGGATCCTGGGCGATGGCGGCCTGGAGGATGTTGGCCTTGTCCTTGAGGAGCTGGACCATCTGCTCGCTGCCGTCGAAGCCGAAGACGACGATCTTGCCAGCTTTGCCGGCGTTCTTGACGGCCATGGTGGCACCGATTGTGCCGCCTTCGTTGGCGCAGAAAATCAGGTTGAGTTCGTTGCCCTTGGCGGTGATGATGTCGCCGCCGACGGTGATGGCCTTATCCTGAAGCCAAGCGTCCTGGTCAGCGATAATTTCTACGCCGGGGAGAGTCTTGACCTGGTCGAGGAAGCCATTGACGCGGGCGCCCGACTGCTCGGGGAGGAGAGACTTGAACTGGAGGATGGCGACCTTGGCTTTGCCGCCCATTTTGGTCTTGATGTACTCAACGGCGGCCTTTCCGCAGGTCTTGCCGAGGTCGTAGTTGTCAGAGGTGAAGGCCCCGGTGATGTAAGGCGCGTTCGTCAGGGTGAAGTTGGAAATACCAATGAGAAGGCCCTTGCCTGCGGCGTCGGCGATGACTTTCATCGATGCGCCTTCGCTGATCGGGGAGATCGCGAGACCCTTGTAGCCCTGGGTCACGTACGTGTTGATGAACTCGGCTTCCTTGGCGGCGTCACCGTTGGTGTTGCCGGGGTAGAAATCGAAACCAGCCTTGATAGCCGCGTCCTTGTAGCCCATCTGCATGAGCTTCATGAACTGGTCTTCCTGGAAGACGACACCGGCGACCTTCGGTTTGGCCTGCGCGAAGGCGCTTCCGCCCACCGCGATCATCAGCACGACCACCATCAATGTTCCGAGAATCTTTTTCATCCTAGCCTCCAGAATCCCAATGCTTTTCCGTCGCTTCGAGCGACGGTAGGAACCATCTTTAATGGCCGTCCCCGCGGGATCCTGCCCGAGCCTTCACTTCCCTGGAGCGTAGATCGCTGTGCCTGCGCGCAGACCCTCGTCGAACATGGCTTCAATGTTTTCGAGGGGTATGCCGTCATGGAGGGAATGGTCGGAAGCGAGAACGTAGCCGCCACCTGGAGCGGCGGCCGCGATGGTTGCCCTAACCTCCGCCCGTACATCATCCGTCGAACCAAAGGGAAGGGTACGCGAAGAATCTATATTCCCGATTATGCAGAATCTCTTGCCGTAATCCCGCTTCACCTTCGCGATGTCCATGCCGGCAGTCCGCTGAAGAGGGTGGATGGACCTGATTTTCGTGTCCGCGATGAGGTCGAGATATTCGGAGATCTGCCCGCATGAGTGGAGAAGGGCCGGTACGCCCAGGGAATCGACGTAGGAGACAAGGTCGCGGAAATAGGGATAGAAGTGCTTGACGTAGAGATCGCGACTGAAGAGAACCGACTTTGAATCCCCGAAATCCTCGCTGATCCAGATGCCGTCGATCCCGCATTCGACCGCGATCTTGGCCGCCTTCTTGAAGAATTCATTCGACATGGCAAAGACGGACTCGAGGAGTGCGGGGTCGTCGTAGAGGGCATAGCAGATGTTCTCGAAACCCATGAGGAGCCAGGCCGTGGTCAGAGGGCCCTGAATGCCACAGGTTATCGCGAGCTTTGAGTCGCGGTTGTTTTCGAGGGTCTGCTTGAGATCGAGGTCCCGCCCGGGAAGGAGGGGATCGGGGCAGCGGTATTTCTCGAAATCCTCGCGGGTGATGATCGGGTAGGCTATCGGAGAGTCGATGGGCCAGGAGACGTTGGAACGAACGAAAGTACAGCCCCATTCGTCGCGATAGGTTCTGTCGTCGATCCACTCTGGCGAATATCCCTGAAAGCCGGCCAGGGGCACCCAGATGGCGTCATGGCCGAGTTTTCTGGCAAGTTCGAGGGCATCGGGCCCATTGTAGCTCCCGGGCCTATGGCCGATGAGCTTTTCATATAGAGGTTCCTGGAAAAGGAAATCGAACAGAGGTACACGATCGGGTATGCCACCATTGAGGGCAGTCAGGAATCGTTCCCTGGGTGTCACATTCTCACTCCACAGTAGTCGGATATTTTTGCAGTCTAGCACTACCCTCCGATTCGTCAAGTTTTATAATTTAATTTGTATCAAGTTAATCCGCTTAAAAAAATATTTTTAACTTCATTTTCCTACTACTCAAAGAGCGGCAATGAAGGAATAATATGGGCCATGAAGAAGCCCACTCTAAAGGACATAGCCGACGCCGCAGGCATATCCGTAGCCGCCGTGTCGATGATCCTTGCCGGGAAAGGCAAAATCTCGCCAGCCGTTTCCGGTCGCGTCCGCGCGCTTGCCGAAGAGATGGGATATCAGCGCCGGAGCACGGCGGACAGGCCTGGGGCGAGGAAATTCAAGTACGTCTGCATACTTCAGTGCGAGGACTTTCCCTACCTCTGGAACTTCTCCAATCCCTTCGTCTCTTTCCTGGAAGAGCAGGTCGTCAAGATGGGGTACTACCCATTTATTCTCCATATCCCGAACAACGCCGACCCGCGCACGGTATTCAAAGAGATAGTCGGCGCCCATGCCGGCGCCGTCTTCGCCCTCCACTACGCGGACGCCCAGCTTTTCGAGAACCTCGAGAAGGCGGCTATCCCGGTCATCCTCATCAACAACGGGGAATACCAGACGCGCTTCTGGTCGGTGATGGCCGACGAGGTCCAGGGCGCCTATGAGGCGACCATGCACCTCGTCGAGATGGGACACCGGGTCATAGCCTACGCCGACTATTTCCGACCGACCTTCACCATCCTGGTGAACGATCGCTACTTTGGCTATCGGAAGGCTCTCGTGGAAAACGGCCTCGCCTATACTGAAGATCTCAGGATCTCGGTGGCTCTTGACGACTTCGGGACCCTCCAGAAAAGGGTAGCCGATCTCCTTCACAGCCCTGCCCCGCCGACGGCCTTCGCCGTGCACGACGACTACTTCGGCGCATACCTCATAGAGGCCCTGAAGCGTGCGGGCAAACAAGTCCCGAAGGACATATCCATCATAGCGACCGGGGGCGATGTCCTGGACTACAAGGTGCCGTTCATCCCCAAGATCAACACAATGCAGATAGACCGTCGGCTTATCGCCACCATGGCCTGGAGCCTTCTCGAATCCCGCTTGAGCTCGCGACAGCAGTCAGTGCAGGTACTAAAAACCAAGATGCCCTATGTCGACCGCGGCTCGGCCCGGTTCGACATGGACTAGGCAGCCCACAGTGAGGAGAACGAGCATGGAATTCCAGCCGGACTGGCGAAATGTCGAGATGTCGGCGCGCAACGTGGAGGCCCCCCGGCTGCCGCTCTACGAACACATCATCTGTGCCGAAATGATGGAGACTGTCCTCGCGCGGAAATTCAAAACCCTCGAAAAAGGCGATGCCGCCGACAAAAGGGAATATTTCCGCAATTACTGCGAGTTCTTCAGGCTTATGGGCTACGACACGGTGAGTTTCGAGCGCTGCATCGGAACCATCATGCCCGGTTCCGGGGCCCTCGGGAACACGAGCCCCGGAGTCATACGCGACCGCGCAAGCTTCGAAGCCTATCCCTGGGCCGAGCTTCCCGACCTCTACTTCGAAGCCTACGCGGAGGACTTCCGGGCCCTTCGTGACGTCATGCCCGAGGGGATGAAGGCTATCGGCGGGGCTGGCAACGGGATATTCGAGTGCGTCCAGGACATCACGGGCTTCGAGCATCTCTCCTATCTCGCGGCCGACGACCCCGATACCTACGCGGCCCTCTTTGGCGCGGTCGCTCGGGCCAATCTCGAGATATGGCGCCGCTTCATGGCGGAATTCGATGACACCTACTGTGTCCTGCGCTTCGGTGACGACCTGGGCTTCAAGAGCAGCACCCTCATATCCCCAACGGATATCAGGCGCCTGGTCATCCCCGCCTACAGACCCATCATCGACCTTGTCCATTCCTACGGGAAGCCCTTCCTCCTCCATTCCTGCGGCTGCATTTTCGACGTGATGGATGACCTCATCGCGGCCGGAATAGACGCGAAGCATTCCAACGAGGACCAGATCGCCCCCTTCCCCGAGTGGGTGGCACGCTATGGCGAGCGCATCGGCAATTTTGGCGGCGCCGACACCGACTGCCTGGTGCGCTTGTCCCCAGCCGACATCAAACCCTACGTCCTCGACGTCATCGGGCGCTGCGTCGGACACGGAGGCTTCGCCTTCGGCTCGGGCAATTCCATACCGGACTACGTTCCCGCCGAGGGCTATCTCGCGATGGTCGAGACGGTGAGAGAGTGGCGGGGGGATTATCGCTAGTCATCATCGAACCCACACTCCAGTCAACGACGCGGCGCGCTTGGAAAAGTACTGGAGTTGGCAGGAAAGCGCATCCTGTCCCGGAGTAACATAAATATAGAGGGTGGGGGACATTTTGGGTCACTTTACATCAGAATAACGTCCGGAATTATCTGCAACTTTGCCTATAGTCGATAAACGGATATCTTCGGTATGGTTTTCCATCCGGGATATTACGCTCTTTTTTGTCTTTAGCCTTATTGCCAGCTCTTCTTGAGTCATTTCCTCGTTTTTTCTTACTTCTTTCGGCAAAAGGCCTACTTTAAACTCTTCATAGCCATTCTCATATTTTTTCTGCTCGGGAAACTTCGTCAGGTGGTGTTTTCTGGCTCTTTTTGCCAAAACCGTTTGTCAAAATTACCAGATTACCCGAATCCATAAAGCACAGAACCCTATATGCCATTCGGCCAATATCGATTCTGCATTCCCATATCTCATCAGCATCCATCAGTTTCTTAAAATACTGACGCGAAACCATGTCCAATTCCTCAACAATACTCAAAACCCAGGTAACTCTTTGTAATTTTTTACCTGATATAGAGTAAAATAATTTTTCTACAGGACGCCGATCCTCTATGACTCCAGGGGGGAAATATACGATGCCAGTCCTATTTGGCACCTGTTCCTGGAACTTCGACTCCTGGTTCTACTCCGAAAAGCAGTATCTGCCGTATATCACCGAGCTGTATGAGAGAGGTATGGCGACTACCTAGTGGACCCCAAGTCGCAGCTTCCTGCTATCGCGGCGATGCTGCAAGTTCTGTCAGACAGGGAGAAAGCGCTGTTCGTCAACGTCAACAACCATTTCGAGGGGGTCCGCACCGCGTACTATTGAGCGGCTGCAGGGGTTACTCTCTGGTTAAGGAATTCCATATCAGATAAATAATTTCTCAAACTAAGTAAATAAAGATTGCGCCCTTAAAATACTGGGCGTATACTCGCTCCCAGACAGACGGCGGCTGCTTCTTGTGCCTATCGCGTTTCGGCCGAGAGCCAAGGCAACCCAACTATTCGCAAATACGGGTAAAAAAGGCAGCTCCGGTCCACTTTTTAGCCTTCATATCCAGTACGAGCGTGTATGTTCCGTCATAAATGGTGTCATAAGCGCAGATAGTAGTTGCGCTTTGCAGACACGGTTCCTCCTTCGAATAGTGCAGCCTGGAGGGTTGGCTGTATGAAAGAAGTATAAAGAAATGCGTAACAAGATCAGCATAAGATCCCGGTCAGGGGAAAAGGCACAACGAAAAATGCATTTTGGAATTGGGCTCTAGAGAGTATTGTACAAAGTAGCCATAGAAAAAATGTGGATGAGGAAAACTATACTTTGAGGGTAATGCTGATAGGACTAATCATTGTTAGGTTGACGCCGCAAAGCGGCGCTAGGAGAAAATAATGATAACTGTTGAAATGTTTAACAATTTTTCAAACAATTGCACTGAAAAAAATGTTTGGCCTGAATACCAAGAACTATTTCATGATTTTTGGAAAGATAAAATCATGAATAACAATCTAACAATTATTGATGATGCAGATATTGACCCAATTATTCGCATGCTAGATCAAAATGGAAAAGGAAATACGAAAGGTAGTATTGTAGTAGCAAAAGCATTTATACGAATGGGGATGTGGTATCGTGCTTTCAGATCATTAAAAGAAAATAACGCTTTACAAAACAAATTGAATGAAATATTTAATGAGGTTGACGATAATAAATTAATAGTACTTCTTAATGAGTTTGAAGATATAAATAAGGGAAATAGTAATGGGTTGACCGGCAAAAATGCGGTTATTATTAATGCAATACTGTGCTTAAATAATCCGATGTTTTATATATCTGCTGTCTCCCTTGAACATAGGAAAAAAATTATTGAGTTTTTATACAATGAAACATTCGATTCTAATTCTTTTGGTAATAGAATTATCTTAAGTAATCGTAAAATTATTGATTACTTTAGAAATTTGAATATCCAAGAAAACCCTCGGAAAATCACTCTTTTTCTATACAGTATCAAGCAAGAATGGGAGAATGATCAAAATAAAGTAAATATAGATGAAGAAAATTGCGATGAAGAAATTGAATCTATCGAAAATATAGACGAAGGATCAAGCCAAACATTTATAATTGAGAAATATTTAGAAGACTTTTTAATAGGTAATTGGGAGTCTACAGAGCTAGGTAAAAAATATGATTTATTATTTGAAAATACTGAACTTATTTCTCAACAATATAAAACAGACATTGGAATTATTGATTTATTAGTAAAAGAAAAAAGTACAGGAAATTATGTTGTAATCGAATTAAAACGTAATCAAACAAGCGATGTAACCGTAGGACAAATTATGAGATATATCGGTTGGGTAAAAAAAAGGCTATCGCCTAATCAACTTGTTAAAGGAATAATTATTGGGTATTCGAATGATGATAAGTTGAATTATGCAATTTCTTGCGTTGATATTATTGAAATATTACTCTATAGGATTAATTTTACGTTAATTAAGCCAGAAATAAATTTAACCTAACAACTGCTTCAACCTTATAAAGCCTTTTGTCATGGTTTTTGCAGAACAACAATGCAAAAACCACGCCAATCCTTCGCTTCGCTCAGGCCAGGCTTTAAAGGTTAAGCTAATGTTCGATTGACGCCTTCGGCGCCAAAAGGGGAAAAGAAGAAAACTTATGGATGAAAGTATTCTTCATCAAAAAAAAACTAAAAAAACATTTCCTGCTTGGAGAAAAGCTAAAAAATGGGCTAAAAATACTATTCTTAGCTTAGCGGCTAGCTTAATGCTTACAGGTTGTCCACAAAGTTGTATTCCTACCCCCATAGGCCTCCCCCCAGTAGCAGGTATTTCTTCTAATAAAAGTTCTACAGAAAAAGGAGGTTCTGTTAATATTAAGACTACTGGAACTGCTAAAAATGGAAAATCAATTATCAGTTATGGCTTAGAATCTGACTATAATGGGAATGGAATAGTTGACGGGCCAGACGAAACAATTACCCAGGACAATCCTTTTGACATTAACCCTCAATTAAACTATGCTGGAACAGCTAAATTTTACAGTTTTTGTACTGATGATGCTGGGTTAACGAGTGATAAAGCAAAGTTAGAAATTCTTGTTACTGAACCCACTACTACAACTATCCCACAGCAACAACTCCCTACAGCAGACTTCTCAGAATTTGAAAGAGACTTTAAATTAGTTGATGGGCAACAAAAAGAATATACTTTGCCTGTTCCACTAGATTCAAATGGTGTAGAAGTTCCTTACAAGGCTGTTAGAGTTGTTTCAGGAAATGAATATATTAATTCTATTGGGATAGATATCCCTACAAGAAAATTAACTGCAAAACCTAAGCCAATAAGTCAAGAAACATCTTGTCAACTTGAATTTGATTTTGGTACAACAGAAAGCGGGACAGCAACATATAGCACAAGCATAATTCCTATAGATAATTTATGTAATATTGAGGGTCAAATTGAAAGTAATTGGGACGCAGAAGGAGTTACAAAACCAGGGGAAGTCAAAGGATTTGCTGAAGGAGATAGAACAAAGAAAGTAATAGATTACACAGCTCCTGATGGAAGATTCAATGTTCAAGCTAATGCTCCTGCAACAAACTTGACTTTGAAAGGGAGATTTACAGAACCAAGTGGAACAACTTTTGTGTGTCAATCTGTTTTTGATGCAACAAAAGATTACACAGGAATTAAACTTATTGGAGAGCCTTGGTCTAATTTTTGTACAAAACTAGACTTTTTGGATTGGTGTAATTATACCTCCATGGACGGACATATTGAAGGATGGGATTTGCCAAAATTTGAAGGAGTTGAATTGGTATACCAACATCCTGCAGGAAATAAAGGCATATTTAACTCAACGAATCGAAGAATCGTTAAAGAGACATTAATCGCTAGTGACGGTGGGGAAGCTTTTTTTAATAATAAAATAAGTTTGGATAATAAAGTTCAAGAAGATGATGCATCAACAACAAATTTTCATTATTTGTATAACGGATATGGGTTTAGTGCTTTACCTAACTGGATAGTTATTATTTCAGTTGATGGTTTAGTAGATGCAAGTGGTGAGTCTTGTGCTGGATTAACGAGCGTTGGTTATTTAAATAATAACCGTGGTACTCATACTATTAATAGGGCATTAATAATGTTAGATAGCAATAGATTAAGTCCAAATGGATTAACTCCTGATTACTTAAAGAAAATTCTCTTGCATGAATTCAAACACGCAGCTGATTCTCCGGGGGGGGAAGGAACAGGTTTAGTTAATCCTTATTCTGTTATGAGTCAGAATTTGACACAAGCTGGTTTAGCAGATATTGATAAAGCAAAATTAACTTACGGGAGGTATCCTTTTGGGACACCTTTTAATGATGTTCTCCAAAGCGGTTTTTAGTTAAATAACTGCTCTCGTACTGATTATAAAAAAATAAAGGATAATATTTATAAAACCCTTTTCATTAAAAAGATAATGAAAAAGGAAGAGGGGTTAAAATTAATCTTTACATTTATATTTGCAATTTATCTAACTTCTTTTGTTTCTGCTGTTGATATCCCTAATGGACAATGTGCTGTTGTTCCAAGAGCAGATTTAAACTAATATAAGAATATATTAGAATACTAGCTGAAAAGTTTATTAAAAAAGTTGATATTTAAAATGCTAGGTTTCTTAAAAGTTTTAAGAAAGAATCGAACAAATGCTTCAACCTTATAAATCCTTTGTCATGGTTTGTGCAGAAATCCCATGCACAAACCACGCCAAGCCTTCACTACGCTCAGGCGCGGATTTAAAGGTTAAGCCAATGTTAGAACGACTAAGTCCAAAAAGGTTCTAAACAATTGCCGGTTGTGATGATTCATGACTCGTTCCGGCGATTCTACGTCGAAAGACCAAGAAAAAGCCTATTGAAAGAGCCGCGC
>Ga0209340_1001024_pt1 | contig 23137 bp, 20 predicted proteins | sample EPASupsiteSAE323_FD_187266 | JGI IMG/M metagenome (GOLD analysis project Ga0209340, IMG submission 187266) | Bioremediated contaminated groundwater from EPA Superfund site, New Mexico - Sample SAE3-23 (SPAdes) (version 2) | ecosystem: Environmental > Aquatic > Deep subsurface > Groundwater >... | reverse complement strand
CCAATGATAAAGCCTTGCCTTCAGCTAGAGGAATAATAAAATGGCTATTTCCTTTTTCAGCAGGAACTTTTTCAATTATTTCATTAAATTGTGTTTCCCATTCAGGACTTCTTACTGTGAATACTTCTTGCAACTTTTTATAATATTCCTCAATCTTTTCATTAGGAACATCTCTTATGCAACCAGTTTCAGTAACAAAACCTAATTCTATTAATGTATTCTTTATTTTTTCATCATGTAATCTTTGAATATTTTCTTGTGAAACAGCAGCTACTCTCTCACAAATAATACCTTCTGGATTCATTTTTACTACATGTAAATCCACCTTTTCACTAGATAATATTTCTTTCTGTCTAAGGTATTTTGTCTCTTTTGTACAAAGTAAACAATAATCATCTCTTCCGTCTATCAAAGGAATAGTACAACCATTTACGTTAGTACCATACTCTTCTACAAAAAAATCTCCTACAAAAGAGAAATTTAGCTTAGAGTTAGTAAGTAATTCTTTATTTTCTTTTGCCATAAAAATCACTCCTTAGAAAAAAATTCCTTATTTCTATTTTATCACTAATTTTAGTATATAAGCAATGAATATTTTTGCTTCATCGGATACCTGTTCTTGTAAAGGACGTGAAAAATCTATAGAAATATTTTCGTCTACCTTCATATTTTTTTCTATATAGCTTAATATTCTCTGTGGTATTTTCGCTTTTTCTTCTTGTGAAAGCTCTCTCAGGAGAAGATTTACCTCATACAAGGTTTGCTCAACTGAAGAATTTTTTTTATCCTTTTTGCTTTTATTTTTGTACATTTGCAGACCCTCTCCTGTTTACAGAAAATTAATCTTTATCACAAAATCATTATACCATAAATATGCGTGTTTCTTCCTTTACTATTCCCATTCTATCGTAGCAGGGGGTTTGCTGGTTATATCATATACAATTCTGTTTACGTGTTTTACCTCGTTAACTATCCTATTTGATATTTTAGCCAATACATCATGCGAGATATATGCCCAATCCGCCGTCATGCCATCAACGCTCGTGACACCCCTTAATGCAATCGTATAGTCATAAGTCCTTTCGTCACCCATAACACCAACGCTTCTCATTCCGGTAAGCACCGCAAAATACTGCCATATTTCTCTATCCAGGCCTGCTTCTGCAATTTCGTTTCTGAATATCGCATCAGCTTCTCTTAGAATTTCAAGTTTCTCTTCTGTTACATCCCCAATTATCCTTATTGCAAGCCCAGGCCCCGGAAAAGGTTGTCTCCAAACAATGTGAGCTGGCAATCCGATTTCTTCACCTGCTTTTCGCACTTCATCCTTAAACAAACTTCTTAATGGTTCAATAATCTCCTTGAAATCAACAACATCAGGCAATCCGCCAACATTATGATGACTCTTTATTACTGCCGAATCACCCAACCCACTTTCAATAACATCAGGATAGATTGTTCCCTGAACAAGAAAATCAACTTCTCCGATTTTCTTTGCTTGGTCTTCAAATACCCTAATAAACTCTTTTCCAATAATCTTTCTCTTTTCTTCTGGCTCAGTAAAACCTGCAAGTTTTTCAAGAAATCTCTTTGAAGCATCAACTCTAATAAGATTTATATTAAATTGTTTCTTGAAAACCTCCTCAACCTGATCACCTTCGTCCTTTCTAAGTAACCCATGGTCAACAAAAACACAAATCAATTGATTTCCAACAGCTTTATGAACCAATGCAGCCGCAACTGAAGAATCAACTCCTCCAGAAAGAGCGCACAATACTTTTCCACTACCAACCTTTTTTCTGATTTCGATTACTGCTTCTTCAACAAATGAAGACATTACCCAATCGCCCTTGCATCCACAGATTTTATAAAGAAAATTCTTTAAGACCTCCTGCCCCCTTGGAGTATGAACAACCTCAGGATGAAACTGAACTCCATATAGCTTTCTCAAATCATCGTCCATGGCAGCATTAGGACAACTTTCAGTTTTAGCTGACACTTTAAAACCTTCCGGCGGAGTTTTTACATAATAGGTATGGCTCATCCAACATGAGCTTTTATTATCAATATCTTTGAATTGCTTGCTTGAAGAGTCAAACTCAATTGACGTCTTTCCGTATTCCCTAGCTAAAGCTCTCTCAACACTGCCTCCAAGCATTTTCCCCATTAACTGCATTCCATAACAAATACCCAACACAGGTATCCCAAGCTCAAAAACTTCTTTTTCACAGAAAGGCGCTTCTGAATCAAGAACACTTGCAGGCCCTCCAGTAAAAATTATTCCTTTTGGATTAAGTTTTCTTATTTCTTCTGCAGTAGTCTTATATGATTTTACTTCGCAATATACTCCCGCTTCTCTAACTCTTCTTGCAATAAGCTGATTGTACTGACCCCCGAAATCAAGTACAAGAATCATTTCATGATTCATAACAATTCCCTCCTAAAATAACTAAATATCAAATGAAATTTTACCTTCATCTATTGACTTAATAACCGCCAAAGATTCAACATGAATTCCCATACTGGTTAATCTCTTACATCCCTCTTGAAAGCCTTTTTCAATTACTATTCCAGCACCAACAAGTGATGCACCACTTTGTTTGATAATATCAGCAAGACCTAATACAGCCTGTCCTTCTGCCAAAAAATCATCAACTATTAATACCCTGTCCTTATTGCTTAAATATTCTTTAGAAACAATTACTGTTGAAGCAGTTCCTTTTGTAAATGATTTTATTGTACTGGAAAATACATTTTCACAAATATTTGCTGACTTCTGCTTTTTAGCAAAAACTACAGGTACATTCAATTCGAGTCCAGTCATGACCGCAACAGGAATTCCTGAAGCCTCAATAGTCAACACCTTACTCACTCCTCTATCTCCAAAACGGCGGCAGAATTCCTTACCTATTTCTTTTATGAGTACCGGATCAATCTGGTGATTTAGAAACGAATCAACTTTGATAACATTTCCATGAAAAACCTTACCTTCTTTTAAGATTCTTTCTTTTAATATTTCCAAAATTCATAACCTCCCAATAAATGACTAGGATGAGGATATTTTATATTACCGTTTTACATTTTTCAACATGACATTTTTTTTATTGAAATTAAAAAATGGGTTAAGTATAATTATCTTATTATTTCAACAAAACTTACTTTAGGAGGTAATTCTAATATGCTTAATAGCACAATGTACAAAAAGATTACGGAAATAGGTGAATTTATAAAATCCAAGCTGCATAAAATACCAGAAATCGGGATTGTCTTAGGTTCAGGTCTTGGTCCTCTTGCAGACCAGCTTAAAGATGCAGTAACAATTGATTATTCTGAAATACCAAATTTCCCTGTTTCGACAGTGGAAGGACATGCTGGCAAGCTTGTAATCGGAGAATTGGAAGGAAAGACAATCATTTGTATGAAAGGTCGTTTTCATTATTATGAAGGATACTCCCTTGAAGATGTAACCCTTCCAATTAGAATAATGAGCTATCTTGGTGTGAAAAATTTAATTCTTACAAATGCATCAGGTGGTGTTAATCTTGATTACAAACCAGGCGATTTAATGATAATCAAAGACCACATAAACTGTTCAGGATTGAATCCTTTGAGAGGTTCAAATATTGATGAAATGGGTCTGAGATTCCCAAGTGCAAGTAATGTTTACACAAAAGAAATCCGTGAAATAGCAAAAACCATTGCGAAAAATGAAGGCATAGATGTAAAAGAAGGAATTTATTTTTTCTGTACAGGTCCAACATATGAAACACCTGCAGAAATAAGAGCCTTCAGACTTTTAGGTGCTGATGCAGTTGGAATGTCAACCGTACCTGAAGCAATTTCCGCCTGCCACTGTGGAATGAAAATACTAGGAATCTCATGCATAACAAATATGGCTTCAGGAATTCTTGATCAACCTTTAACCCATAAGGAAGTATTTGAAACAGCTGAAAAAACAAAGGATAAGTTTGCAAAGCTCATTAAAGCCTGCATAAAAAATTTGCAATGGAACTAAGATTCTTAAAACAACCATTTATTCCTGAAAAACAAGTAAAATTAATGCTTATTGATGGAAGAACTCCTGAAACAATTTTGAAGGAGCTTTCGTCTTTAGGCATTGATTTTATTTTGACTGAAAAATGCAATTCAGTTCAAGAATCCATATCTTATCACCCTGATATCCAACTTCATCCTCTTGGCAACGGCAGATTTGCTGTATGTCAGGAATCATTCGAAAACCTTTCTAATAAGCTTTCAAAATATAACTGTGAAATCATTTGTGGGACTAACCCACTCAAGAGTAACTACCCCAACGATATTGCATATAATGTAGCAAGGATTGGGGAAATCTGTTTTCATAATTTTAAATATACTGCACCTATAATAAAAAGTCATTTTGTAGATAATGGATTGGTAATGTTAAATGTAAAACAGGGATATTCAAAATGCTCTGTGGTAATACTAAATAAATCGGCGATAATTACTTCAGATAAAGGAATACATGAAGCCGCATTAAAATATGGAATAGATTCGATGCTGATTTCATCAGGAAATATTGTCCTTGAGGGTCAGTCTTATGGCTTTATTGGAGGATGCACAGGATTAATCTCTCCTGATATCCTTGCTGTAACTGGTTCACTAGAAAACCATCCTGATTATAAAAAAATTATGAATCATGCAAAAAAGCACAGCATAGAAATTTTATTTTTATCAGGAAATATTCCTATAGATGTAGGCTCCCTTATTCCGATTATGGAAGCAGCAATCTGATTTTTGTTCCAAATATTCCTAAATAATTTTTATATGCAGTCAAGTATAGGATTCTGCACTCACATACATAATATACTTGGCAATAATAAACCTGTACAACTTTGTAATTAAATGTTTTCTACTGAATAATTCAGACCTGTGGTTCCTGAAAGGATGTGAACCTTATGAGATTTCTTTCTATTGGAATTAATGAATATACAAACGAATCAATTGATTATCTTATTAATCAGCTTAATGAGATAAAAAACAAAAAAATTAATATAAAAACTACCTTGTTAAAAGCTCCTGAATCAAGCGTAATAATTTGCAAGCTTAATGAAAACAAAATTATTAATACTTTTACTGAAAGCAATTTCAATGTATTAAAGTTACATGCTTCTTCAGTATTATCTGACTATATTGTTAAGTATTATGAAGAAAAGCTGCTTATAAGAATTATTAATATGAATTATTGTTACTTCAGTACCCCTGAAAAAAAACAAATTCTTAAGCATGCAATTATTCATCTTAAGACAAATAATGCGGATTTTAAATATGGAATAGATCCAGATAACCGAAAGGAAATATTACTCAAAAAAATTATAGAGTATCTTGATACATCAAATGAAATAATCCTTGATGGATTTGTAAATTTTCGAATGAAAGAATATATTAAAGAGCTTGAAGATATTGTAGATAAAGCTGTAGACAGCTTCTTAATGGACAAAGAATATCAAGAGTTTATAAAACTATTAAGATATTTTGTTGACATACAGGAACCTAAATTAGAAGCAGTGCATGTAATTAGCCTTGAAAACAGGTATTTGATTCTTGATAATAGATATAATGAGATTACAAATGAGTGTATAAAGGAATTCATAAATGAAATTCCTGAAGAAGGTGATATAAATTATGATGACCTTCTGGTAAGCTCTTTGATTACAATGGCTCCTTTAAGAATATATATACACTCATCACATAAAATTAAGAACCGAGAACTGCTTGAAACAATAAAAAATGTATTTGTAAATAAGGTAATTCTATGCACAGGTTGCCAAATATGCCGGATGGGAAAGATAGAAATAGAAGATTTGTATTGGTAATTATAATAAATTGATAATAAAAGTAATACTTGTTAACTTAAGCTTGTCAACAAGCATTACTGTTGTTATCAACTTGTTATTTTCTATTGCAAAATATCTATATTTTCAGTATCATATATTAGTAGAAAATAACTGCAATGGAGGGTAAATATGTACCTATATGGAAAGATTACCGCTACCTCAGAACTTCCTGATAATCTAAAAAAACTCAAGGAAATAGCTCTTAATTTATGGTGGTCATGGAATGTTGACTCCCTAAAATTATACAAAATGATTGATCCCGATTTATGGATTAAAGTAAAAAACAACCCTGTAAAATTCATACAAGACGTCAGTCATAAGAAACTTAGCGAAGCAGTAAATAACCAGGAATTTATGGATAAATATTATCAAATTGCAAATAAATTCGATGATTATATGAATTCTTCTTCCACTTGGTTCTCAGAAAACTTCCCAGATAAGAAAGATAATATAATTGCATACTTTTCTGCCGAATATGGCTTGGATGAAATTCTTCCTGTCTATTCTGGTGGTCTTGGTATATTATCTGGAGATCATTGCAAAACAGCAAGTGATTTAGGTCTTCCTTTTGTTGCAATAGGTCTTTTATACAGACAAGGTTATTTTAATCAGTTTATTAATGCAGAAGGTTGGCAAGAAACTAGTTTCACCGAACAGAATATGTATGATCTGCCCATAAGACCAGCAGTCGGCCTTGATGGGAATGAAGTAATAATTAGTATTCCTCTTCCTGCAAGGACAGTTTCTGCAAGAGTATGGCAGGTGAAGGTTGGGAGAATATCAATATATATGCTGGATACAAATCTTGATGTTAATAATCCTGATGATAGACAGCTTACTTCAAGATTATACGGTGGTGATCAAGAAATGAGAATTTCTCAGGAAATTCTTCTTGGTATCGGAGGAATTAAAGTTCTTGATGCACTTGGTATCAATCCAACTGTCTATCATATGAATGAAGGTCATTCTTCTTTCCTCGGACTGGAATTGATAAGAAAACTAGTGCAGGAAAAAAACCTCACTTTCAAAGTTGCTAAGGAAGTTGTTTCAGCATGTACTGTATTTACAACACACACACCTGTTCCAGCAGGAAATGATGTGTTCCCAGTAAATTTGATTGATAAATATTTTAGCAATTATTGGGGTTCACTTGGAATTAGCCGTAATGAATTTATAGAATTGGGATTAAGAATAGGACCTGATGCTCCACAGGTATTTAACATGACTGTGCTTGCATTAAAGCTTTCCGGTGGAAAAAATGGCGTAAGTGAACTACACGGAGCAGTTTCCAGAAATATATACCATGAACTTTGGTCTAATATCCCCGAAGAAGAAATACCCATAGATCATGTAACTAATGGTATTCATACATTAACTTGGATGGATTCAAGCTATAAACAACTTTTTGACAGATATATGGGTTCTGGTTGGGAAAACAGACTACATGATCAAAGCATGTGGGATAAGGTATATGAAATACCTGATGAAGAAATATGGAAAATTCATATTGAACAGAAAAATAATCTTATTGAATCTGCTAGAAAAAGATTAAAAGAGCAAAAATCCAGGCATGGAGATTCGCCGGAAAATCTTAGACAAATTGATAATTATTTAAATCCAAATGCACTTACAATTTGTTTTGCAAGAAGATTTGCAACTTATAAAAGGGCAAATCTTATCTTTCGGGATTTTAATAGATTAGTAAAGATACTTGATAATCCTGAAAGACCAGTACAGATTATTTTTTCAGGGAAAGCTCATCCAGCTGACAGACCTGCTCATGAAATCATAAAACAAATATATGATTATACCAATGCACCTGAACTCAAAGGTAAAGTAATACTTATTGAAAACTATAATATGAATGTAGCAAGATATCTTATTCACGGCGGAGATATCTGGTTGAATAATCCTCGCAGACCTCTCGAAGCCAGCGGTACCAGTGGTCAAAAAACAGGGGCTAATGGAGTAATAAACTTCAGTATTCTTGATGGTTGGTGGGTAGAAGGATATAACGGCAAGAATGGCTGGGCAATAGGAGAAAATAAATTTTATCAAAACTATGACCATCAGGATAATGCAGATAGCGAAAGCCTTTATTCAACCCTCGAAAATAGCATCATACCTCTTTATTTTGATAGAGATGAAAGAGGTATACCCGTAGGCTGGGTTAGAACTATGAAGGAGTCCATTGTATCAGTAGGCAAAAACTTTAGTACAACCAGAATGCTTCAGGATTATATAAACAAATACTATATCCCCCAAATTGATAGAACACGTAGAATCTGCGAAAGCAATTATGAAATTCCAACATCATTGGCTGACTGGAAATCATACATCGAACGTGATTGGTCTTCAGTACAGATTACTCCTTCTAAAAACATAAATTTCTTTGATGAAAGCAAAATTTCTGTAGGTCAAGTAATTGATACAGCGGCCACCGTATACCTCGGAAACATTAGTCCTTCAGATGTTTCAGTTGAATTGTATTATGGAAAGGTTGGCGAAAATAATATACTTGAAAATGCCATAATCAGACCGATGGAGCTTGCAGAACAAGCTGGAAACAGCACATATAACTATACTGGGAAAATTGAAATTGAAGATGGCGGTAATTATGGATATACCTTTAGGGTAATACCTCATAATCCAAATATGATAAATAAACACGATACTGGCATGATTAAATGGGTAGTTAAAATTTAAATAAATGGGAACAAAGCAAACTAAAATAGGTTTATCAGTAAAATTTTGATTTTTGAATTTTATTGATAAACTTTTTTTAATATCCTCACTGTTTCTGAATATTAATTTACTAATAGTAAAAACTATTAGTAATTATTTTGAAACAAGGTGATTATTATAGAAATACCATCAGAAGCACTTTATCCAATGACTTTTGAACCAGTCTACAAAGATTATATTTGGGGTGGCACAAATCTTTCTTTTTTAGGTAAAATCCTTCCTTCAAAAAGGATAGCTGAAAGTTGGGAAGCTTCCTGCCATCCAAATGGAACAAGCATTATAGGAAACGGTCTTCTCAGATTGAAATCTCTAAACCAAGTTATAGACCAATATGGCGCCTCGATTGTTGGAATTAAAATGGTTCATAAAAAATATCCCCTTCTTGTAAAATTTATTGATGCGAATGATAAACTTTCTATACAAGTTCATCCCAATGATGAATACGCAAAAATTCATGAAAATGGTGAATCAGGTAAAAACGAAATGTGGTACATAGCTTCTGCCAAACCTGATGCCTATATTTATTATGGTCTTATTGAAGGCACTACAAAAAAAGATTTGGAAAAATCAATTATAAACGGAACGGTAGAGAAACATTTAAATAAAATGAATGTTTACCCTGGAGATATAATAAATATTACTGCTGGAACTGTTCATGGGCTTTGCGAAGGTATAACATTGATAGAGATACAGCAAAATTCTGATGCAACATATAGAATTTTCGATTATAACAGAAAAGATTCTTTGGGTAATCCCCAAAGACCTCTTCATATAGAAAAAGCATTAGATGTGATAGACTTTACTCAAAGCAAAAATCAAAAACTACCGGGTATAAAGCTAGTCCATATGGGCAAAGGCTTTCGAAAAATCCTTGCAGCAAATAAATATTTTGCCTGTGAGTTATGGAATTCGTCAGGAATAAAGTTTCTAAATAGCGACCCGCAAAAATTCTTTATATATACTTTAATTGACGGTAATGTTGTTATATATCATAAAAATGGTATAACAAATGTTTCTAAAGGTGAATCAGTAATGATTCCTTCCAGTCTTGGGAAGCACATATTTGAAGGAAGATTTATAGGGATAAAGACATATGTTCCTGACTTGGAAAATGATATTTATAAACCACTAATATCTTTTGGATATACTAGAAAATATATAGAATCAAATCTAACCTAGAATAAGTAGTCATTAGTTTAAACTGATAGGACATATTGAATTTCTTCATTTTTATCAATTGCCACACAATATCCTAAATATTTGTAAAATGAATCTATAATTCCCTTAATATTGTCTCCTTCACCTATAAAATCAGCGATTTTCTTTACTTCATCCACTCCATTACTAGGTGTAATTACAATACCTCCAAATTCACTCTTTAAAAGTTTGAGCCATTTTACATCATTTTTTCCGTCACCTGCACCAATAATTGTTTCATCAAGCTCAATCGATGCCAATATTCTTCTTAAAGCCTTATCTTTACCAACACTTGACGGATAGATATCAATTCCTTCTACCGTTTGGAATATCTGAAGCTTGTCTAAATCAGTTTCTTTAATCAAACCAGAAGAAATAAGATAACCCATTATATCTTGGAACTTAATATAAAATTGATCGTCAGAATATATTCTTTCATTTCTAAATAGAGTAATAGCTGACTCTTTGTTATCTTGAACTACATAATTATTACCGTCTGCAAAATCTATAAAAAAATTCTTAAGTCGTCTGATGAATTCAATCTGTTCTGCTTTTGCAATAACTTCAATTTTTCCAGTTTTTCTATCTTTAATGAATACTCCACCTTCTCCAATAATGCTCGTAACTTCGATACCATAGGTTTCAAAATCCTTGGCCGCTTCTTCAAGAGACTCCATTCCCCTGCCAGAGCAGAATATAATATTTGCTTTTATACTTTTTAAAATATCAGCAAGAATTTGCGCGTGAAATAGACTGGCATTAACGCTGTATGGGTCTGCAGTTGAAGCTATACACCCATCATAATCAAGAACAATTATTTTGCCCATAATTTCATTCTCCTTTCACGCTGGATATCTATAATCGGTTATTATCAAATAATCGAAAGAAGACTACACACTAATTTGGCAAAAAAGATCTCAATTTCAAAAAATCTATATACAGTTATTATAATACAAACTAAAAAATTATGCAATATTTATAAAAAAAGAACAAACCCTGCATAGGTTTGTCCTTTTAATAAATTTCTTAGATAGCAGTTTTGATAGCATCTATTACCCCTGAAAGAGTACGGCCTTTGCCAACAATATCAACAAAAGGTTGGAAATCAGAACTTACATTTTCGGGAGCTAGTATTTTTCCTCCCATTGTCTTGACAACTTGTGCTGCTTTAATGTCATTTGCACTATCTCCAACATAAAAAATTCTTCCTAAATCTTTTGGAGCATAATGCTGTAGTACATGTTTTACACCCGTTGCCTTGCTAATTGAGTTTCCAAAAATATCAATACAATCCGATGTCGGCACAAATCTAATCTTCTTTAGCCTTTGGGCTCCAATCCATGATTCGATATTGCCGTTGAAGTATTCCCAAAAGGCTTCCTTCTCAAAAGAACGACCCCAGTGAACTGAAATAGAGTAGTCCTTTCCGTACTCTACAACAAAATCATAGTTGTTCCTCTGTTGAATCTTTCTAAGGTCTTCTTTGATTTTGAATATGGCTTGTCTTTCATCCCATGGGACAAGCATTTCAAAGTAGAACCTATGTCCTTTCCTAACAACTACAACTGATCCATTCTCGGCTATGATATATGGCGTCTTTACCTTGTTTCCGAAAAAGGATCTAACTCCTTGCAAATAAGGTGCTGGTCTGCCAGAGCACAAAACTAAATCAAAATTTGGTTGGCTCATCATTTCGACTAACTCAGCAAAGAGCTTGACATCAATATCTCCAGAATCTGCTAAACTTCCGTCATAATCAATAAAGAATACATCCCGAGCTTGCATAGCTTTACATTCTCCCTTCTTTTTTACGTCTTGACACAACATTACCATCCGTCTAAACTGAAAACAGTTTGGACTTATCACCAACTAGGAATACCCAATTTACGTTTAGCCGAAATTCTTCGGTCTATTGGAATGAACAAGAAACAATTACACTTTAATTATATTCAAATTGAATACTTACTTCAAATACTTTTTCACATTTTTTTAAAAAATATTGAAAAAATCTAATCAATTCTTTATCATTTAATGTAGATAAATTAAATTTTCAATAAAATATTATCTTATAATTCCATATATAATATTTTTTAGGAGCATATTATGAAATATCTGCTTGGAATTGATTTGGGAACATCAAGTGTTAAGTCTCTTCTTCTTGATAAAAATGGCAAAATCAAAGGAATAACCCAGGAAAGCTATAACATTGATATTCCTGCACCCGGATGTGCAGAACAAAACCCTGAAATGTGGTGGGCTAAAACCTGTATTACCATTAAAAAGCTTTTGGCAGGGACAAACATTAATTCCAAGGATATTGACGGGATTGGTTTTTCAGGTCAAATGCATGGAATCGTAGCATTGGATGAGGCATATATTCCAATTAGACCATGTATTATCTGGGCTGACCAACGTACAAAAAGTGAAGTTGATTATATCTACAGCACAATTGGAAGAGAAACACTTGCCCAAATGACCTTAAACCCTATAGCAACAGGTTTTTTTGGTGCTTCCTTGCTCTGGCTAAAACGCAATGAACCAGCAACATATTCAAAAATCCACAAGGTTATTCTGCCAAAAGATTATATAAGATATAAGATGACTGGAAAAATCGCTTCCGAAATAACTGACGCTTCCAGCACCCTTCTATTTGATACAGCAAATTTAAAATGGAATCAAAAGCTTGTTGAAATGCTGGAATTAAATCCTGAAGTTCTTCCTGAATGTTTTACTCCTTATACGCTAGCAGGATATGTAACATCCGCTTGTGCTTCAGAAACAGGTCTTTTTGAAGGAACTCCGATAGTATTCGGAGCCGGAGACCAACCATCACAAGCACTTGGGAATGGAATAACAAAACCTGGTATAGTATCTGTAACAATAGGAACAGGCGGTCAAGTATTTACTCCTGTCAACTCTCCGATATATGATAGCAAATTAAGAACCCACACCTTCTGCCATGTTGTTCCAAATACCTGGAACATAATGGGTGCAACCCTTTCTGCCGGATTATCGATGAAATGGCTGAAAGATAAGATATTAAACACAAACTCCTTTGACGAAATGACCCAGCTTGCAGAAAAGGTTCCTCCGGGAAGTGAAGGGTTAATATTTCTTCCTTATCTTACAGGAGAACGAACTCCGCATATGGACTCACTTGCTAAGGGTATGTTCTTTGGTCTTACCCTAAAGCATTCTAAATCAGCTATGATTAGAGCAGTTATGGAAGGCGTTGTCTTCTCATTAAAAGATTGTATGGATATTTTTACGGATATGGAACTAAAAATGGATAGGATTATTTCTTCCGGCGGCGGTGCAAAAAGTAAAATCTGGAAGCAGATTATGGCTGATGTTTTAGGTTTTGATGTATATACTAGTTCAGTAATAGAACAAGCAAGCATGGGTGCAGCCATGCTTGCCGGTCTTGGTACAGGATGGTTTTCCTCTGTCGAAGAATCAACAAATAAACTTGTGAGTTTACAAGAAGAAATAATAAAACCTAATCCTGCAAACCATGAAATATATATGAAGAATTTTGAGCTTTATAAAAATTTATATACAAGTACACGACATCTCTCTAATTAATTTTTAAGGTATGCTCGCACTTGCTCCATATCTGGCAATGCACTTATTGCACCCCTTCTGGTTGTGGTTATACCTCCAACAATTCCCGCAATTTTGCAGGCTTCTTCAACCGTGTCCCATTTCATTTCCCTAAGACCACCGTTTCTCAGTATTGAATATAGAATTCCTGCCATGAATCCATCTCCGGCCCCTGTAGTATCTATCGCATCAACCTTTATAGCAGGTATGTATTTGCTCTTACCACTGTACCAGCAGAAGCTTCCCTTAGCCCCACAGGTTACAGTAATCAACTTAAGTCCATGATTTGCTTCAAGCAATTTATTTATTCCTGCTTCAATATCTGTTTCTCCCGTTATGAATTCAAGCTCTTCATGTGCAATCTTTAAGATATCTGCATAAGTTAGTCCCAAACGCATGCCCTCTCTTGCCAAGTTTGGGGTTTCCCAAAGATTCATCCTTAAATTTGGGTCATATGATATTACTGCCCCTCTTTCCTTCGCTAATTTAATACATTTTATTGTTGCAAGCCTTTCAGGTTCTCTTATCAGCGATATTGAACCGAAATGAAAAATAAGGGTTTGGTCTAGCACTTCTTCACTTATATCAGACTCATTATATGTAGTAAGCTTTTCATAGAAATCAAAACTACGTTCGCCTTTATCATCAAGTGATATAAGTGCAATCCCTGTTCTTCCATCACATTTTAAACCTTTAACATTGACATCATTCTTTTTCAAAGTATCTACCAGAAATTCTCCCAGTCTGTCATTTCCAACTTTACCCATGAATGCTGCCTTTCCACCCAATCTTGCGATACCGACGGCAACATTTGCAGGTGCACCACCAGGATGAGCTTCAAAAAGCTTTCTATCTCCACTTTCCTGAACCATATCAATTAGCATTTCTCCCATGCAAGTTACCAAATCCAAATTACTGTTCAAAGTAATCACTTCCTTAATTAAATAATTATGCCTTAAATTATATAGTAAAACAAAGAAAAATCAATAATAAAACCTATCAATTCAAATCGTGAACTGATAGGTTTTTATCTTATTGTTTCAGCAATTTCTGCATTTCTCGCTTGTAAGCTTCAACACCCGGCTGATCAAATGGATTAACATCCAAAACATATCCACTTAACGCACAAGCTCTCTCGAAGAAGTAAACAAGATAACCAAAGTAGTATTCATCAAGTCTGGGAATCGTAACAATCATTACAGGAATTCCACCGTCAACATGAGCTTTCTTAGTTGCCATATATGCCTGTCTGTTAACAAAGTCAAGATTTTTACCAGCGATGTAGTTCAAGCCGTCACTATTTGTTTCATCTTTTACGATAGGAACTACTCTGCATGGGCTTTCTACATACAGCATTGTCTCGAAAATGTTTCTAACACCATCCTGCATCAACTGCCCCAGTGAATGCAAGTCGGTAGTATAGTTTACTGGTGCAGGGAATATACCCTTATGATCTTTTCCCTCACTTTCACCAAATAACTGTTTCCACCATTCTCCAAAGTATTGGAGCCTAGGCTCAAAATTAGCCAAAACCTCAATAACCTTTCCATAACGGTAGAGAATATTTCGTATTGCAGCATACTGCATGCATGGATTGCTGCAAAAATCTTCACTAGCATATTCAGCCCAAGCAGCCTGAGCGCCAGCCATAATACTGTTAATATCTAATCCTGCAACCGCTAAAGGTAACATCCCTACAGGAGTCAGAACTGAATATCTGCCACCAATGTCATCTGGAATAGTAAAAGTTTCATAGCCTTTTATTTCTGCCAAGCTTCTTAGTGCCCCTTTTCTTGCATCAGTAGTAGCAATAATTCTGCTTGCAGCCCCTTTTTTGCCATGCCTTTTTTCAAGCTCTTCTTTTAACAACCTAAATGCAATTGCAGGCTCAATTGTAGTACCGCTTTTGGAAATAACGTTGATATAGAAATCCTTTCCTTCAAGTACATCCATCAAGTCTCTGAATTCATCTGAACTTATACTTGTACCAATAAAGTAAATTTCCGGACCTTTTCTCCTTTCAGGGCTAATCTGATTTCTAAATCTATGAGTCATCATATCAAGCCCCGCTTTAGTCCCAAGGTACGACCCACCTATTCCGATTACTACAAGGGCATCCGCATTATCACTTATTTTTTGAGCAATTTCCTTTATCCTGCTAAACTCATCCTTATTATAGTAGTTAGGATAATTTACCCATCCAGTAAAATTACCTCCTAGTTCAAGTTGAGTTTTTAACGTGTTTTCTGCCTCTTCCACCAGCAAAATCATATTTCGAATCTCAATCTTTTTCATAAAAGAACTACATCCTGAGTAATCTAAACTCAATCCTGCCATTATCCTTTCCTCCTTTATTATTAACATCCTTACCAATAACTTTTCGTTTAAACATTCCTCAAGCATGAATTATCAGATACCGTTTGCAGTATATCGTAGTGCTCCTTATTTTTTTCAAATGATTCACAGGTTATTTGTATGAAATCATAATAGAAAAAACCAAAAGCTGTTGAACAAAGAATGAAAGTCTCATTTCCCTCATATTCTGCCCTGATAAAACAGCTTTCTAACTGGCAATTGTTTTCAAGCATAAACATTTCGAGAATAATGATATCCTCAATCTCTTTAAGTCTTTCAACCTTTCTTGCCTCCTGCCCCCTCTTCTGTGATTCTTTTTGAATCATAAGTTCCGATAGCTTCACTTTAAACATCTCCTTTCTAAAATTGATAACAAAGTCAGCTTCGCTAATTAACGACTGTGGTAATACCAAATTGCAGAAGGTATTTTGGTAGACTTTGTTAGTGTCCATAAAATTATACGTATAATTTTTCAGACACAAAAAGGCTTACAAGATATAAATTTTTATGCACATAGCAATTCATTCAATAATTTATCATTAAATGAATGCTTTTTCAATGAATTAAACCAAAAAATGTTTTAAAATTTATAGCATTAAAAATTTAAACAATCTCCATATTATGACCTTTAACTTCAGAACCAGGTTGAAGTGCAGGCTCAAGAAATGCTTTGGGTGATGAGCTTAGAATTCTTGAAATCATATAATCAGGACTATTTCTTCTCACGGGAATTACCTCAATTATTTCTCCTTTATATTTCACTTTCAGCGGCTTGGGATAATACTCTTCCTCAGTGTTCCTAAAAACAACTTCGGGTGGAATAATAGAATATAATATCACATTATTTCCCTCCTATTGCAAATGTAACTCGCTTTCTTTACTCTGTTTGATTATTTCATAAAGCTTTTTAAGAGAATCAGCAACACCACCCACACAATCAATGATTCCATTTTTCACTGCTTCTTCTCCAAATAAAACTGTTCCAACATCATTAGCAAGCTCACCTGTCTTTAACATTAATTCTCTGAACCTTTCATTGCTTATTGTTGAGTTTTTGACAACGAACTGTACCACCCTTTGCTGCATCTTTTCGAAATATTCGTATGTCTGAGGTACACCTATAATCATTCCGTTGAGTCTTATCGGATGTATAGTCATTGTAGCTGAAGGTGCAATATAAGAAAAATCTGCAGCAACAGCCAACGGAACTCCAATGCTATGTCCACCTCCAAGAACAAGAGAAACCGTTGGTTTTGACATTGTGGCAACCATTTCGGCTATAGCCAATCCTGCTTCAACATCTCCACCTACAGTATTTAGGATAAGCAGCAGCCCCTCAATATCTGGACTATCTTCTATAGCAACAAGTTGAGGAATAATGTGTTCATATTTTGTGGTTTTATTCTGAGAGGGAAGCACAATATGCCCCTCAATCTGCCCAATTATGGTAAGGCAGTGTATATTAGTCTTCATATTAGGAACCTTAGTTTCGCCAAATTCCTTTATATTTTCCACTTCATCCTGTTCTTTCTTATTATTATCTTCAAATATTTCATTATCATTAAACGTAATTTTTTGAATATAATCTTTGTCAGAATACATTTGAACACTCCTTGAAATAATGTAAATAAAAAATAGGTAAGAATATCTTACCCATTTTTTATTTACATTATTTCATATCTAAAAAGTTTTGTTCAAAACCTTGCTATAACTAGATATCATAAAAAGCTACATTGCTGTTATAGTATCCTTTTTTCATTTTCTTCAATTACTTTCTTTAAAAAATCATCTAATTTAACAGCTCCTTGGTCTCCATCTTTTCTGGATCTTACCGAAACCATATTACTTTCTACTTCCTTATCACCAATAACCAGCATATAAGGAACCTTTTCTAGCTGTGCTTCTCTAACCTTATACCCGATTTTTTCATTCCTAGAGTCGATTTCAACCCTTATATCCATACTTTCCAATTGTTTCAATATATCATTAGCGTATTCAATATGCTTTTCAAGAACAGGTAAAATTTTCACTTGAACAGGAGCAAGCCAAACAGGAAAAGCTCCGGCAAAATGTTCTGTAATAATTGCTAAAAATCTTTCTATACTTCCAAATACAACCCTATGAATCATAACAGGTCTATGTTTCTCTCCATCAGTTCCAACATAGGTAAGTTCAAATTTTTCCGGCATCTGAAAATCAAGTTGAATAGTCCCACACTGCCATGTTCTTCCTATCGAATCCTCAAGATGGAAATCAATCTTTGGTCCATAGAAAGCTCCATCTCCCTCATTAATCTTGTATTGCGTGCCTTTGTAATCTAATGCTTCCTTTAAAGCGTCTGTTGCAATTTCCCATTGTTCATCACTACCCATTGAATTTTCCGGTCTTGTTGATACTTCAATTTTATATTTAAAGCCAAACAAACCATAAACATAATCAATCAAATCGATTACACCTATTATTTCATCTCTAATCTGCTCAGGAAGCATAAATATATGTGCATCATCCTGGGTAAAGCATCTTACCCTGAAAAGACCATGTAGTGCCCCTGATAATTCATGTCTGTGAACCAACCCTAGTTCTGCAACTCTTTGTGGAAAATCTCTATATGAGTGTATCTTTCTCTTATAAGCAAGCATACCTCCAGGACAGTTCATAGGTTTTACGGCATAATCCTGTTCATCAATTTTTGTAAAATACATATTTTCCTTATAATGATCCCAATGCCCTGAACGATGCCAAAGCTCTTGGTTTAATATAATTGGTGTTTTTATTTCCTGATATCCCCTTTTTCTATGCTCATTCCTCCAAAAGTCTTCAAGAAGATTTCTTATAACCATTCCTTTGGGTAAGAAAAAAGGAAATCCAGGTCCTTCATCAGCCAGCATGAATAAATCAAGTTCTTTCCCCAGCTTTCTATGGTCTCTTTTTTTAGCTTCTTCAAGCATATTTACATATGCATCAAGCTCACTTTTCTTTGAAAATGCAGTACCATATATACGTTGAAGCATCTTGTTCTTCTCGCTCCCTCTCCAGTAAGCTCCAGCCACTGAAAGAAGCTTGATTGCCTTTACTCTACCAGTTGAAGGTATATGAGGTCCTGCACAAAGGTCTACGAAATCCCCTTGTTTATAGAATGAAATTTCTTCACCTTCTGGAAGATCCTCTATAAGCTCAACCTTGTAGCTCTCGCCCTTCTCATCCATGAATTTTATAGCTTCACTTCTAGGTAAAGTAAATCTTTCAAGGCTTAAATCCTCTTTGATTATCTTTTCCATTTCTTTTTCTATTTTTTCTAAATCTTCTGTTGTAAAAGAATTTTCGCTATCAAAATCATAATAAAAACCATTATCAATTGCTGGTCCAATTGCAAGCTTAACATCAGAATAAAGCCTCTTAACAGCTTGTGCCAATATGTGAGAAGTAGTGTGTCTATATGCCTTCTTCCCTTGCTCATCCTCAAATGTTAAAACATTTAATGACGAATCTTTTTCAACAGTTGTTGATAAATCAACAACCTTACCATTCAGCTCAGCAGCAACTGCATTTCTTGCTAATCCCTGACTGATTGATTCAACAATTTGAAACACCGAAGCTCCTTTTTCATATTCCCTTACAGAACCGTCTTTAAGACTAATTTTCATCATATAAATTCCTCCCCTAAATAATATAATTTACAATTCATTTACTCTTCCAGCACCACTTTCTATTGTCATCAAGGCAGATTGAAGAACCCTTCATATTTTATTTAAGAAATCCTTGTTCCTAGTGGAACGTTGTGGTCAAAATTCAAGAGTGTTACTTCTTTGCTATCCAACTCAACTCCTAATACAAGAACCTCAGATATAAAATCCGCAACCTGCTTTGGAGGAAAATTAGTTACTGCTGCAATTATTTTTCCTAACAAAGCTTCCTTTGTGTACAGCTTTGTTATCTGAGCACTTGATTTTTTTATGCCTATCTCCGGTCCAAAATCGATTATTAGCTTATAAGCAGGATTCCTTGCTTTAGGAAAATCTTCAACTTGAACGATTTTTCCTGTCCGCATCTCAACCTTTGTAAAATCTTCATACGTAATCATATCTCACCTCAAATCCCAAAAAACTTTTATATTTTTTTCCTTGCAATGCTTATTACAATTTTTAACTTTTAAAAAATGGTCAGATACGAGTATTGCTAGGAAGTCGAGCAAGTAAAAGCGGAGCATATGTGTTATATGTGAGCATTTTACTTGTGATGACTGACACCACAAGACGACGTTAATCACCATTTTAAATGAAAAAGCCCCTAGGGATTTAATCCCTAGGGGCGCCATAAGCACGGTTCCACCCTAATTGGTTCTCTATATGACTATATCGTAATCAACGGCTTTCGCAAACTCAGGGGTGGTCTTGGGTTGGGTTCTCTTAAGAAGGCTTTCAGCCACGACCTTCTCTCTCTTAAAGGGATTCTCAACTTACTCTTCCCATCATAGTCAAAAATATTAATTTATTTTATTATATATTATATTATTAAAAAGTCAACAAGTTGAAAAACAAAAAGGGTAGCCAATTGGCTATCCCTTATAAATGTACCCCATATCTCTATATTTATACGACTTAATCCTTCTGATCCTATTGTCAATTATTAATTCACGTACTTCCTGTTCAGCCAGTATATACCTAACTGCACAGTTTTGAGGATTAGTTGATTTTTCAATCGCATCAAGGTCTTGATGCAGTAAATTGAAAGCAATCCCCCTAATAGTCCAGCCATGCGAAGAAACAAAAGCAGTATCTATGCCCCTATAATCTCTATCACGTGCCAAAGTACCAGGATAAACTCTGGTGCGGTCAATAAGCTGAGCGACGCTTTCTCCAAGGGGCACTCCGGCTAAAATTCTGGCTCCTGCCTCTTCACATCGATTAAAATGTTCAAATGCTTGCAAATCAATTTTGTGCCAATCTTTATAAGGTGCCCATTGGAAAACTCCAAAATCCTTTTCTCTAAGGCAAAAATCTTGTCTCATCTCTGGAAAGGGTAAGTATTCCCGTACTATTTGGGCTGTATCAACCGCCCGCACAAAGGGGCTTGTCCATAATCTGGCTGTTCTCAAGTCAATACCTTCATTTCTATAAAAGTAGTATAAGAATTCACCCAATTTATGTCCCTGCTGAACACCCAAATTTGTCAATTTAATATAGCAGTCATGTGTGCCATCAAATATGCCAACATTATGCCATGCCTCTCCATGCCTAAAAAGTAGTATTATAAATCTTTTTAAAGGGACCTTATTTAATGTCCGAATATACTTCATTTTATCACTTCCCTTTCTGTTAACGTCCTACTCTTTATTTTAAAATATAAACTATTTCTTTTTTCTCCCCCTTCTTGAAATTATCAATAGAGTAACCTTTTATATATTAAATATTTAAAGAATATTCTACCAAAAAAAGAACGGTTTTTCAACCGTTCTTTTGTCTTCTCTTGAGCACCCACCCAACTTTATTTTCCTGCCGTGCACGTGCTATTGCAAGTGAATCCGCTGGAACTTCATCAGTTATTGTCGAGCCTGCAGCAATATAAGCATTTTTTCTAACAACAACAGGAGAAACAAGGTTTGTATTACACCCAATGAATACATTATCCTCAACCATACTTCTGTGCTTCTTAACTCCGTCATAATTCACGACTACAGTTCCGCAGCCAAAATTGACCTTTTCTCCCACATCACAATCACCAATATATGAAAGGTGCGAAACCTTTGAATTATCACCAATTACAGAATTCTTAACCTCAACAAAATCGCCAATTTTAACATCGGCACCAATCTTGCTTCCAGGCCTTAGATACGCAAAAGGTCCTATATGACTGTTTTCGCCTATTTCACTACTAATTACAACAGAGTTCATAACCTCAGCTCCATTGCTGACTTTAGAATTAGTAATCCTTGAACCTGGTCCAATTATGCATTCTTCTCCGATTTCCGAAGCCCCTTCAATAATTGTGTTAGGATAAATGATTGTATCTATTCCTATTTTTACTGATGATTCAATATAAACCGAAGCAGGATCTATCATTGTAACACCTGTTTTCATGTGTCTTTCAAGAATTACTCTTCTCATTTCACTTGACGCTTGGTTCAATTGAACACGGTCATTTATACCCATTATCTCGTAGTTGTTAGCAATTTTATATGTATCAACCTTTTCACCCTGATTGATGAGTATCTCAATTACATCAGTAAGGTAGTATTCACTCTGCCTATTATTATTGTTGATTTTACTTAGAGCCTTAATCAAAAGCTCAGTATTGAAGCAGTATAGCCCTGAATTAATCTCCTTTATTCTTTTCTCTTCTTCTGAAGCATCCTTATCTTCAACTATTTTAGTCACTTTCCCTTTGGAATCCTTAGCTATTCTTCCGTAACCTGTTGGATTCTCAAAATCTGAAGTAAGGATTGTTCCAGCGTTATTTTCTTCAATATGCTTATTAATTGCATTTTTTATAGTATCAGAACTTATAAGCGGCATATCTCCACACATAACTATTACATTGCCACCTTTATTCTTTAGCAAAGGAATAACCTGCATAACCGCATGACCAGTTCCTAACTGCTGCTCCTGCAAAGCATATTTTGCCTTATCACCCAAACACACTTTAACTTCTTCAGCCTTATGTCCAATAACAATAATTTTCTCTTCTATCCCTGCAGAGGTTGCTGCATCATAAACCCACTCAATCAGAGCTTTCCCTAATATTTTGTGAGTAACCTTTGAATGCTTTGTCTTCATTCTTTTTCCTTCGCCTGCGGCAAGTATTACTGCAATAAAATCATTCATCATAATCCCCCTAAATTATCTCCGCTAAACGTTCAATTCCCGTTTTAATATCATCTAAGGATGCATTTGAGAAGTTTAGCCTCATAGTATTTTCCCCGCCTCCTTCTGCATAAAACGGGAATCCCGGTATATATGCAACCTTTTTCTCTACAGCTTGTTTAAGAAGCTCAGATGTATTTATATTGGAATCAAGAATAAGCCACAGGAACAACCCCCCGTCAGGTTCTGTCCATCTTGCTTTTCTTTTCATATACTTATTTAGCATTTCTATCATTAAGTTTCTCTTATTCAAATAACCTTCATTAATGCTTCTAATATGCCTTACCAAGCTAGTTGTTGCGAACTCATAAACTATTACTTGTGATAATGTGCTTGTATGTAAATCATTCGCCTGCTTGCATATTATCATTTTTCTTAAAATTTCTTTATCTGCTACTACATAACCTACCCTAAGTCCCGGGGAAACAATTTTCGAGAAGCTCCCCAGATATATTACCTGATTATTTGTGTCCATGGACTTAAGTGCAGGAAGTCTATCATTCT
>Ga0209340_1001019_pt1 | contig 23166 bp, 16 predicted proteins | sample EPASupsiteSAE323_FD_187266 | JGI IMG/M metagenome (GOLD analysis project Ga0209340, IMG submission 187266) | Bioremediated contaminated groundwater from EPA Superfund site, New Mexico - Sample SAE3-23 (SPAdes) (version 2) | ecosystem: Environmental > Aquatic > Deep subsurface > Groundwater >... | reverse complement strand
CTTATGCAAGAAATACTTTAGATATTGCAGCTGTCCCAATAATAAAAAAATATTCTCATCTGCCGATAATAGTAGATCCAAGCCATGCCACAGGCAGAAGATACCTCGTTACACCTATGGCTAAAGCAGGATTAATCGCAGGAGCACATGGATTAATGATTGAAGTACATCATGATCCTGATAAAGCTTATTCAGACGGTGCACAGAGTTTAACCATTGAACAGTATCAGAAGGTTATGAAAGAGATCAATGAATTAATAGATAAATTCATTATCCCAACTTCAAAATAAAATGTATAATATAAAAATTAGTATATAGAGTGCATTAAGGACAAAATATGTCAAAAGACTTTTCAATAGCAGTTATAGGACTTGGTCTTATAGGTGGTTCTATCCTTAAAGCCTTAAGGGCAAAGAACTTCCATCTTATTGGCGTTTCAGGCAGGGAAGAAACTATTGTTAAAGCTAAAAAATTAGGATTAGCTGATGAATATTCTACGGATGTTGAGGCTGTCAAGGATGCCAAAGTAGTATTTATCTGTACACCTATTCATAAAATAATTTCTTTTATAGAAAAAGTAGCTCAAATAGTTTCTCCTGACTGTATTATAACCGATGTAGCAAGTCTTAAGGGATTTATTATTGACCATGTAGATAATTCTGAATTTCCGATTAATTTTATTGGCGGACATCCGATGGCCGGCACTGAACATAAAGGAATTGACAATGCGGTTGATAACTTGTTTGAAGATGCAAAATGGGTTTTAACACCTTCCAAATGGTCAAATACGCAGGATATAAAAGAATTAAGTGAAATAATAGGAGAACTCGGAACAAAAGTTATTGTTGCAAATCCTTATGAACATGACAGGGCTGTTACTTTAATTAGTCACCTGCCGCTGTTTTTAAGTCAGGCACTGTTTGGCATGGTTGATAAATATCCTGATAAAAGTATCAGAGATTTAGCCTTATCATTAGCTGCAAGCGGTTTTAGGGATACAACAAGACTTGCAGCAACAAATCCAGAACTTGCAAAAGATATGCTGCTTTTAAATAAGATAAATATCAGGGAAGCAGTAAAAAATCTTGAAGATTTTCTTTTATATATGGATAAAAACCTTGATCTTGATGAAGAAATGTTTATGCAATTAGCTGAAGAACTTGCAACTAACAGAAAAAATCTTTATTCATCTGATGGAAAGAATATTTATCTTAATTAAACTACTTTGAAATAGTTTCAATCCAGACTTCACGGGTTCTTGGCCCGTCAAATTCTGTAAAATAAATCCCCTGCCACTGTCCAAGCATAATTTTTCCGTTATTTACAATTAAATTAATCGAACTTCCCATTACGCTGGATTTGACATGTGCGCCGGAATTTCCTTCTATATGTCTAAATTCCTTATAATCAGGCGATATTTTGTTAAATGAGTAGATAATATCCCCTTTTACGCTGGGATCAAAAGCTTCATTTATAGTCACGCTTGAAGTTGTATGAGGACAAAATACAACACAAATACCATCCTGCATATTCAAAGCTTCAATTATTCCTCTTATTTCAGAGGTTATATCAATCATTTCATTCTTTTTATGAGTTTTTACAGTAATTTTTTCCATCCTTGATCTCCTTATTCTTATAATATTGGTTAATTATTTAAAAACTTTTGCAATAAAAACAATTAAAAAGTAAAAAAGCAGTAGTGTTATTGAATAAAATAATATTTCATAAAGCTCATTGGAAATAACAAAAACCGGCAGCAAAATTGCTGCTGCAACTGCATATTTCCAGTAATTTAAAAGTGTTTTATCTTCCAGTAAATTAATCTTTTTTAAAATAAAGATAATTACAGGAAGTTCAAATACAATACCGCAAATTAATGCAGTTAACAGGCAAAATGATATATAGCTGGAAATATCTATATTTATACCGGCTAAATTAAAGTTAAATCCAAACAAAATATACAATAGAATAGGTATTAGTATCCAGTATGCAAATAAAATTCCAATAAAGAACAGGAAAAATCCTCCTGCAAGAGTTAGAATAAACTGTTTTTTATCATCCTGATTTTCAAACTTTGGCTTTAGGAAATAATAAATTATTGTAGGAAGTGAAAGGATAAGACCAAATAAAACAGCAACTTTCAGAATTAGAATAAATATTTCAGAGGGGGCAGTCTGGATAAAATTTATGTCAAAGGGAATTCTATCCTGAAAAAGTTTGATTATTCCTGTAGAAAAACCGAGTCCAAGAATAAATGTAATTATAAATACTAAAAAACTATGTTTAACAGCTTTTTTATGCTCAAAAATATATTTAGTTACTGAATTTTCTTTGACGAATTGATTCATATAACATTACTCCAACTGAAATACTTAAATTTATAGATTCAACTTTATCATTCATAGGTATTGTGGCAAAGATATCTGCCTGTTTTGTCAAAATTTCTGACAGTCCTTCTGCTTCTGAACCAAACATAATAACGGTTGGCTTTGTAAAATCAATATTATAGTATAATTTGGCATCTTTGTTCACAACTGTAGCTATAAAATCACACTTTTTAAAATTATTTATCGTATTTTTAATATTTGCTTTGTCTGTCATAGTAACTATAGGAATTTTCCATAGATTAGCTGCGCTTGATCTTACTGTTTTGGGATTATAAACATCAACGCTCTCATCAGTAAGAATTATTCCTGAAACATTACTAGCGACTGCAGTTCTTACAATAGTGCCAAGATTTCCAGGATCTTTAATATTTTCTAAAAGGATAATAACAGGATTCTTTGAAGTAAAAATGTCATTGATAGAGAATTTAAGTTGTTTTGCAACTGCCACAATTTCAGGAGCACTTTCGGTAGTCGAAATCTTCTTCATAACCTGCTCAGAAACCCTAAAAATCTTTTCAGAATTATATTTAGATATATCTTTATCAAAATTTTCGCTGATAAAAATATTTTCAATATTTAAACCTGATTTTATTGCTTCAAAGACGCTTTTATAACCTTCTATCAGGAATAAACCAAGTTCGTTCCTGTTTTTCTTCTGATGCAGGGAATGAATTTCTTTTATAAGCGGATTTTGAATACTTGTAATATTGTTCATCTTATCCTATCGCATTATTTTGATAATCTTTTAACCAGTTTTTTTCCTGATCATTTAAAATGTCATAATCAATCAGATTTTCGTCAAATTTTGATCTGGTCAAACATTTTATAACAAGTTTATCATTTTCTTTTTCAATTGTAACTGTATTTTCTAATCTGACTCCGCCCCAGTTATTTTTATATAATCCGGGCTCGATCGAGAAACACATACCTATTTCAAAAGGCTTTTTAGAATCTTCTGAAGGACTTAATCTCGGTGGATGTTCATGAACTGCTATTCCAACACCATGTCCTGTCCCATGCGGAAAACTGAAGGCTTCATCACTATCGCTGTTTAGTATTTCCCGAACTGTTTTGTCAATATCAAAACCGCTTGAGGTCTCTGTGAGAGGATAATTAATTCCATATAAAAAGGCTTTTAAAACTGTAGTATAAATCTTTTTGGTTTCGCTGTCTGCTTTGATATCTTTGCTCTTAGCAAGAAATGTTCTTGTTGTATCGGTTGCATAGCCTCCTTCGAAGTAAGCACCGCAATCAAGAAGCACTAAATCTCCTTCTTGTATAAACTTTTCAGGATCAGGATTTGTATAATGAATAATTGCAGAATTTTTTCCGCTTGCTGCAAGTACTCCAAAGCTAAGACCATAAGCTCCTTCTTCAAAGAAAAGTTCTTTTACCCTGTCTGCAAAATCTTTTTCAGATATTTTTAATCCATTTTCAATTCCCTGATTAAGCCAGCTTATGGATCTGTTTATTACTATGTCAGACCTTCTGAAACATTCTTCCATATGATCAAGTTCTTTTCTGTTTTTTACAGCTTTCATTTGAGCAACAGGACTAGTTTCTAGCTGAATATGTTCAGCTTTTTCTGTGAGTCTGTAGTCATGAAGATTCATTGATGATGGAATTAAACCAATAATTTCATCGGTAAAATTATTGAACTCATTGTCGAACTGACTTATATCCAGAAATTCGAATCTTCCGTCATATTGGCCTTCAATAATGTCAGGTAAATTATTTAAATCAGTATATATTTTGCATTTTCGATCTTTAATAATAATTTTTGCCTTAAATGACGAGCTGAAAGGAATTTCTTTTCCTCTTAAGTTTGACAAATAAGCTATTTCTTCAAGATTTGTAACTAATAATATATCTATTTTAAGCTTTTCAAAGCTTTTTAAGATAGTATCCAACTTTTCTAAAGGAGTTAAACCTGATATTTCAGTTCCAACGTATCTTAAAGGTTCTTTTGTTTCAGATTCTTTAATTTCTGCAAGATTTAAAACCGGATCAAGACTAAATTCTCTGAATACAAGCTGTTTCTCATACAGTTTTTCTGTAAATAATTTGTAGCAGAAATAGCTGATCTTGGTATTTACAATACCAATAACACTCCCTGATTCCGATAACTCATCTATCTTGTTTATCAGAGAAGTTCTTGGAGATTCACTTAATCCCAGCTTTACAACGGAAATAATGTTTTTATCAACTTCAATATCTGCCTGAATATGATATCTGCCATCAACAAACAAAAATACATTTTCCTTTGTGACAAGAGCGTCTCCTGTTGAACCGGAAAAACCTGTTATTAGATATCTTGAGTTTTGTTTCAGGTCTATATACTCGTTTAAATAATCATCTGTCGCACTGACAAGAAAAATATCAATTCCTTCCTTTTCCATAAAAGAACGAAGTTTTTGAATAAGTTCATAATTTGTCATTAATGGATCCTTTATAAGGAAAGAATATGATTTAACAAAGTCCTGACGCCAACACCAGAAGGACCTTTTGACAATTCCTTTATCTCTTTATCAAGGAATGCAGGACCAGCTATATCAATATGAGCCCATGGTGTTTCACTTACAAATTCTTTCAGGAATAATCCTGCTGTAGAAGCACCTGCCCATCTTGGACCTGAATTTTTGAAATCAGCAACATCACTTTTTAATCCATCAAAATATTCTTCATACATTGGGAGTTGCCAGAGTCTTTCTCCACCCTTGTCGGCTGATTTCATCAGAGTATCTATCAATTCCTGATTATTGCCCATAATACCAGATGCCATATAACCCAACGCAACAAGGCATGCACCTGTAAGGGTTGCAACATCAATAATTTGATCAACCTTTAAATTATCTGCATATGCAAGAGCGTCTGCAAGAGTTAATCTTCCTTCGGCATCAGTATTATCAACTTCAATAGTTTTACCGTTCAGAGCTCTTAGAATATCTCCCGGCTTATAAGCAGTGCTACCAGGCATATTTTCGCAGGCTGCTATTATTCCATGTACTTCTACATCTGGTTTTAGTTTGGTTAAAGCATTCATAATTCCTAAAACCGCAGCAGCTCCTGACATATCATCTTTCATGTTAACCATGCTTGATGCAGGTTTAATATCAAGGCCTCCGCTGTCAAAAGTTATTCCTTTTCCAATAAGAGCTATCTTTTTAGTTGTATTTGCAGGTCTATATGTCATATGAATAAACTTTGGCGACTGAGAACTTCCTTTTGCCACTGCAAGATATGATCCCATGCCAAGCTGGTCAGCTTCTTCACTGTCAATTATTTTACATTCAATTCCATTAATAGATTTTGCAGTTTCAGCAAGCTTTGATGGTGTTATAAATGAAGCTGGTTCATTAACAAGATCTTTTGCGTAATTAACTGCTTCTGCAATGATTTTACCTTTTTTCAAACCTTCATTTATTCTTTGAAGCTTATCGGGATCAATTTCAACAATATTAAATTCTGCAGGACCTTCATAATCATCATCTTTCTTTGTCTTATATTTTGAGAATTTATAAGCTCCGATTAATGTTCCTTCTGTAATCATTTGAGCACAATCCATTGGATTAAGTCCTGCAATACCTGCCCCATGCAGTATTGAACATACTGTTTTTGCTTTAAGAAATGAAATAGATTTTTTAACAGCTTTAGCTGCAACCTGTCTGACTGCATTCAAATCAAATTTTTCAGCTTTTCCAAGTCCAATAAGCAGTATTTTCTGCGCAGGAATTTTGCCATAAGAAGGAATTACGTAGGTGTCTCCGAGTTTACCTTTAAAATCATCCTTGCCAATAACATATTCTGAAATTATATTATCGATTGCCGCATCAACTGCACCTGTGCCTCCGGCTGGCAGTTTTACATCTTCAAAAAGGTTTACTATAAGAACATCACATGAAACGTCTGTCAATGATCCTTGAATTACTTTAATATCCATAATCTATCCCCTAAATAATATATTTATTCCATAAAATAAATTATATAACAGGATCATTTAGTTGTGGATTAATTATTCAGGTAAACTATTTTTAGACATAAAAATACCCCGCATTTGGAACGGGGAAGAAGAGATCATGAGGCAGAATTTAAATTCTTGTTAGAATTTAAATTTTATTATCCCTTTATTAAGGAATTCTTTTAAAAACTTAAATAATAACCTCTAACTCAATTGGACTTATTAATATAATCTTCAAACTCAATACTTATAATAATTCTTCAAAAAAAAATGAATATTAGTCATGAGAATTAGACTTTATTACTCTTTAGAATTATTTTTTGCCAAAAACCTAGATAAATTGTCATTTTTACACTTGTTTATTACAGTTTTACTTTAAATTATAAAGAAAATTATAATAGCAGAAGTATAAATGTATTATTAGCAATATTATTAGCTTTTATATATTTTAAAATTCCGAATAATCCTTCATAAAGCATATTGAGTATTATCATTCTTTTAAAGTGGTAAGTATAATGATTCTTACCACTTTATTCAATTTACTTCCAAAATAAATTTGGAATAATAAAAAAGGCGTAAATTATAACAATATGTCTATGTTATATAATCTAAAATGCTGGAGGTATTACTAGTATTTGACGAGGAATATGCCTGTAATACTGAATCTAGATATGAGTTTGAAGAATCTGCGCTAGTGCTGTCTGTGGTACTATCGGATGAATAATCTCCCAAAAGACTGTCTTGCAGGTCAGTACTTCCAAATAATGATGAAGAAGAAGCGGTTGAATCATCTTTAAGAAAAGCTGAAACAAACAGATCAAGCTGCTTTCGTTTTAATGATTCTGCTGATAATCCCAAACTGCTTAGCATTCCTGCGGAGGTATTTTTATAGGTTTTTAACTCTTCATAGCTAAGTCCGTCACCATTTGTATCAATTTTGTCATATGAATCAAGAATATCTAAAAGTGTATCCGAAGGTTCTTCTCCCTGTGCGATAGCAGAAGATACAGTGTTTTGCAGGTCACTCTTGGTAATATTTACTTTGCCATCTAAAAAATCCTGTATTTGCTTACTGGTATTCGAATTGGATGAACCCAGAATAGATTCCACCATGATTAGCGCTCCCCCTCTGTTTTTCTAAATACAATTTATTGCTTAAATAAAAAGATAAATTTAGTTCATTTTAAATTATATATTCTGTTTAAAAGAAGTTTCATCGTTTATTAATATTAAAATTCTTTATTCCAAGTTATTACCTGTTATTAGTATTAATCATTGGAATTAAATGTATATGGGCATGAGGAATTGATTGGGTACCACATGCATAAGATTCAATTTTAAATGGCAAATCATCGGTGTGATAGTAATTTCCAACTAAACTTTTGCACTTTGTAATAAGATCAAAGCAATCTACTATTTCTTTTGGAGTAAAATCAAAAAACGATTTCACTTGTCTTTTAGGCATTATAAGACAATGTCCGACATTTCCATTGCAAGGATACTTTGAAGAAATAGCAAAACATGTATTATTTTCCAGAAGTATTTTTCTATCAGGAAGACGTTTTTCGTAAATATCTAAAAATACATCATTACTTCCGGGAAGAGTATCAGGATAACGCATATCGACATAAAAGGGATTAAAAGAAGTTCTGAAAATATCCTGCCCTACATATTGAGTATTGGGCACGAAAATGGTTTGAGAATTTCTGTTCCTGACAGCTAAATTCGGTTGAAAATTTGATTTGAAAGATATTTTCACTAAGGTCTTGAGTTTCCTGTTTCTTTACTAACTGAATATATAAAACATATCAAAATGGGAAATTGCGTAATAAGTAATATTCTAAAAATAATTTTTGAATCCAGGTCAACTTTTATTTTTTTCTAACTTTATATTGTTGGATAAAATACTCGATCCGGAGAAGCAAATGATTATTCAAAATAACAGTACTTTATTTAGAACAGAACTTTATTTTGCAGGTAATTTAAACAATAAAAATAATTCTGTTTTTTACACTGACAGATCGCAATTAAAAAATCAGGTAAGTTTAATTCCTTCATCTCAAATATTACATGCACAGCTGGCTAAAACATACAAAATTAACCCTGTATCCTTTAAAGCAGTAAATATACAATTACCGCGTATTTTAGTTATTTCAGGCCCTTCTGGTATAGGAAAAGGAGATCTAATAAAACGAGTAATGCAAAAATATCCTGATACTTACCTCTCAGTTTCAGCTACTACAAGACTTCCCAGAGATGGAGAAATAGATGGAATAGATTATAAATTCATTTCAAAAGAGAAATTTTTAAGCTTAGAAAAAGAAAATGAATTCATTGAGTCGGCTTGTCCACATGAAGATGAGTATTATGGAACACTAAGAAAACCTGTAGAGAAGGCTTTAGCTTCCGGTAAAAGTGTTATTCTGGAAATTAATATAGATGGAGCAAAAAAAATAAAAGAGGAATTCTCAGACGCCTTTTTGCTCTTTTTTAGAACGCCTTCTCTACAAGAATTAGAGCAGAGACTAAGAGGAAGGGGCACTGAGACAGAAGAAAAAATTCTTAAAAGGCTTGCTACTGCTAAAAAAGAATTAACTCAAACAGGTATATATGATAATGTTCTGATCAGCGGCACAAGAGAAGAAGATCTAAGAAAATTTGAAGAAATTTTTTCAAAAGAAAATGAATAAAATTATAGAGTTTGGTTCTGTATTAAGAAATATTAAAGTGAATTATTACATCTGAAAAGCAACTAATACAAGTATTTTAAAATTTGCAAAATTTTTTTGTAGTCCAATAAACAATAAAATTAATTTTTAGTGTTTTTAAGTTACATGACAAATAGGGTTAGAGGGATATTTCAAATGATAAATAGTATTACCACATATAATAACGAGCAAATTTGTAAATACAAGAAGATTCAAAACCAGATAGTTCCTTTAAAAACGCAACTGCCTGTGGCTATAGAAAATAGAGATACCAAACTGGATTCTAAATTTTTACACAGTTATTTGGTAAGTTTTGGAAGTCTGCAAAAATCAGAAAAAAGTTCTGAAATTGATAGATTAAAAAGAAAATTCACTCCTCCTTCTCAAAAAATCTGGGATAGAAGTGTAAAAATTGCTGAAGAATACGGACATAAAGAAGTAACTTATTCCCATTTATTCAAGGCAGTTTTGGAATCTGTAGATAAATACATTGATGATCTGGATTCAAAAAGAAGAATATACAATAAAAATGAAGCAACATATGCTGTTACAGCTACTCTAGAAGAAGCTATAGATACTGAAATTTTCAAAGATAAAAATAAAAGAGCTGAATTTAAGGAAATAATACAGGAAGAAATGAAGCTGCTTGATGAATCATTAGCGGAACAACCTAAAGCAGAAGAAAAGGTTGAAAAAGTAGGTGTTAACAGAGATCTAGTAGGTGATATTAATACTTATTATATGGAAAGCTGTGCCGAGCAGGAAAATGAATTTGTTCCTCTTTCTGATTCTGTCCTTTTTGAAGCAATAATGTTTTCTCAAAATGATGACACTTATCTGGATTTAGCTGAACCATTCAGAACAAAACTGCAAGAAAAGTTCATGATAGACAAAAAGCCCATCACCGAAAAACCGCATATAAAATTCTTTGACAGCAAGGCTAAAGATATATGGAAAAATTTATCTATGGGAAATGATATGTTCCTTCTTTATGATAAAGATACAAATCCTGAATATCTGGTAAACAGCTTTGCCAATTTGATGCAGGTACAAAATCAACAATTCAGTAACCTCAATAAGGATAATACAGATATAGTTGTATTAAAGAAAAATGCTACATTTGATTTTCTGGAAAGAAAAGTGGAAAAATTAAAGGACAATCCCGATAAAACTACAGTTGTTGTAGTTAATTTCGATGATATTACAGAAGATGTGTGCCTTTTTGATGAAGCCAACTTTGAAGTGTTTAAAAATTCTTCAAATACCGATTTATTATTTAAAGAAGATACACCATCAAATGTCAAATTTTTAGTCCTTTGTTCTAAAGACAAATATTACTCTCGATTGACATCAGGAGAATTTAGTAAGGTCTTTGAAAATTTCGGTGATTTATCGCTGCCAATCTTAAATCCGGATGAAACAAAAAAAGTACTCAAAGACGAGCCTGTTCTGACAAAAAAAATAGGCAAAAATTTCTCGCCAAAAGCAATTGACAGATGTGTCGAATTTACACATACACAGAAAGGCAATTATCCGGAAAAAACATTATCCCTGATGAAATCAATTGCAACATATTATGTTGATAAAACAGAAATTTCTCAGGCAGATGTTGATAAATACATAAAAGAAGTAAAAGAATCTTCAAAATTCCAGACTAATGGTGACAGTTCCTTTAACATTATTTTCGACACAAAAGTAAAATTAAAAGATATGGTCGGAAGTGAGGCTACAAAGTCTGAAGCTCAGGCTATTGTCAATCAGATAAAAAAGAAATCAATAGGTACAAAAGGATTTGTTATCTATTCTGAAGACGGTGTTCCTGGAAGCGGCAGAAGATATACCGCTGAAGCTATTGCAGGTGAGGCAAAAATACCATTTATTCCTATTAATGCTTATGATTTTGGTACAAAAGAAGTTGATCTTTTTGAAGGAGGATTGCTTTCACCTGAAGCATCGATAAAAAAACTGTTTAATCTGGCTAAGGTTCAGGCAGAAGCAAACCCACACAAAGCAGCTGTTATCTTTATAGAAAATTTTGAAAATTTTGCAAGTGACCAATATTCAACAGAGTATGATCAAAAGGCATTTTCACAACTCCTTAAAGAAATGGAAAATGCTTCAAAAACAGGTAAAATAAATATAATTGTTATAGGATCAGTAAATGATCCTGATTTAATGGGTGAATCAGCAGTAAAATCCTTTAAATTTATAGATAATATAGCAGTGGAATCTCCTTCCAGAAACGTAGATGCAAGGTATGAAATATTAAGCTACTATGCAAAGAAGAAAAAATTAAAACTTGCCGGTGAAACACAGGAAGAAAAAGACGCCCTGATTAGAAATGTTGCTGAAACTACTGAAGGATTTCCTTTTATAATGTTAAAACTCCTGTTAGATAAAGCAAAGAATGTTGCAATAGAAAGAAAACATAAAGTAATTGATAAATCAGACTTTACAGAATCATATCTTCAGATAACATCCGGTAGACCATCTTCAAAACAGGATTCTCTCCATAGAAAAGAGATAGTCACATCTCATGAATGCGGCCATGCCTTAAATCTGGAAATCATGTATAATCTGGCTAAAAAACAGAATATACCATGGTTTTTACCGGACAGGGTTGATTTCATTACCCTTGATCCAAGAGGTGATTTTGGCGGAGCAATGCATCATAAAGAATCAGAAAATGACGAATTTAATTTTGAAACACTGTTTGCTAATATAATTTGCAGTTATGGGGGCCATTCCTGTGAAAAAAGGTTATATAAACAGGATGGCAGCTGGGGTATAGGCGGCGATATGCAACATGTAACGTATTATGCAGAACTTGGCGTCAAACATATGGGACTTGGTCCAAATACAGGTAAAAGATCTGTTGAAGACGGTCCATTTAAACCTCTTTCTCCGACAATGCAAAGAAAAGTTGATAAAGATATGGATGTTTTTCTCAAAAATTCTTTATTAGTATCAGACAAAATAGTTGAAACCTATGAAGATTTTGTCAGAGAATTCACAGAAAGACATAAAAACAAAGTTGGAACCGGCGAATGTATAATTCAGGGAGAAGTCTTCAGAAAAGAGCTGGAAGACTGGATGAACAGACAGTCTCCTGAAAAGAAAAAAGAGCTTGAAAAGCTTGATTCCGAGATTTTAGAAATCATAAATGATACAAAACAAGGTAATATTGTTAAAAACGATTAAAACTTGACTGAAAAAACAAGAAATATTTAATAAAGCCCAGATTAGTTTCTGGGCTTTATATTTAAATCTTACTCTTTATCAGAATATCTTGGAAAAACGTTTAAAGGATATACAACTTTTAAATTTGAAGGAAGAAAATTTAAAATAGCACCAGCAACTTCTTTTTTTGTTTTCTGCGATTCTATTTTATTAAATTCCGTTTCCAGTTTTTTAACTTCAGCTAATAGCTCTTTGTTGTCAGGATTATTTAATAATTTAGTATAGGCTTCGTAATATTGTTGACCTTTGTTATTATATTCAATTTGGAAGTCCAATATTTTTATTCTTTCTGTAATTTCAAGCTCTTTTTCCTGTGTTAGCTGACCATTGTCTAATTGAGCCTGTAAATTTCTTTTTTCAAAATTTGCACCCGTATTGCGAGCTAAGACTTCTTCAGGGCTAAACTGATATTGATTAAATTCAGCTTTGCTTGGTCCAAAAACTTTAAATCCACCTATTCTGGAATTCCCCTCAATAGAAGTTATATAATCTTTTGTTGACTCAATGGCAGCAAGCTTTTCTTCCTCTGATAATGGTGGAAAGTTTGCCAGGTCTATTCCTTTTACTTTATCTTCGGTAAAAATTTGAAATCTGGTTTCGTGAGAAAGAGAGTAATCTAAAAGATTTGTTAAAGCATTATTAGTATTACCACCATTATCAGCTACAAATTCAGGATTTTCATTTATAAGTTTTTCTAGTTTATTGGTAAATGGCTGCAGTTTAGTTTCTAATTCTGCAAGTCTAGCTTGTCTCTTGGGATTTAATGTGCTATGTTTGCCATCTTGTATTGATTTCAGGGTATTTCTTTCTTTTAAATCATTTAATAACTCTGTATTGTTCTGATATAGATTTTCTTCTGCAAATTTTACAAATTCATTTTTCATTTTAGGAGACATCTTTGGAGCTTTCATCATAGTTGGTCCCATAAAGCTACCTGTTTTAAGAATTTCTTCAGGTTCACCATTTTTAATCCTGTTAAGCAAAATTTCTTTAACCAGTTCATTTTGCTCAGATTGTTGTAGCCTGCTTCTTAGCAGGGCTTCTTTTGTATGAGTAGCTTCATGAGCTATTACTTCTTCAATTGACCTATATCCTCTTCTATAACTATTTGGATAATATGTTATTGTATGTGTACTGCTTTGATAACATCCGCCTGCTCCATCTGTATATTCATTCATAAGGCCGTATAAGTCATTATCATCAAATTTTATTGTTTGATTGTTTTTCTTAGCGTGTTCTTGGACTGCTGTTTTAATTTTTGATGAAATCTGCTCTTTTGTCATTGTCAGTGGTTCATTAGCATCATCAAAAATCTTTATACTATCAACAGGATCCTGCATATATGCTGTTCTTTGTTCATTAATATATGAAGTAACTTTAGCTTCTATTTCTTCTTTAGTTGCATATTTTAGCTCATCTTTAATAACTAATTTGGGACGTAACTCTTTTGGAATGCCAAGTTCATTGCAACTTTTTTCAAAAATTTCATACACTTGAGGTTCTAAGTCAGAAGTTCTTAATTTTGCTCTTCTTTGTCCTTCAACTGTATTTGCAAATCCAGTTAATTCTGAGCCATTGAGTTCTTCTGGTTTTTTATTTAACAATTCCTTATATTCATTAAATTTATTTTTGATTGATGATGGTTTTAATTGGGATATAATACTGTTTCTACCTTCAGAAGTAGTAAATACACTTAAATTTTCTTTTAAAGCACTGATTAAGCCTTCACTTTTAATATTTGAAACAATTTCTGCCTTTTTTGCTGCATCAACCCATGTCTCGGCGACTTGAGCAGCTTTAGCTTCAGCAGCAACTGCTGCACTTGGTTTTAAGCCAAAAGCAGTTAAAACTGTACCTATAAAACCTGTGCCAATTTCTTCAAAGGCTTTTTCAGCACTATCCAAATTACCATTTTTATACGCATTATAAGCTTTTACTCCGCCTTTACCCATTTCATATAGGCTTAATAATCCAAAACCTACTGTTAAAATTGGAGTAGCTATTGGAACCAGTGCACATAAACCAACGGTTGCAGCCATAATACCCAAAGTGGCAACCGGATGTTTAATTAAAGCTTTTATAGGACTGATTATGCCTTGTAAAAAATTTTTGCCGGCTTCTTTTAATGTAAAATTATTATCACAAGATGCATCATTTTTACTACTAAACGAAACACTATCTTTTTCTAACGAGTTTAGTGGTTTAGAATTAGATAATTTATATCTTACCGGTTTTAAAGATTGATTATTTATTGAGCCTGTTAAAAATCCGGCATTTTGATTAACATTTAAATTATCCATTTTATTCCCCCAAAGCTAAACTACTTATATTAATAAAAACATTGAATTATAAAAAATTGCCTTTTTTTATAAGAATATTTAAACAATGCTTTTTGAGAACAAATTGAACTTTAAGTCTTAAAAGTGGTCATTAATGGGAGAAAGAATATTTAACTTAACTTATTTAGCACTGTTAAAGCATAAAAAAGTTAAGAAAATAAATTTTTTTGGAATAAAATAATAAAGGAACAAGTATTTGTTGAACCTTTAATGTAATTTAAAATGCTCTTTTACATTCTAGGAAAGTAAGAGAGCATTTTAAATTATAAAAGAGGCAATTTAATGACAAAATTGAGATTTGAAGAACTTAAGTTATCAAGAGAAATACTTGATGCAGTGACTGATATGGGATTTGAAGAAGCATCACCTATTCAGGCTGATGCAATTCCATTAATCCTGAATGGAAAAGATATAATAGGTCAGGCACAGACAGGTACAGGAAAGACAGCTGCTTTTGCAATACCTATAATAGAAAATCTGGATACTGAAAGCAAAAAGATTCAAGCATTAATTTTATGCCCAACACGGGAACTTGTTATTCAGGTATCTGAAGAATTTCGTAAGCTTATGAAATACAAGGAAAACTTGTATGTAGTTCCTGTATATGGCGGGCAGGAAATAGAAAGACAACTAAAAAGCCTAAAAAAAGGTGCTCAGGTAATAATAGGAACTCCAGGCAGAATGATGGACCATATGAGAAGAGGTTCAATAAAAATGGATTCTGTAAAAATTGTGGTTCTTGATGAAGCTGATGAGATGCTTGATATGGGCTTTAGGGATGACATGGAGGTTATTCTTAAGGATACTCCTGACGAAAGACAAACAGTAATGTTTTCCGCTACTATGGCTCAGGATATTGTCGATCTTACCGGAAAATTTCTTAAAGAGCCCATTATTGTCAACGTAACCAACAAGAAGCTTAATGCGCCAAAAATACAACAAATTTACTTTGAAGTACTGGAAAAAAATAAACCTGAAGTGCTTGCCAGATTATTAGACCTTCACAATATCAAGCTGGCTCTTGTATTTTGCAATACAAAAAGTCAGGTAGACCAGCTTGTAGAAATTCTAAAAACCAGAGGGTATTTTGCAGATGCCCTTCATGGAGATATGAGCCAGAATCAGCGTGATAAAGTAATGAATGGGTTTAGAAATGGAACTGTTGAAATACTTGTTGCAACTGATGTAGCTGGAAGAGGTATAGATGTAAATGATATAGAAGCAGTATTTAATTATGACCTGCCAAGAGATGATGAGGATTATATCCACAGAATAGGCCGAACAGCGCGAGCAGGAAAAACCGGTATTGCTTTTACATTTATTGTAGGCAAACAGATTTATAATCTAAAAAGGATAGAGAGAGCAAATGGAACTCAAATTCTCAGACAAACTATACCAACAATGGATGAAATTGAAGCTACCAGAATAAATTATTATTTGTCTAAAATTGGAGAAATTATAGAAGCAGGACATTTAAGTAAATATATTAATCAAATTGAACTTTTAATGGGAGAAGAACATACTTCTCTTGATATTGCAGCTGCATTACTCAGTCTGATTATGGAAAAAGAAAATGAAGGCTTTGATCATAATGCAAATTTTGAAATTCCTCGTGAAGAAATTAAACCCTCTAAAAACAAATTTTCAAAAAGATCAGATAATAAATTTTCAAAAAGACCAAGCAATAAATTTGCTAAAAAAGATGATTTTAAGAGAAATGTAAAGAAAAAAGAGTTTGAAAACGAGTATAAACCATATAGCCCATCTCCAAAGAAACGTTCTGACTCTTTTGAAGAACAGGACTTTAGTAATAAAAAAAGGAAAGATTACAGGAATAACAACACAGAAGAAAGCTATAAACCGTTTAAATCTTCAGAAAATAAAAAAACTAATTCTTTAAAAGAAAAGCAACCTGCTGAATCTGGAAAAACATATAATAGAGAAAATAAATTCAAAAAAGAAGATAGAGGATTTAAATCCTCAGAAAAGAATAAAAACAGCTCTTTTAAAGAAGCTAAATCTTCTAAAGAAAGATATGGTCAATCAAATAAAAATAAAAAACCTGGAAGAAAATTTGGCAAAAAGGATTATTAAAATCTAAAAAAGAGAACCTTGAGACAATTTAACTTTTTTTTCAGGCTTGACCTTTGGTTCATTTGGTTTTCTGAACATAATTTCATCAAGTTCAAGCTTGAAATTTTTGCTTTCAGGATTTCCTTTTCCTTTTGTGTATATTCTTAATTCAAGCTGCTCTCCCGGATAATTAGATTCTCTTAACCTCAGGTTAGGATTATTAATAAATGATCTGGCTTCAGCAAAATATTTTTTTGCAGTTAATTTAGCTTCATATGTCTTTGCAGTTCCGACCAGTTCTTTGCCTTTACCTTTAACAATGCCTATTTGCTTGGCTAATGGATTTAATTGGTCTGCTTCTTTTCCTGTAAAAAGGAATTGGGATACTCTATCTATAAGATTTCTTATAATTGGATACTGTTCATCAACTTTACTTACCGGAATCGAATAATCAGGAACATTTTCTTTAAAGGTTTTTATAAAAACATCAGCTTTTGGGTGTGACTTATGCTTTTGCAGAATACTAACCAGCTCTCTTGTTGCTTTTCGGATTCTTTTTTCATCGGTCGAAGGCAAATCATCAATAAATACCTTTAGTTTGATAACCTTTCCGAAGCTCATATTTGATTTAGGTTGAGCATAATTATCTACTTGCATAAAGTATTTTCCTTTTTTTAAATAAATCAGATGTAAATTTAAAAACATCGGGCATAAAAAAAATGCTTGTATGTTAGATAATTAAAATTAAAAATTTACAAATTAGTTAAAAATAAAAAAATCTGTCCTATAATTTCTTAAATCTTGCAATAAAAAAGCCGTCAATATTTTGTTTTGACTGTAATATCTGAAAATATCCCTTATCTTCTTCTATCTCCCAGGTTAAATACGGGGCAATTTTATCAAGTTTAAAATCTATATTTTTTTCGAGAAATTTTGTTATAACTTCCTGATTTTCTTCAGGCTCTATGCTGCATGTACTATATACAATTATACCCCCTGATTTAATCAGTTTTGCTGCATTATTCAAGATTTCCAATTGTAATTTTGCAAGATTCTTTATATCTTCCTTTGTTTTTTTCCATCTTGCATCAATTCTCTTTGCCAGAACGCCCGTATTTGAGCAGGGTGCATCAATAAGAATCCTGTCAAACTGTTCTTTGGTGGTGTATTCTTTAGCGTCAGCAGCTTCATATTCGACTGAATCAATTCCAAGCCTTAAGCAGTTTTCTTTAACTTTTTCCAGTCTTTTAGAACTTAGATCAACGGCTTTAATTTTTCCTTTATCATTCATTAATGCGGCTATATGGGTTGTTTTACCTCCTGGCGCCGCACAGAGGTCTAAAATCTTCTCATTTTCCTTTGGATCAAGAACAATAGAAACGAGAGAAGATGATTCACTCTGAACCAGCCAGTATCCTTCCTTAAATCCGGGTATTTCTCTTATGTCTCCTTTTTGATGAAGTATCAAGCAGTTGCTGACCATTCTGTCATCAGTGAAAGATACGTCATTTTCTTTGAAGAATGTTTTTAACTTTTCTTTTGAAATTTTTAGAGTGTTTGTTCTAATAGTTAATTTAGGAGAAAGATTATTGTATTTGCATATTTTTACCGTATCATCAATTCCGTAATTAGGCAGCCATCTTTCAACCATCCATTCAGGATGGGAATATTTGATACTAATTGCTGGAACAGGATCTTTTTCTATATCAGGAAAAGTAATTTCCGTCCTTTTTCTGATAAAATTTCTCAGCACACCGTTGATAAAAGCTCCTGATTTTAAATCTGAGTGTTTAATTAATTCCACATATGAATTTAAAACTGCATAATCAGGTGTTTCTAAAAATTCAAGTTCATATAAGGCTAATCTGAGAGCATTTAAAACATTATTTGAAAGATCTTTTAACTTTTTGTCAGAAATATTGGCAATAAAGTAATCAAGAGTCAGTTTATTTCTGATGACACCAGCTACAAGGCTTTTTAATTCAGATGAAATGAAAACCTGCTTTGAATAATAATTCAGGACGTCATCAGAAGAACTATTTTTATAAAGGATTTTATTAAGTGATTTTAAAGCTGCTATTCTAACGTCCATATATTTTCCTGTTTCGACTTGATTTTATTTGATTCTCACTTTGCATATGCAGTATAACAAAAACTTTTTATGTATATAATAAATTCTTTTATTTAAATGTCTGATTTTAGTTGTTAACTGTAAATATTCTTATTTAATACCTATATGAAAGGTAGCTTATCTTGATTATTTTGAGTTTGCACTTGTTAATACCTTGAAGGACATATTTTTAAATGTACCGGTAGTTTTTTCTAACTATCCAACTGTGGAATATACTATATCAAAATTTCTATAAAGATATTATGAATAATTGAACTTTTTAATATTTTGTATAAACAAGGTTAAAGTTTATGAAAATAATCTTTGAGCTTTTGTAGGAGGGCGAAAATGGGTATTATTATGGAAGAAATGACGAAATCAAATAATCTTCCATCTGTTAAGTCTTTGGAATCAGAGAATAAGTCAGAAAATATAATGTTATCAGGTAATAAGTATAAATTCTGGATATCCAGAAATTTCAACATTGGGCTAAGAAAGCCATTTCAGTGGGCATTAAAAAGATATTTTGATTTTATTTTGAGTTTTATCGGTATTATTTTAACTTCTCCGATTTTACTTATAATTGCTGCTGCGATTAAGTTTGAATCTGAAGGATCAGTTTTCTTTAAACAGAAAAGAATAGGCTTATATGGCAAAGAATTTTATATGTATAAATTCAGAAGCATGAAAAATAATGCGGAAGAAAATCTGGATTTACTTAAGGATATGAATGAAACAAACAGTATTATGTTTAAAATGAGCGAAGATCCCAGAATTACTAATGTAGGAAAAATAATCAGAAAATATAGTTTGGATGAATTACCTCAGTTATTTAATGTTTTGAAAGGAGAAATGAGTTTAATTGGACCAAGACCGCCGCTTCCAGATGAAGTTGAAAAGTATGAAAACTGGCATTATATTAAGTTTTCGACCTATCCAGGTTTAACGGGATTATGGCAGGTTAGCGGCAGAGCTTCAATTAAAGATTTTAACCTTGTTATCAAATTAGACTTTAAGTATACGGAAGACTGGAATTTATTTCAGGATTTACGGATTTTACTAAAAACAATACCTGTTGTTATTGGAGCAAAAGGAGCGTCATAAGAAATAAAAAGATTTATATATGAAATAAGGAAATTATAGGAGAGTTACAAATGGGGAGTAAAAAATTTGGTTTAATACTCGTGATTATCCTGGCATTTTCAATAAGTTTGAATCAGGTTAAAGCAGAAAATGTTTCTGCAACAAGTCAGGTTAATAATAATCTGTCAAAATCTATTGATGTTGAAAAATTTAAACAGGATCTTGAGACCGCAGCTCAAGAAAATCCTGCCGTTAAAGCTATTTTAAAAGCAAAAGTAAAAACACTGTCGACAAAGTATCTTCTTTCACCTGGAGATAGTATATCACTATCTGTGTATGGAGAACCTGACTTTGCACAGCCTGATATTCTGGTTAGACCTGATGGTTATGCTACCGTTGAACCTTTTGGTGAAGTAAATGTTGCAGGTTTAAGTGTTGATGAACTTACAGGTTCTTTGAAGGAAAAATTCAAAAATTATCTTTTAGATCCCAAAGTATCGGTAAAAGTAAACAATTTACATTCTGCAAAAGTTTATATTTATGGTGCGGTGCAAAGACCTGGCCTCTATCAGCAGGCAGCAACACAAAATGGTCAGGATTCAAATGGCAATTCAGCCAGAATAACGCCTGAAATGACTGTAGCAAGTGTTATTGCAAATGCAGGAGGAATTAAATTAAATGCCGATTTGAGACAGATTAAGGTCTCAAATAATGAAACAGGCAGGGATGAAACTGTAGATTTAATGAAAATGGTTCAAAATGGAGATGTTAATCAGGATATTTATTTAAGATCAGGTGATTCCATATATGTCCCCTGTCTTGATACAGAAGCACAAATTTCCGACGAAGATTTTATGCTGATCTCTAGCTCATCATTAGCTCCTGTGGATTTCCCTGTGAGAGTTACAGGTGCTGTAAGTAAACCCGGAGTTTACAATCTTAGTTCCAGTTCTCCGAGGTTGAATTCTGCTCTGGCATCTTCGCAAGGATATACTCCTGAGGCTAAAAGAAATCTTGTTGCAATTCAAAGACTGACTAATAATGGCAATGTATCTACATTTTATGTAAATCCAAAGAAAAATGATGTTATATTAAGGCCGAATGACCTTATTATTGTGCCGGAAACTTCGTCATCTGCTGCAAGTAAGGGATTTGGACTTATAGCGGATATTCTGAATCCTGTTGCAAGATTTGGTGACGGATTCAACTCATGGGCTGAAATGTTTGATCCAACACGTAGATATCCTCGTTATATCTATGATAAATAAATTAAAATGAGCTGTCTAAGATGAAACTCATCATTATTGCTCCAGCTTCGCAATATAAAGCGAATATCAAGAAGGGAAGGAGATTCAAAAGTGGAAAATATAACTATAGAAAAAGTTTTTAGTATATTTAAAAGAAATATAAAATTAATAATGTTTCTTTCGATTATTGGCTTTGCAGTTGGTTTAATTTATGTTTTGACAATATTCAAGCCAATGTATCAGTCAACGGCTAAAATATTGATTAAGGATATTCCTCAGCCAGGTATTATTACACAGACAGGGTCTGTTAATAGTTTATCACCTCTGGCAAGAAGCAGTAACCCTGCATTGACACAAATGGAAATTCTTACTTCAGGCGTCCTTGCTGATAAAGTATGGCAGGAAATTAGTACAAAGTATAAATTTAAAGATGCTCCCAGGGTTGGAGCACAACTGATGCAACAATCAATTAAAGTTCAAAATCCTGTAGGAACTGATATTATTGAAATCACAGCGAGTTGGAAAGATCCGGTTATAGCAAGGGAAATAGCAAATAATTTTGTATCATCATACATAAATTCAAATATTGACAATTCTAAAAAAAGTATAGTTCAAAGTAAAAGTTCAATTGACAGTCAACTTGCTGATGCTGAAAGTAATCTTGCTGCAATCAGAGAAAAAATAAGATATTTCAGACAAACTAATTCAACCGTTGATATTGCTGCAGAAACCCAGAATGTTGTTGCTCAAATAAGCACTCTTGAAAACAGATATAACGACATATTATCATCAGCAGGTGCTGAAGCTAATAAAGTCAGTGCTCTTTCAGATCAAATAGGGATAGAAGTTAAAAAAGCTATTGATAGTGTAGCAATAGGCCATAACCCTAATTTATTAGCTCTTGAAAATAGACTTGGAGAAACACAGGAAGAATTAGCAGCTCTTTCGACTAAATATGCTCCGACTCATCCTGTTGTATTGGCTCTTAAGTCAAAAATTAGCCAGATTAAATCTGAATTTGCAAATCAAATAAAAGAAACAATCGGTCAAAATGCAGATAAAAATGAATTATTTATATCTGATCCAGTCAGAACTGCAATGATGCAGGATCTTGTAAATAGTGAAGCTTCATATAAAGGTCTTCTTGCTCAAAGTAATATTTTAAAATCTGCTGTTAATTCACTTGAGTCTAAAAAATCATTGATGCCTAATAAACAGTTTATATTAGCTAATCTTACACAACAGGAAGCCAGTTGGACGAATATTGTTGATACTCTAAAAGCTCATCAGGTTGAAGCGAATATAAAAGAATCAGAAATTGTCAGCAATATCAGTCTGATTGATGCTCCAAGAACACCGATGTTCCCTGCTTTTCCAAGCAGATCGGAAGTTATTTTATTATTTACATTATTTGGTTTTTTACTTGGTCTTGCCAGTTCATTAATGATATACCTTGTAAAAGACAATTATGATGATGTTGATCAATTAAGTGATGAATTACAAACTCCTGTTCTTGGAGTAATTCCATGGCTTGATAAACAAACATACAGCGATCCTGAATCTCTGCTTGCTACAGATGAAGCAGCTTCATATTATTCTCTTGCCTATCAAAATATTATTTCGAGTTTCAGGGTAAAGGGATATAATTCAGGTGTTAAAGCTTTAACTTTTACTTCAACTGAATTTTCAAAATCACGTTCAACAATTCTTATGAATATTGCATATGGTTTAAGCAAGGCAGGGCAGTCTGTAATTGTTGTTGATACTGACTTTAGAACACCGTCTGTTCACAAGGAATTTAGATTATTTACCGATGATAAATTTAATTTAAGTGAACTTCTTAATAATATTAAGAAAGAAGTTGAGGAAAATGGTGAATTTAACTGGAAATATCTCTCATATTTTACTCATGAAGTACCGGGAACTCGTAATTTAGCTATATTACCAAATACTGGCAATATTTCAGATCCATATGAATATTTGCATTCTTCGGCATTTAATTTATTGATGCATAAGTTAAA
>Ga0209340_1001018_pt1 | contig 23168 bp, 32 predicted proteins | sample EPASupsiteSAE323_FD_187266 | JGI IMG/M metagenome (GOLD analysis project Ga0209340, IMG submission 187266) | Bioremediated contaminated groundwater from EPA Superfund site, New Mexico - Sample SAE3-23 (SPAdes) (version 2) | ecosystem: Environmental > Aquatic > Deep subsurface > Groundwater >... | reverse complement strand
GTAACCGAATACCATTGCTACTTCTCCATCCAATTTCTTTGAATCAAGCTCTATCTTCTTGTTCTTCAGAGCTATTTCCATCAAGCTTTTCTTGGCCACTTTCATTTCACTCCCGTTTTCCTTAAGGTTTTCTCTCAATTTGGCCAGTTCCTTAACCTTGACTCCGGTGAAATCCATGAAAACGATACTCTTCTGTTTTTCAATCTTCGACTCAAGGTCGTTGATTATATTCTGTTTTTGGTCTCTTGTTAAAGGCATATGTATTAAAAAATCTGTGGTTCCACAGACAAAAAAGATGTCTATCCTCGGCAGGGCTTATCTATTGCCTGCTGTCTGTGGATTATTTAATTATGTTTCAATTATATCTATTTTTAGCTTTTTGTCAACTCTTCAAGGATAGCTTCCCCGAACTCTCGACTGAATTCGGCATTTTCTCCGGTAATGATTTTTCCGTCGACAACAATCTCTTTTCTTTGGTATTTGGCATCATTTTCCCTTAAAACATTAATGGCAGATTTATCTAATGGGGTTGACCAAACGGTCGCTTTTTTTCCTCTCAAGACGCCGGCTTTGGCCAAGATGGTCGGGGCGATACAAATAGCGGCCAAAATCTTGCCACTGAATAGAGCTTTCTGGATTATGGAATAAGTCATTTCATTATCTAATAATTCCACCGCTCCCTGTCCTCCCGGGAAGATAACGGCATCAAATTCGTCTGCATTGAGGTCGTTAATCAAAAGATCGGCCCTGGCTTCTCCGCCGAACTTCCCCACCGCTTTGCATTTGTCCGAAACTGTTTTGACATATATTCCTCCTTTTTCCAAAACTTCTTTGGTGATGAAATATTCCTCATCTCGGAAATTATTGGAGGCGATGATAAATACTGCTTTTTTCATATGATAATATTATATAATATAAATAAAAAAAAGCAATCACTATATTGTTTTTGACTTTTTTCTTTCAATGATTGCCGTGTAAGGTTTCCCCACATCCTTATATTCATTGATTATCTTAATTAGTTTTTTCGCCATATTCTTGGAGAGTGCCCCAAGATTTATCTGGTCACCATCTTTACCGATGACTTTGATTAGCTGGGGCGAACATGATTTTAATGTGCTTATCATGGATTCTAGGGGAACCGGATAATTCAAGCAGATAAAGACTGCTCCGTAGAGATTGTTTTCTTTTAGCAGTTCATTAACTCTTCTTTCGCCATAGTCTCTTTCCAGTTCATATAAAAGACTCATTGTAACACCAAGTTGCCTAAGCAACTTAAGAACAGGTTATCATGCAAACAAAAAAGAGGCAACCGCCTCTTTTCATATGTTAGCTTTCGACTTCCTGTTTTTCTTTTCTGGCCAATCTCCAGTGAATCAGATAAAGAGGAAGGGCGATTAAGAACATTGTGGTCGCATCGACCATCTTCTTCTGCCTTTCCGCCTTTATACAGACATCGCCGGTGTTTTCTTTTTTCCAGTTTTCGTAGTCTTTGAGCATATTGTCTATTTGAGTCTTTTGGTCTTCGGTTATGTCGGGTACTTTCTTTATGCTTTCCGCATCAAATGTTGAAACGAAATAAGGATAGCTGTTACATTGGCCGTAGTCCTTCCTTTCCGCTTCCGGGAAGACATATGCCTTTAATGTTGTATTAACCAAGTTCCCTATTCCTATGGATAGAAATATCAAGCTGATTAAGGCAACGGTGTATAAATAGATTGTCCTGACTATTTTTGTTGTTTTTGTCATATGTATTTTATCATTGTTATATTATCTAATAATTCTCCGTAATGGTTGTATCCTTTTTTAATGGTGCTTATTTTTTTGAAACCCATCTTTTTATATAGATTGATGGCGACCTTGTTTTTGGAAACAACATACAGGCTGATTATCTTGACCTTTAGTTCTTTAACCGCTTTTTCGACTATTTTCTTGAAAAGTTTTTCTCCCAATCCCCTGCCTCTCGCTTCTTTCATGATTGATATTCCCAATTCTCCCATATGTTTTCTGGGACCGGAATCAATCAGTGAAACTCTGGCGTTGCCACGAACCTTTCCATTAATATCAAGATTTAGATAAACCGCATTCTTATTTTCTATTTCTTTTGCAACCTTTTTAAGATATTTTCTTTCTTCTTTGAGAGTTAGTTTTTTCTGGACAGTGATATATGCTTTTTCATCAACCAAAGAATTAATCATTTCAAGGGTTGATTTCAGGTCATTTATTTTTGGTTCCCGAAAAGTTATTTTGTCCATATATTGATTATACCAGAGAAGTGAAAAATTAAAACAGTTGACCGCAACGAAATTTTTGTTAATAATTTATTGTTCATTATGGCGACAATTAAAAGTGGTGTCTCAAAGAGACAGAGGGATAAAATGATGTTGAGGGGATTAAAAGAACATTTTTCATCTAAAAGCCACTGTGTCTATTCTGGAGAGGCAATAACTCCGGAAAAAGCCTATGCCGATATTCCTCCAAGGAGAATAAGAGCATAGGAATTTTTTTATCAAAGATAATTTTAAAGGTTCCTTTATCCTTGATATTATAAACAAACAAAAAACCAAGCTCAGATGAGCTTGGTTCCTTTATACATCAATTAGATGCGGCTGACGTTTACAGCGTTGGGTCCTTTGGGAGATTCTCCCTTTTCAAAAGATAATCTGTCACCAACTTTCAACTCGTCGTAGCTTACGCCCTTGAGTTCATTGCTGTGAAAGAATAAGTCTTTCTCTTCTCCATCAACTGTGATGAATCCGAATCCCTTGTCTGTAAGGTTTTTGATTGTTCCTTCCATGATCGTGAGGTTACTTTATTATTGTTTTAAGGTTTTATCCTAAAGCTTAGTTTCTTTAATAATCTCGACTAAATTTACTAAGAACTACCTTGAGAATATGATAACATTTAAAGGCTATCCAGTCAACCTGATTTCTTGAAAATAAAGATATTTTTGGTTGCAATAAGATATTGATGGTAAAAACATGAGAAACGATTAATGTGCCCGGTGAAATTTTTTAGATAGATATTAAAATGTTTCCCCTATTTTTGTTTTTTAAATTATTCGAATTTGAAAGTTTTAACCATCTCTTCATCGTAGCACTGATAAGAGGGAGACCTCAGTTCCGGGTCAGTGCTGTGGAACTTGCACTCTTGCCCCAAAGCGACAGACATCATTTTTTGCTTTTCTGGAGAGTAGATTATTCGGTAAGAGAAGTTTATGGGGCAACTTCCCCACCACGGGTCGTTTTCATTATTTCTCTCTCCTTTGAGATATATTCTGTAATTGCCGTCCTTTTCCAAATCTTTGTTGTCTATTGAGCAGCCAGAGCCGAAATTTTCTTTGGCGTATTTTAGGATGTCTTGCTCTTCTCCAATGTTGTTTATTATTATGCTCCATCCGAGGTATGGACTGGGAAAATAATCTTGTTTAGCTAATTCATTCATGTATTTAGCTATTTCGTCCAATGTTTGAACCACCTTTACGCAGTTATTTCTATTATCGTAATAGTCCTCGACAATATACATTCTTCCATTTGCGCTGTCTTCAAAGACCCTCATCGGGCCATATGTCGGTTCTTCTCCTCGGCAGCCCAGCATGAATACTTCTTGAGGAATCTTTATCGAAAATCCCAATTGGCCGTTAATGTAATCAGTCCAATCAGAGGTGTCTATCGGCTTTTTAATATTGGCAACCACTCCGCTATAGTTTGATTTCGGTGCGGGTTCTTTTTTATTAAATAAAAACAAAAATACTCCGGCAGAGATGCAAATTATGGCAATTAAAATTTTTATCCAATTTTTCATTAATTTAGTTATAACAAAAAATAGTTAATTATACTATTGTTTTTGTATAAAAAGTTTAAAGATGGGACGAACTCGGAACCTTTTTGAGATTGAATTGGGTATAAAATAAAAGAAGCTCCCGAGTGAGAAGACTTGTTTAAGTTTCTCAGCGGGAGCGATGCTCCATGGTTTTGCGTATGGAAGGTTTGGGAGTTCAAAGCTTCCAAGTCCCCTTAACCTCATTGGGGGCGAGGATTCTCCGACTAAGAACTAAGTTGCTTAGTGCGGTACCCACTTAGAGGGTAATGGAAGAACTGGGCCTATTCTTCCACCTCCTTCGTTTTTCCTCTCGCTGCCGAAGGAAGACCTCGCAAGAGACCTAACTGTTTAATTGGAGAGGCTTTTTAGCGGCTCCATTCACCCTACTAGAGGAAGCAGAGTTAGATAAAATCCGTTAGGCGATTTTAACGATTATTTTATAGCAAATATATAATGTTTTGTCAATAGCAGGCAAGGAAGGTCTAGAACCTCTACCCTCCAAGCAGTGCAAGGGTTTTTTGGAGGTCTTGGCGATAGTCAATTTGAGGTGTCGGGGTCTGGGTAAAATGAGACAAATGAGACAGTATAAAAGGAAATTTAGTGTATCTCATTTTTTTGACTTTTTGAGCTGCTTATAGTGTAACAGTTGGGTTGTTTTTCCGTCTACATTAGTAGAGGAGGATTCTGTTTTTCAGCACTAAAGGTTACGAAATCTTTTCTCGAAGTAAACAAAAAAGGGTTACAGCCCTTTAATTTTTTACTATTATTAACCAAGTAATATGAATATATCAGACGTTTCCTTTCCTGTAAAGGTGCTGAAGATAGTTCATTTAAATTAAAATGGCAGCAAAACAAGTTTTTGTCTCTCCTTTTGATGGCAGATGGAAGGTCAAAGTTGTCGGAAACGATAGAGCTTCCGCGATAGTCGACAATAAGAAAGAAGCTATCGAAATAGGTATAGAGACAGCTAAAAGAGAAAAAGCCGAATTATCCGTTCAAAATATGGATGGAACGATTGGGCTTAAAAACTCTTATGGCAATGATCCCATAAAGACAAAGGGATAAGCTTTAAAAGCGGAACAAGTGTTCCGCTTTTTTAGTTTAGGTTATAGATATTTCTTAACATCTTCACTAATAAAAATCTTACCATATATATTAAATAGTCTCCCCTCTTTAAGCATTGACCTAGAAGCAATTGGATTATTATTAGTTAAAAATTTATCTTTTATAGCTTTTTTGAAAGTATCTTTAGTTATAAAACCAATTTTGTTTATTTTAGAGTCTTCTCCTAATTCTATGATAATCAATTCATCCCAAGGATCTTTAATCGGAGTTGTATTACCTTTCTTATTTTCAGAGGTAATGATTTTTACAGAAACCATTTTATTATCAGCCATTATGTCGTAACCAACTTGAACCATATTTTCATTTCTATTAATTCTTTTCCTTTTTAGTTCGTGTTCTAAAAATTGTAAAGCTATGAATTCTCCAATTCTTCCAATGATATTATCGTTGCCAAATAGCTCGGGAATTTTATCTGCCTCATCTCTGAATTTTTTTCTAGCAACAAGATAATCTCTTGCTATTTTTTTAAGCTTTTCTTCTTCTTTCATTGTTTTATTTTATCTAGTCCTGGTTTAATAATATCAATGAAGAGTTCCATTGTTCCAACTGCCCAATTTTTTAATTCTTCGTTAATTTCTATATTATTCTTTAATACGCATATTTTTGACCATTTTTCACCCCAGTCTTTATTAAATATAATATCATTTTCTCTGAAAGATTGTTCTAGCTTATTTTTCAAATTATTTTCAATTTCAGTAATTAATTTTTTATTTAATTCTTTGTCAGGTTTTTCAAAATGAAGCTCAACTCCAAAGCTTTTTGATAGCTTATGAAACGACCACTCAAAATGGATTCCACTAATTCCTGTAGGAATTTGGTAGTATGCTCTTGGCTGAGGATGATGATAATTGCCGATAGGCATTCTTTCAATCAATTCTTTGTAAAAATTAAAATATTCTTCATCTTGAGCAGATATTTTTTTATTGGCTATGGTAATATTTTTTTTAACCTCAACTCCAAATAATTTAGGTATCATTATTTCATAGCTTTCAAACTTGTAATATTCCATTTGAACCGCATAGATATCAAACTGACTATTTTGATTAACATAAACAATCAAGTCTTTTAATCTTTCATCTATAGAATCCATCAATATTACAAATTTAATATTGCCATGTAAAAGATTTTCTTTTATTGTTTCCAATATAGATGGTACTTGCTCATCTTCAAAACCAAAGAAGTCTTTTATTTTGTCTTCAAAACTAATACCGAATTTTCTGTTGATCCCATCGCTTATTCTTTTTATAAAATCGCCATAGTCGCTATGTCTCCAAAGGGATGCTCCATAATCAAGTGCCTGTGCAACTACAGTTCTTTTGTCTGGATTTTTATATAATTTAGTCTCAACTACATAAATATCACCATCTTTATCGATGGCTAATGCGTCGATAGGTCCAGATTCAGTTGGAAATTCTCTTGCTACCACAAAAAGCTTCTTATCTTCCTCTATTTCATAAACAGGGATTGATTCAGGATTTTCGTGGATATAGTTTTGTAAGTAATCTTCCTTTTCGAATTCAGATTTATCTATTTTGTTTGCATTTTTACCATTTTGAGAAATAATAATAGCCATAGTTTTATTTTTTATTCGCAATAAATTTTATTTTCTATACATTTTTTATTTTTTAAATCTCTTCTCCATATCTCATCATCACCCATCAATTTTTTTAAAGATTCTTCTTTTTGACAGTTTAATAATTGAATAGCATATCCACCACAACCATTAATATCAATATATTTATTCCATCTACTAGTATAATATTTTACTAATAATTCATGTCCAAATGATTTATCATTAAATATATATCTAATAGCATTTAAGATAGTTTCTGCTTGAGAATTTTCAAATGGCTTGTTTTCAATAATAATTTTTTTTAAAAAATCTAAAAACGATATTTTTATAAAATCTGGATTGTTAACAAATAATGGAGTTTTTTTAAAATTTTCAAAGCGAATAAATTCATTTTTTGTTTCATCAAATAGGATTTGAAAATTTTCTATAATTTCTTTTTCGTTTAAATTATACTCCATCTTATTTAATTAATTTTAATAAATCTTCGTCTTTTTCGTATGCTCTTAGCCTTCCCGACATTATCCCGACTCGGTAAGAGACGCCATCGCTCATTAGTCTCCAGTTTACACCTTCCAGTATCTTATTTACAAGTTTTTTAAGTCTATATCGACTTTCCATTTCCCCTCTTTGGGAATTAGTATCGTTAACAGTAAAAGGAAGAAAGACATCCTTCCCTATCTCCGGTACTCCGAATTTCAGACCCATATATCCTTGTCTGCCCAATTTAGGAATAAGAAACTTTTCCAATTCGGAAGCGGTAAGCTTTTGAATTTTGGATAGAGCTTCTTGGTTCTTTTCCTTTTCTTCAATCATTTTCATATGCTCAGTAGCTCTTCTTAGATTCTCCTGTCCCTCCATATACGACTTCCCTTTTTCTTCCGAAAGGCAGAACCTTTCTCTATCTTTAAGGAAGTCCGGATCAGGCTTTTCTTCAGGAATAGATAAATCGATACCTTCCTCAATGTGCTTGGGTATATATTCTTCTCCATTAACAAAAAATGCCCTTCTGTGGCATCCTTTTGGACAATCATACATAAATATGACTCGTTCTTCTTTTCCGAATAGATCCTTAAAATTGGGTTCCATTTCACTTCCGCAAACCAAACATCTTATCCCTATCGGAGCTTTCGCTTCTTCCAGTTTATCATCCTTCTTCTGGTCTCTTTCCATCCATTCTTTGATAGTTTTCTTTTTATCTACATATTGTTCGCCGATAACGCAATACATAGCTAAGTTGAAGAATCTATCTATAGAATCTAGATACTCTTCCCTCTTTTCTTCGGGAATCCGCTTATCTTTATCCTTTCTCATTTTTTCTCTTATCTCCTTGAATTCTTTTTCTTTTTCCCTGCAATAATCAACCGTCAAGCGGTCGTAGAAGTCGATGTATTCTTGTTTTGGTTTTAGATAAACCATTTGTTAGTTATTAAGGTTACCACAACAGCAATAATTATCGGAGCAATAACATTCCATGCAATTTTTTCCCACAAAGGTTCTTTTGCATCAAGCAAGAATTGCCTTCTGCTTTCAAGAATTTCTAATTCATTCTTTAGGTCTAGTTCAAGTCCAGTAGTCATATATTTTTCCCGATTGGCAACTTCTCTTTTTAATTCCAATATTCTTTTTTCTATTTCTTGTAATTTAGTCATTTTATTAATTTTTATAGTCGAGTAATATACCTTATGCGACTATGTTTTTATTCTGTAGCCTATTTTTGCAATAATTCTATCATTTTATCAATTGATTTTTTAAGATCTACCGATGTAAAATTAGGTCTTGCAGATTCATTGGCGTGATGAATTTTATTTCTAATCCATGTCATTATTGTTTCACTAGTTTGTGTAGTTTTTCCAGTACGAATAAATGTTTTTTCTATTGCTATGTTTCCGCCAGATGAGTCTTGTAACCAACCTTCTATACCATCTTGATTTAATGAATTTGTAGATTTATTCCAAGAGTTAGTGACCTTATCTCTTTTTTCTCTAATTTGTAGAAGTGTATAAAGTTCAATGTGTAATAATTCATCAAATATTCCATATGCTAAATAATTAATCAAATTTACTGATGGACTATATGGAACATTAGGAAAAATCATCGAAACCTTTTTACTTTCAGGCTTAGAACGGTCTATTTTTATGCATGCTTCTTTGTTTTCGTCTAGGTTTTTAAATATATACGGTGAATGTGTGGCAATTATTATTTGGACATCATAATCCTTAAAAATTTCGAATAAGAAATCTTTTAACTTCATTTGCCACATTGGATGTAAACTTATTTCTGGCTCATCAATGAGTATGATCCCTCCAGAAATGTTGCCTAAGTTTTTTAATATATAACCAACGCGATAAATTACTTGTTTTTCTCCTGTACTTAAATCGTTTAAACTAATTTCTTCTCCCTTTGAGTCAGTAAAAATTATTTTCTTTAATCCGCCAATATTTTTTATATCGGAAAATGTTTTTTCTCCATCATAAATTTTGTGAAATGCATTTGTGAATCTTTCTAGTCTAGTGCCAACAGGAGGAAAGGGTCCCATGTAACCTTTTTTATTATCTTTGTGCCACTTTGCAATATCTGCATCATCTAAATTTTTAATATCAATGAGAAGTTGCGGTATTTCTGTTGATAAATTTTGAGATCTCTCTTTCGGCTTTATCATATCATCTATGTTCCTGCTTGTTACTGAGTTTATATTTGGCTCATTGAAGTTAACCTCAATTGTTGAATATACAACTTTTGATAAATCTTGTAGGTTTAAACTGATATCAGTTCCTGATTTAGATTTAACTGAGTGACTATTTCTTCCATCTTCTTTTTTTATCGTATAATTAATTTCATTTTCAATAAGTGCAAGATTTGTTTTTTCTTCATCTGAAAATAATATTGTAATGATTACTTCATAGTTTCCAGGATGACCATGTGGTTGAAAAAGAGCATAATAAATAATATCTAGTATTTTAGTTTTACCAGATCCATTATTACCAACTAAAAATGTAGTGTTTGGTATATTAGTATCACCAAAAACAACAGTATGTGTTTTAAAGACTTCGTGCTTTACAAATTCAATTTTTTTTATTTTCATAATTTTATTTTACTATTTTTCCGATATTTTTCTGTTCTAACTTACACAATAAACTAGATATTTCTTTTACTATAAAACCGTTTCCTAATTTATTATTTTCACTAATTGGAACAAACACAACTTTGTCGTTATAAAATATAGGAGCTATATATTTTTCTTGGCCAATTGATTGGCAATCTGACGATAAGACGTAAAATGTACTAGTATTTATCGCTATATAACTGCCAAAATAATAAGAACCAAATAAAACGCCACCTATTAATATTGAAGCAAATATTAATTCATATATATAATCAAAGAAACTCAACACGATAATAATCAATATGCTACTTAAAACGATAATCCACATCCAAAACTTCATCACTCCAGCAATAATTAAGGCTAATTGAAATAATTGAAAGAAATAAATAATATTTTCTCTTATGGAAAACTCTATAAAACTAGAAGGTATATTAAAGTAAGAATTAAAACCATACTGTGTTAAGATTACTACAGCATATAGATAAACTGTTATTATTGGTATATTCCAGAATTTGTTCATAATTTGGTGTATTATAGAATAAGTAAGTTATTTAGGCAAATTATTTTAAAAACGGTATAAAGGTGGTAAAATATCAATATATGAAAGAAAAAAATTATCAAGATAAAATATCGAAGATTAATTTAGATATATTTAAACAAATTATTCGAAATGATGAGTTCAGGAAAATTATCAAAGAAATAAGAATAGATTTTGATATTCTTCCTAATGGATTAAAGAAGGAAAAGGATATTAGGAAGTTATGGGACGATATAACTATAAGTTCTGATAATTCTAAAAATAAAAAATCTATCCATAATTTTGATAGAAGAATAAGGGAAATTATTCATAAATTCAAATTAACAGATAATTTTCAAGATTTTATTAGAGAGTATATTATTAGAAATACAATAAATGCACCAGACTATAATGCCGTTACTACTTTATATGAAAATAAGTTAGCAGTAGTTTTTTATGGTAAACCGACTAAATTAGAATGGAAAAGTTTAAAAGAAAGAATAGATTATTTTTTGGATATGGCCAAAAAAGGAAACACATATTTTTTGAAAAAAACTAATTATCCTTATGGCAAAGAAACATTAAAACCAAAACCGAAAATTGATAGAGATTTAAATATTATTAGTTTATCAAAAAAGAAAGGAATAAAAATAAAAGATAATATTTGTAACAAGATAAATAAATATAGCGATGAGTCAATAGAGGCAAAAGTTTGGGAAAATGAAGATTCTAATATTAAAGAAACCGAAAGACATAAAAACATAATAAGAAAGGTTCGACAAAGGAAAAAGTAATTTTGCGGAACACAAAATGTCACGCTATTAATTACGGGCCATGTTAAGGTGCTTACAAGATAAGCATCTTTTAATTTAAACAAAAATGAAAATAAAAAACACAAAAATAACGAAGCTTAATTTATCAGTATATAATCCTCGAAAGTTAACAGAGGAACAAGAAGCTAATTTAAAAGAAAGCATTGAGAGATTTGGATTAATAGATCCATTGATTGTGAATAATCATCCTGGTCGAGAAAATATAGTTGTTGGTGGCAATCAGAGACTAAAGATTGCTCAAAAACTTAACTTTAAAGAAGTCCCGGTTATATACGTCGACCTAGATGAGAAAAAGGAACGTGAATTAAATCTTCGCTTAAACAAAAATACCGGAGAATGGGACTACGATATTCTTAAAGAGTTTGAAATAGACCTTTTGCTTGATGTCGGTTTTGACGATTACGATTTATCTCAAATATGGGATAGCAATCTTGAAATAGATGACGATACATTTAATGAAAAAGAAGAAATCGAAAAGATAAAATCAACGGAAATAAAAGAAGGAGACTTGTTTAAGCTGGGAAATTCATTTTTGATATGCGGTGATTCTCTTGACGAAAGTATATTATCTTCCCTACTCCAAGAAAAGAAGCCGAATATGATCTACTGGGATCCACCATTCAACATTGGATTGAATTACAACAAAGGAATCGGAGGAAATGCAAATTATGGAGGAAATATTAATGATAAAAAAACAGATAGTGAATATCACAATTTTATTAAAGGCATCTTATTGAACGCCATTAAGTTGTCTGATAACAATGTTCATGTATTTAGTTACTGCGATCAGAAATATATAGGAATGTTCCAGGAAATATATAAAGAAATTGGCATAAATAATAAAAGGGTGTGCTTATGGATTAAAAATGGGATGGGTTTGACTCCGCACATTGCTTTCAATAAGTGTTATGAACCGTGCATTTATGGAACAAAGGGAAAGCCGTTTCTATCAGAAATCAAAAATCTAAATGAGGTATTAAATAAAGATGTTGAAACTGGCAATAGAACAATAGACGACATAATAGACCTATTCGATATTTGGCTTGCAAAGAGAGATGCTGGATCCGAGTATGAACATCCAACTCAAAAGCCGTTGAGTCTTCATGAAAAGCCGCTGAAGCGGTGTACTAAGCCAGGAGATGTTGTTCTTGATATATGTGGAGGAAGCGGATCTACCTTACTCGCCTGCGAACAAATGAAAAGGTCGGCCTATCTAGCCGAAATCAATCCTATTTTTTGCCAATTAATAATAAATAGATATAAAAAATATTATGGAAGAGATGCAATTAAAATCAATTAAACATGGAGACATTATAAAGCTTGGTGACCATGTTCTTCTTTGCGGAGATTGCCGGGACAAGGATCTGGTCGAAAAGCTATTAGAAGGAAAGAAGGTAAGAGCTACTATAACCGATCCTCCTTACGGCATCAACTATGTAGAAAGCAAGAAAGGGATAGCTAAAATCGCTGTTGATAAGAAAATAGAGAATGACGATATTTCTTCAGAAGAGGCATATAAAGATTTTACCGAAGAATGGATTGGTTCAGTATTGGATTATCTAGAAGAGAAGAATAGCTTTTATATCTTTAATTCTGATAAGCTTCTGACTTCGTTGATAGCCGGAATTAAGAATATAGGCATCAATTTTTCCCAGCTCCTTATATGGATAAAAAATACTTCTGTCATTGGAAGAAAAGATTATCTTATTCAGCATGAGCTTATTATCAGCGGATGGTATAAGAAGCACCTTTTCAGGAAGAGCAAGGATAAAAGCGTTATATTTTGCCCGAAACCGAATAAAAGCAAGCTACACCCCACAATGAAACCGCTCAGTTTAATCAGAAGATTGATATTAAATAGTTCAAATATTGGGGATTATATCTATGATCCCTTTGGAGGTTCGGGAACGACCCTAATCGCCTGCGAACAGACGAAAAGAAAATGTATTATGATTGAAACAGACTCGCAGTATTGCGAAACAATAATAAAAAGATTTAAGGACTATGAAGTCAAGCGAAAAAAATAAAGCTAAAAAATTAATAATTGAAGAGTTGGCAGTTACACCCATTTTCTCAATAGCTTGTAAAAAGGCTGGGATTCCCAAAGCAACTTCTTATAGATGGAGAAAAGATGACCCCACATTCGATGTCCAGTGTATTCATGCTAGAACGATGGGAATAGACAATATTAATGAATTGGCCGAATCTTCTCTGATTAAAAACATTAGAAATGGAGACTTCCGATCAACCAAATTTTGGCTAGAAACAAATCATAATAGTTATAGAAATAAAAGAGAAGAATCATATGATGCTGGCAAAATGCTAGATGAGTATGGAGAAAAAATTAGGCAATTATTAGAGATGATAAGAAGTTTGTCTATAGAAAAAGATGAGCTGGAAAAGCAAAAAGTACTATTTGAAAAAGAAAGACAGACTTTTATTAGTAGTAAAAATAACTAATATTAATCTTTTGTTGTTGCCCAAATCAGTGCCACTATCCATCCTATTAATGTCCATCCGAGAAATAAGTTAAGGGTCAGTATCGCTCCTGCGTTCTTCTTCTTGTAGCCGATTATCGAAGGAATAAAATATATGAGCAAAAATAATATTATTCCTAAAACTAAAGGCATGCTATTAGATGCAAAACCTAAAAGTAGTGATAAAAATATTAAGATAGCCAATAAGGAGGTCACTGCTGGCAAGTTCTTGTTTTTAACTATTCGTTCTTCAACTTCTTTAATTTTCTCGTACTTTAATTTTGCTTCTGCACGAACACGTTCTTCCTCTTCGATTTTTTCTATTTCTTTTTTTGTTAATGGCATATTATTTTTTAATGTTAATTAACATCTGAACCACTTGTACTAATAGTCCATTCAACTGATTAAATAATCCTTCTAAATTAAGCACCCTATTTTTTAAACTATTATTTTCTTGCTCTAATTGACTTATCTTGTCAATTCCTGTTCCGTTTGACGCGCAATCAACATGCTCTATCTTGTATTGTAGTTGATTAACCAAAACTTCTAACTCGTAAATCCTTGTTGCTGTTCCATACGCATCTTCTTTGCACCAATTTATCCCCTTACCAACCGGAAATTGTTCTACAGGCAAACCATTACCTATTCTTCTTGTAATACATCCTTCCATTCCATGTTTAATATCTGTTCCGTCCCAACCTGTTTCCATTCCTAAACACATAACCGGAACAATTAGTGATACAATTATTAAACTAACTATTATTTTTTTCATGTTTTTAATCTTATTAATAATTATTTCTAATTTAAAATTTTTGATAATATCGATGCTGGAACATCAACATCCTCTAATCCGATAATGTATGGATTTTCTCTTCCATCTTTATGAATAATGATGGCATCTTTATATACTTCAAACGAAAGAATTTTATTGTATGGCAAGCTGAAGTTTTTCCTTTCTCCTAAAAATCCTACTCTTTGATTTGTTAACCAAAAATTACCAAAGTCTTCGTCAGCGATAATTTCACTGCTTTGGGTGGCCAAATCCATTGAAGCAACCCTGTACCTTAAACCTTTTGCAATTTTAATAGATCCAATAAAACCGCCATAAGTTATATTTCTAAGCACTTTTTTCCTTTTTTTCAAATATCCAGAACAAAGCCAATGGATAATTTCGTCTTTTTTAAAAAGGACATTCAATCCTGTATAGGTCGGAGTTGGTAAAATTCCCTTATCAATTAAAGCAAGTGAATAAAATTTATTAAAATTTTTCTGGTTAAAACCAAAATTTTTAATATCTAAATCAAAGTAACCCATAAGTGATTCTAACTCTTTTTTCTCATCTTCTGTAATTCTCTCGTCTTCGGATATATTTTTAAAAAACAAAGACAAATGCTTCTTTTTAATGCTGTCCAAATCTTTCTCAGAAAGCCCGTAATCCCTTTTGAAATTATCCAATTCTTGTCTTTCTTTTTTATCTAATTTATTATCAATTAAAAACTTACCAAGTATTTCGCTGTATTTGTTCTTATTTTTTTCTTTGGCAATATAATCTTTTATAAAATTAAACATATTTTATTTTTTATCATCTGCCCTGTGATGTTTATATACAAAAAGCCCACCACAGGTAGTGACCGAAGCCACTCATACCGGTTTCCCGATATGGACAGTAACGACGACCCCATGATGGGTTCTTTATTCGTTACTGTTCTTTTGAGCCATGCCTTTGAAATCCAAAGGTTTAGGCCACTGCTATTAAATTGTGATTACATAATAGCTTAAAAGATGAAATTTGTGTAGTCTTTTAGTCTCCAGCTTGTCTACATCTAGGGTCTGGACTTCCTTGGACTCTTGCGACATCTTGTCTATAGAATACCAATATGGAACAAACAACAATAGTAAAAAACAGCAACCAGTCCCCCATCTTAGATATCAAAATAAAATATTGCCTATACGCTAGAAAATCAACTGAATCTGAGGACAGACAAGCTCTTTCAATCGAATCTCAAATAAAGGAAATGATGACCTTAGCAGATAGAGAAGGGCTCGATATAGTTGAAGTCAAAAGAGAATCACACTCTTCAAAAGAAGTTGGACAAAGAGTGATTTTTAATGAGATGATTAAAGAGATTCGTGAATGTAAATACAGCGGCATTTTAACATGGGCTCCAGACAGATTAAGCAGAAATGCTGGAGACTTAGGATCAATAGTAGATTTGATGGATCAGAAGCTTTTGATAGAGATAAGAACATATGGGCAGAAGTTTACCAATAACCCAAATGAGAAGTTCCTTTTAATGATACTGGGCTCTCAGGCAAAGCTTGAGAATGACAATAAAGGGGTCAATGTGAAGCGAGGATTAAGGACTAGATGTGAAATGGGTTGGAGGCCTGGAACTGCTCCCACAGGCTATTTAAACGAGAAATACGTAGACAAGAAATGCCAAGTAAGGATTGATCCGAGGCGAGCTCCGATTGTTAAACAAATGTTTGAAAGAGTGGCCTATAATCATGATAGCGGTAGAAAGATATATTATTGGCTAAAGAACGAGATTAATTTTACAACTAAAACTGGTAAGTATTTATCTTTAAGTAATATTTATAGAATTTTAAAAAAATCTTATTACTATGGTTCATTTGAATATCCAGAAGGAAGTAATAATTGGTATGAAGGTAAACACATTCCATTAATCACTAAAGAATTATTTGATCAAGTACAAAACCAATTAACGATTGAAAATATAACAAGAGAGAGCAATAAGGAATTTGCTTTTACTAAGATGTTCAATTGTGGTCTATGCGGTTCAGGTATTACTGCTGAGGAGAAATTCAAGAAGCTTAAAGATGGCACGGTAAATAGATATATCTATTATGGTTGCACCAGAAGCCGAGACTTGCACTGTAAATGTGGATATATGCGAGAGGAAGAATTAATAAAACAACTTTCAAAATTAATAGATGATTTGGATATTAATCAGATAGGAATAAAGCATAAACTAGACAGAGAAATGGAAAGGTATAACACTTTCAGATATAAAATATTGGGCATAAAAGAAGAAGACGAAAGAAATGAAGATAAAATGGATTACAAAAAATACGCCAAGTATATCTTATCCCAAGGATCAGTCTATGAAAAAAGAGAGTTACTCTCTTATATCAACGGAAAAATACTAATGGCAAAAGGAAAAATATCAATAGCTTGCACTTCGTAAAGTGTTCGGGTATAATGTAAATATGCAATTATAATAATTTTGCAAACATCATGGCTACATTAACCCCGAAGCAAAAAATACTATTAGACTATATCAAGGATTATATCCAAAAAAATGGAGTTTCGCCATCTTACGAAGATATAAGAAAAAAACTTAAGCTTTCTTCCCTTTCGTCTGTGCATGACTACATAGAAGTTTTGGCCAAGAAAGGATATATAGAGAAAAACGGCAATTCTGCCAGAAGTATAGAAATCAAAAATGATGATCCGATGATAGAAATACCAATATCAGGATTTATTGCCGCTGGACAACCAATAGACGTCATAGATATTTCTGATGGAGGAGAAACAATTTCAGTACCCAGCAAAGAACTTGGCAAATTCAGTAACTACTATGCTTTAAAGGTTCAAGGAGATAGCATGATGGATGAAGGAATTTTTGACGGAGATATCGTTGTAATAAAAAAACAAAGCGTAGCCGAAAATGGGCAGACTGTTGTAGCAATAATCGACGACAACCAGGCAACCCTTAAAAAACTGTACAGAGAGAAAAACCAGTTCAGACTTCAGCCAAGGAATCAGAATATGCTCCCGATATACAGAAAGGAAGTTGAAATAAGAGGAGTCGTCGCAAAAATAATCAGTAATTTCAATAATGAATCTAATAAAGCTCTGAAAACTTTTAGGACGCTGGATTTGTTTGCTGGAATAGGAGGCATAAGAAAAGGATTTGAAAATGCTGGATTCGAAACAGTCTTTGCTAATGATTTTGACGAGGCCTGCAAACAAACATATGATATTAATTTCAGAAAATCAAAACTCATAGTCGAAGATATTAAAAAATTAGGATCCGATGATCTGCCCGAATTCGACTTCCTCTTGGCTGGATTCCCCTGTCAGGCTTTTTCCATAGCAGGATACAGGCAAGGATTCAAAGATGAAAAAGGGCGTGGAAATCTATTTTTTGAAATAGCAAGAATTATAGAGAATAGAAGGCCAGATGGATTCTTATTAGAAAATGTAAAAAATTTAAAAGGTCATGACGAAGGAAAAACTTTCAAGGTTATAATTAAAACCCTTGAAGATTTGGGATATAAAATCAAGCATCAAGTGCTTAATAGTATGGAATACGGTAATATACCTCAGAATAGAGAAAGGATTTACATAGTCGGATTTAAAAATGAGGAATATGCTGAAAGGTTCCAATTTCCAGAAAAGAAAAAACTAACCTTATCGGTGCTAGATTTGTTGGAAAAAACCCCCCCTGAAAAATACTACTATAATGGAAAACCTCTTTATCAGAAAATTAAAAATGATATTAAAAAAGAAGGGGCAGTCTATCAATGGAGAAGAAGATATGTGAGAGAAAATAAAAAAGGCGTATGCCCTACTCTTACGGCCAATATGGGAACTGGAGGACACAACGTTCCAATCATAAAAGATAAAAAAGGGATAAGAAAGCTTACTCCCTTGGAATGCTTCCGAATTCAGGGCTTCCCCAAAAGTTTCTCATTGCCTAAAACGCTACCTGATTCAGCTCTCTATAAGCAAGCTGGAAACTCGGTCAGCGTAACCGTAGTAGAGGCTATCGCCAAAAAAATTAGAGAAGCTGTCGGAGCATAAGCTTACCAGACTTTCACATTCGTATCCACTGGCTTAAGATGTTTTTTCTTGATTATATCTTTAGTTATGCTAAAGCGAGGCCTTCTTTTTTCTCCTTGCTGATCCTTGAATTTCTGATTTTTATTGACCTTAACGGAGCGTATGAGCCTGTTCGGTATTTTATAGACATTGAAAGTTCCATCAAGCTTTCCATTATTATAAAAATCCATAAAATAAATATCATCCCATTTCGATTTCGGACCGAAAGAAGATAGATCTTCTTCAATACTGGAGGCTTTTATTTGTTCGGCTTTTCCTGTTTTTAAATTAAACGTATCAAATGATGAAGATGCTTTGCCTTTCTTTTTAGCTATCATTCGGTATGAGCCTGAATATAAACAGAAAGCAACTTCTGATAATCCTTCTGGAAGATTGGGTTCCCTGGTCTTAAAATTTCTTAATCCAAGCTTGAGGCTTCTCCATGAATCGAATAACTTTTTCCATGTTTTACCGTCTTTTTTGTCGAAATGCATCAAGTCTATGGTGCATTTTTGGCCGAAAACTTTTGTTTCGTGAGTTTTTATTTCCATAAATTATTATTTATAGATTATTATAAGATAAATAATCATATAAAGCAAAAAAATATTATTCGTATAAAGTTTTAACATTTTCAGGGCAATGGAAATGAATCATGAATGTTTTGACTTTCTTTTTTTGTCCTTGTCTATTTTTTATTTCACCAGTAAATTCTATTTCTTTTAATTTTTCTATTTTCTTATTTTTGCAGTTTTTTAGTAAAAACTTTGCTACTTCTTGCATAAAATGTCTATTTTCATCTTCTGCCCTTCCAATAATATAAACATTTTCACACCCACCAATGAAATTCTTTTCTATATTTTGTTTTTGAGATTCAATATTATTTGCTTCTCTTGTTAATATTGTAGCTACTATTTTTATGGCACATTTTGTGTATTTACCGCTAAAAATTTCTTGTGTATCATCATGTTCCTTTCTTATGGAAAAATTGTGTAAAAAATCTATTAAATTATTAACCTCTGATCTAATTTCCTGAACATCTTCGGCTGATAAAAAAACCTTGCCACCAATATAGTCTAGCTCCCTTATTAGAACCGGAAAAAATAATCCTATTTTTTCTATATCGCAAAATTTTTTAATATATTCCCTAATTTTTTCACTCCTTTCTATTTCTGGCTTGAAATAATCATACATGAATTGTTCGACAGAAGATGCGCTTTGTCTTTCTAAAACATTTTTAGTGGTAAAGAGGTTTAATGATTTCTTTTGACTCTTTGATAATTTGTCTTTCACTTTTTTTAATAGAACTTCCGATGTGAAAAAATATGCAGCATGAACAAAGTTTTTATTCCTATGCTCCTTGTTCCTTATAACGATAATTGTTTCATAATCTTCAAAAACAATTTTTTCTTCCTCATCTTTGCCAATCCACTCTATTTTTACTCTTGGAAAATTAGCATTTGTTCCAACTTCAAAATCAGCAACATAGGAGTTAAGCTTACCCTCTACTTCGTTTTTGATGGAGAAATAGCCCTTGGTTCTAAATATAAAGCTTAAGAATCCAGCTATAATGCCAACCCATTTTTGTACTTTTTCCGGGTATCTAAAGATTAAAAATCCAATAATTATAGCTACAACTATTCCGGTAGGTATCCCATAAACAATAAAAGATCCAATTGGGGTGCTTATCTGTAAGGGCATAATTATTCGCTAGCTATTTTTCTCTTTTTATTTTCTATATAAATTAGCAATTCGGAAATACACGATTCTTTGTCGCAAATTAAATTAATTGATCCTGATTCTGGCAAGAATGAATATATATTATCCATTGTTATTATTTCTTTACAGAATTTGCATTTAATTTTTTTATTATAAAAATCATCTTTTAAATTAAAAGTATTTAAAATTTTATCAATATCATTTTCTAATACGGTATTCATTTTTATTTTTTCTTTTTCCATATTTTAAACACCTCAAAAAGAGGTGTTACAACTAACTATTAAATTTGATAATATTTGACGCATATGGGTCTCTCGATACTAAATGTAGCGTGCAGGGGAGGAGGGATTCGAACTCTCAAGACCTCTTTTGGAGAGAGGCAGTTTACCATTGAGCTTACTCCCCTAAAACAAAAGGGAAACTTTCCCTTTTATCTCTTAACTTCTTTGAAAGTCGTGTGCTTCTTGCAGCCCTTGCAGAATTTGCTCATTTCCAACTTGTCTTCAACCTGTTTGGTTTTGTTGGTGAAGTATGAAACTTTCTTGCAAGTCTGACAAACAATCTTCGACAGTTTTTTCTTTTTTGTTGCCATATTATTATTTATTTATCTTTTCTGAGCCGATGGTGAGAATCGGACCCACGACCTTCCCCTTACCAAGGGGATGTTCTACCACTGAACTACATCGGCAATTCTCCCAACAGGCTGGTGGGCGATGAGGGACTTGCACCCCCGAAGGCCGAAGCCATCTGATTTACAGTCAGACCCGTTTGACTACTTTGGTAATCGCCCAATGAAACAATGATAGCAAAATATTGATTATTTTTCAATAACTTTCATTCTTTCCTTCCTCCACTCGGCTATTTTCTTCTGATGGCCGGATAACAGCACTGCGGGAACTTTCCACTTCTTTCCTTTTATTGGAACGAACTCTTCCGGTCTGGTGTATTCGGGATACTCGATAAAGCCCCCGGTTTTAGTCATTCTTTCTTTTAAAAAGGTTGGTTTTCCCAGGACATTAGGAATCAAACGGGAAATTGTTTCAATTACAATCATGGCCGGCAGTTCCCCACCCATCAAATCGTATTCTCCGATTGACAGTTCTTCGTCGGCAATATATTTAGCCACTCTTTCATCAACACCTTCATATCGGCCACAGATAAAAATCAAATCATCGTATTTACTCAATTGAAAGGCCCTTTTTTGGTTAAAGGTTTTTCCCCGGGGGGTGAATAATATCACCCTTGTTTTTTTCTTTTTTTTGATTGCTTTAATCGCTTTAAAAATCGGTTCGACTTTCAAAACCATGCCCAGTCCCCCGCCGTACGGCCTGTCGTCAACGGTTCTTCTTTCGTTGTCTGTCCATTTTCTTAAATCATGAACCTTAATCTTAAGAAGACCCTTGTCTCGGGCTTTCTTGATAAACGATTCGTTCAAATATGAATCGAACAAATTAGGGAAGATTGTAATAATATCGAATTGCATTTTGATAATGTGTACTGGAAATTATGTTTTTCCTTGCTTCCAGTTCATATTGTTGCATATTTAGATATTAGTCAAGAAATAAAAAGCCCCTTGCGGGGCCAATGATTTAATTAAATGCTATCAGATCTCTAAGTTCCTTTACTTGCATTTCCAGCTTTTCTATTCTTTCTTTGTGTTCAGTGAGAATCAATTTTTCTATTCTGTCAAAACGTTTATCCATTCTATCCAATCGTTTATCAATTCCGTCAAAACGCTTATCAACCGACTGGAATCCTTTTCCAACCATTAAAGCCAAATCTTCAATTGTGATATCTTTTTTCTTCATATTAATTAAATGCAATCAATTCTTTTAGCTCTTTAACGTCCATTTCTAATTTTTCTATTCTTTCTTTATAATTAGGAAGAATCAATTTTTCTATCCTATCAAATCTTTTATCAACTTCATCAAAACGTTTATCAACTTCATCAAAACGTTTATCCATTTCTGTCTTTTTAGCTGTTTTTCCTAGTTCTTTTTGGGTCTCCATGAATCCCCTCTGAACCATCATGGCCAATTCGTCAATTGTAATCTCTTTCTTTTTCATAATATTATTATATTCTAACGATAAATATTGTCAAACAAAAAGCCCCGCAAGGGGGCTTTGAGTTATTAAATCTTGAAATCTTCAAAGTCTTCTGTTACTGAAGGTTCTTTGGGAGCTTCCTGCTGCTGTGCTGCAGGCATTTTTCTGCCTCCTTCGGGCTCTTCAATCTTCAAGTTGACTCTGGCGTGGTTCTTAAGACCGATGATTCTGACCAGATTTCTGATTGCTCTGGCGGTAGAACCCTGTCTTCCGATCAATTGACCCATATCTTCGGGGTTGACTTTTACTGTTAGTAAAACACCCATTTCGTCAACTTTTCGGTCCACCTTCACATCGTTCGGATGATCTACTAGCGTCTTAACGATGAATTCAAGGAACTCGATGTCTTTTGCTTCTGCCATGGCTAGTTCGTTCTTTATTCTAAATACTTTCCTCCGGGTAGTTCGACCTTTCCTTATTTTATTGTATTCTTGCTACCCTTTCCAATATTATCGTAAAAAACAAGAATAGTGTCAATAACACTACTCTGCTTTGGGAGCTTCTTCGGTTTTAACTTCTTCAGGAGCGGCTGCCGGCTCGGCTTTAACTTCCGCTTTGGGTGCCGGTGCGGCTGCTTCTGGTTCAGGATTTTTCTTTTTCTTAAAGACGATTTTTTTCTTTTCCCCCTTAATCACACCTTCGTTAATCAAGATGTTGTAGACCGTATCTGACGGCTGGGCGCCAACGCCCATCCAGTAGTTGATTCTTTCATTATGCAAAGTTTTCTCTCTGGTGATGGGATTGTAGAATCCAACCTGTTCGACGAACTTTCCGCCCTGAGGAGGATTGTTCCTGTCGGTAACAACAACCTTGTATGAAGGCTGCTTTTTCTTTCCTGTTCTAAATAGTCTGATTACTAACATATTCGGTAATTATTATTAACAAAGATATACTACACTATTTCTAAATTATTTTCAACCCTTTGTATAGGTCCACCCTAAATTGCACTCTTCAGGGATTTTAACTGCTTCTAATTGCGTCAATGCATATTGTACAGGAGAGAGCTTGTTTTGAAAAGCAACGTGGACTCTCTTGGTATTGTACCAGACA
>Ga0209340_1001016_pt1 | contig 23177 bp, 16 predicted proteins | sample EPASupsiteSAE323_FD_187266 | JGI IMG/M metagenome (GOLD analysis project Ga0209340, IMG submission 187266) | Bioremediated contaminated groundwater from EPA Superfund site, New Mexico - Sample SAE3-23 (SPAdes) (version 2) | ecosystem: Environmental > Aquatic > Deep subsurface > Groundwater >... | reverse complement strand
TCACCAAGCTTTTTTACAAATTCACCAGCCTGTGAGGGAAGCATATTCATCTTCCAATTACCTGCGGCAATTATTTTTCTATTTATCTTGTAAGCAGACAATACCAGGCAACTCCTTTCCTTCCAAAAATTCTAGTGAAGCTCCTCCACCAGTGGAAATATGAGTCATACGATCAGCCAAACCCATTTGTTCAACAGCAGCAGCAGAATCTCCACCGCCAATAATACTTACAGCACCTGAATCAGCAACCGCAGTTGCAATAGCTTTTGTTCCTACTGCAAAAGCAGGCATTTCAAATACTCCCATAGGTCCATTCCAAACTACTGTTTTGGCTTTAGCAATTTCTTCTGAAAATTCCTTTATGCTTGCAGGTCCGATATCTAGTCCCATCCAACCTTCAGGAATATCTGTCGATTTTACAACCATATTTTCCGTATCAGCTTTAAACTCTTTTCCAATGACTGTTTCTGAAGGCAAAATAAGTTTAACACCTTTACTTTTTGCTTTTTCTAACAAACCTTTTGCTAAATCAACCTTATCCAGTTCACATATAGAAGTTCCAACTCCATATCCTTGTGCTTTCAAGAATGTATAAGCCATTCCTCCGCCAATAATTAGCGCATCAACTTTATCAATAAGATTTTCAATAACACCAATTTTATCTGAAACCTTTGCTCCACCAAGTATTGAAACAAATGGTCTGTCTGGTGAAGATAGTGCTTTCCCCATAAAATCAATTTCTTTTTTAATCAAATAACCTGCAACTGCTGGTAAATAATCTGCAACTCCAGCTGTTGATGCATGTGCTCTATGAGCGGTTCCGAATGCGTCATTAACATAAATATCTGCCAAACTAGCAAGCTGTTTAGCAAATTCAGGGTCATTGGCTTCTTCTTCCTTGTGGAATCTTACATTCTCTAAAAGTACAACATCACCATTATTCATGTTGGAAACACAGGATTTTGCATTTTCTCCAATTACATCTTTTGCGAGCATTACATTTTGGTTTAATAATTCACTAAGTCTTTTGGCAACTGGTTCTAAACTGAATTTAGGCTCAAAACCACTTTTGGGTCTACCTAAATGCGAACATAATATTACTTTGGCTCCATTATTTATTAAATATCTTATTGTGGGTGTTGCGGCTACAATTCTTGTATCATCAGTAATTTCGCCTGATTCATTTTGCGGAACATTAAAATCGCATCTGACAAGAACTTTTTTGCCATTTACGTCAATGTCTTCAATCGTTTTTTTGTTTAACAAACTATACACCTCCATAATTAGTTTTTTACTTTACTTCTTCCACTTTAATCATTTTATCACCAATAGCTATATTATCAATAATATCCATTCCAGATACAACATTCCCAAATACTGCATAACTCCCGTCCAACCAATCTGCATCCTTCTTTAAAATATAAAACTGAGAGCTTGCTGAATCAGGATCCTTCGCTCTTGCCATTGCAACTGCACCACGGATATTTTTTAATTTAGGGCTTGTTTCAAGCTTTATTGTCTTATCAGAACCTCCTGTCCCATTGCCATTCGGGTCACCGCCCTGAACAACCCAATCCTCAACACGGTGAAATTTCAAATCATCATAAAAACCTTTATTAACAAGACTTATGAAATTTTCTGTTGTTATAGGCATTAGGTCAGGATATATTTCTAATTTAATATCACCTTTATCTGTTTTTATATTAATCATTTTCGTTTCTTCCTTTTCTAAATTATTTGTTTGGGTATTTTGAGAAGGAACCTTTTGATTTTGTTCATTATCTGGGTTTTCTATATTACTCTCTTTTCCATTTTCATCAATGTAAAAATCGTGACCATCTCTTGTAGCAATTCCAGTTCCTCCATCAAACTCTGATGCATTATCGTATTTGAGTCCTGTTATTTCCTTTCCTGTTTTATCTATAAAGCCATATTTGCCATTCTTGCTCACAACCGCGAATCCTTCACTAAATAATTGTGCACTATCATATTTTCCTAATATAACTTCAACTATCTCTTCCTCAGCATTCAAAGGTTTCTCTTTATTACTTACTATAATTAGCCCCCTGTCATCCCAGAATATCTTTTTGTCAAATGCTTCTGCTACCGCTCTTACTGGAACAAACAGCCTGCCTTCAATATCCATTGCAGGAACCTCTAATTTCTTTTCTTTACCGTTTATAAACATCTTGGTGCTTCCTGTCTTAATTTTTACCGTCTTGCCATTTAGAGTTATAGTAGCTGTGTTTGTCTTTTCATCCCATTTAACTTGTGCCTTAAGGCTTTCTGTTGTGAATCTTAGTGGTAACAAGGTCTTATTCTGTTTCATTACCGGACATACCTTAATATTGTCAGGATCAATTTTCTTTGCTTCTCCATCAGCATAAGCTTTCGAGTCATTTAAATATAAAATAACTGTTCCTTTCAGCTTTTCTTTTACTGTGTCTGAAAAAGCATATGTACTAATACTCAAACTTAAAAATAATACCACTGTAAATATAGCTGCAAGCGCTTTTTTCATGGTTTTGCCTCCAAGACTTTCGTTAATATAACCGAAAAGTTATTCTTCTGAAAATGGAAAAGCGTACAGCGTACTTTTAGTAGCGCTGCACGCCGCATAGTTATTCCAACCCTCATTCTATCTTTCTCTCACGCCCTCATCCCTACCCCTTCTCCCGAAATTCAGCAGGAGAAGGGAACTAACAAGGTAAAGTCTTTAATATACTGGGGAGAAACAAATCGCATTTCATTAAACTCTTCGAAAAGAATTTATAGTAAATATGCTATTAATGTAAAGCGTCAGAAAAGCTCTTGCCTCGAAAATCGTCAGAAGCAAGCAGGACAAGACACACAAGGCGAGAAGCGCGGAGCATATATTTAATATGTGAGCACTTCAAGTCCGCAGTGTAACGCAGTAATGCGCCGCTTATCACGATTTTCGCTTTAAATTCCGCGTTTAGCCATAAAGTCAATAAGATCTGCTATCCTGTTTGAATAACCCCATTCATTATCATACCAAGATACAACCTTGAGCATTGTATCTCCAATAACCATTGTTGAAAGTGCATCAACTATTGAAGATCTTGTGTCACCTTTGAAATCCACCGATACTAATTGTTCTTCGCTATATCCTAGAATTCCCTTCATAGCACCTTCAGAAGCAGCTTTGAACGCTGCATTAACAGCTTCTTTTGTAACAGGTTTTTCAGTTGTAATTGTCATATCAACAATAGATACTGTTGGTGTAGGAACCCTGATTGCAAATCCGTTGAATTTTCCTGCTAACTCAGGTAGAACAAGTGAAACAGCTTTCGCAGCTCCTGTTTTGGTAGGAATCATTGAAAGACCAGCAGCTCTTGCTCTTCTCAAATCGCTGTGTGGAAGGTCAAGTATCTTCTGGTCATTTGTGTATGAATGTATTGTTGTCATTAACCCCGATTTGATTCCGAAATTATCAAGAATAACCTTCGCAAAAGGAGCAAGACAATTTGTTGTACATGAAGCATTTGAAATGATATGATGCTTAGCTGGATCGTATTTATCTTCATTTACGCCCATCACTATTGTTATATCTTCATCAGTTGCAGGAGCTGAAATTAATACTTTTTTAGCACCTGCTTTTATATGAGCTTCTGCTTTATCTTTCTTGGTAAAGAATCCTGTTGATTCAAGAACCACTTCAACACCCAAGCTTCCCCAAGGAAGATTTGCAGGATCTTTTTCTGCATAAATTGTTATCTCTTTTCCATTAACTACAAGTTTATTATCCTTTGCTGAAACTTCACCCTGGAAGTGACCATAGATTGAATCATGCTGTAGAAGATATGCTAGAGTTGGGGCATCTGTTAAGTCATTTATTGCAACGACCTCAATATCCTTGGGATATTTCTGAAGCATAACCTTGAATGCATGTCTTCCGATACGTCCAAAGCCGTTAATACCAACCTTGACTGCCATAATACACTTACCTCCTTAAATACCATTTATATTTTTTGTTTTATTTTTCCAACGTAATGATTTTACCCTATTTTAGAAGTTTTTTCAATACCAAGCCCATCACAAATCCCTTTTCAACCTTTTCAAGCTTCACCATTGCAAAATTTCCTATCAAATCACTCTCTTCTTGCACCGCAACCTTTATAAAGTTACTTGTGTGCCCTTCAATAAACCCCCTTTTCTTCTCAAGTCCCTGTTCAAAAAAGACTTCCATTTCTCTCGATAAATATTTTTCATGAAATTCTTTTTCTTTCTTATCAGATAACTCTAATAATGCATTACTACGATTTTCTTTTTCTTGTGGATTAACCTGCTCTACAAATGACGCTGCAGGAGTTCCCTTTCTCGGTGAATACTTAAATACATGCAGTCTTGTAAGTGAAATATCTTCTAAAAATTCAAATGTTTCTTTAAATTCTTTTTCTGTTTCGCTGGGAAATCCAACCATAATATCTGTAGTAATTGAAACATCAGCAATACCTTTACGTAATAATTCTATTTTTTCTTTGTAATCTGATGCTAAATATTTTCTATTCATTCTTTTTAAAACCGAATCCGATCCACTTTGCAAAGAAATATGAAAATGAGGACATACTTTTTCGTTTTTCTTTATCTCTTTGACAAAATCCTTAGTAATCAAATCGGGATTTATAGACCCCAATCTTATCCTTTTAATAGCATCTATTTTTGTAATTTCTTCAATCAATGCAAGCAAACTAACTCCTTCCACATCTTCGCCATAGGAATTGATATTTATTCCTGTTAGAACAACCTCTTTAAAGCCATTGTCTGCTAATTTATTTACTTCTTTAATTACATTTTCGGGCAATCTGCTTCTAACAGGTCCTCTGGTATATGGAATAATGCAGTAACTACAAAAATTCTGGCATCCTTCCTGTATTTTTACAAACGCTCGTGTTGTTTCACTGTAAGAAATAAATCCATTTTCTTCATATTCATGCTGTTTCATTATATTTGAAACTTTAAAATGTTTTTTACCTAAAAAAGCTTCCTCAACAAACTGAACTATATTATTTCTGTCTTTCGTACCAACAATTACAGAAACACCTTCAATTTTTGCAGTCTCTTCCGGAGAAATTTGAGAGTAACACCCTGCAACAGCAATCACTGCTTCAGGGTTGGTTCTATTAGCTCTTCTGATAATCTGCCTGGACTTTTTATCTCCAAAACTCGTTACCGTACAAGTATTGATTACGTATACATCAGCATAATCTTCGAAATCAACAACCTCGTAATCAGCTTGCTTAAACATTTCTGACATTGCTTGAGTTTCATATTGATTAACCTTGCATCCAAGGGTATGAAAAGCTACTTTTTTCATTATGTATCTGCCCTTTCCTGATATTACCCTCATCCCCTGCCCCTTCTCCCGAAACATTGGGCGAATGGAAAATCCCAGAAGGGTGAGGATTATATTGTATTATATCAAAAACGCAGAATAATAACAGCTTTAATGTAGTTCTGAAACATCATCAAGTCTAAAAGCCTCTACAAATATTCCTTTAGTTGGAATCTTATGATCAGCCCTAAAAATCATAAAATAGCAACATATTATTGCCGCTAGGACAGCAAAAAATATTATTGCCCCAGCAATTAATTGTTTTCTTCTGTCCATGGGATCCATAATTCTTTCACCACCCTAAAATAGTATAAAGTTTTGCATTATAGTTGATGTTAATCATAAATGATATAGAATTATTATCTGTTAAAAAGAACAATTCTATCCTTCAAGAATCTTTTTTCTCATATTTGTTAAAATCCTCTTTTCAATCCTAGATACTTGAACTTGTGAAATTCCAAGCATTGCTGCAACTTGAGATTGTGTCTTTTCTTTAAAATATCTCAAAACAATAATCTGCCTTTCTCTATTATCCATATCCATTAATAGTTGCTTGAGAGCAATTCTGTCTTCTATATCTATGCCTTTTTGCTGTGAACTAAGCATATCAAGAAGCTGAATATCTTTATCATCACCCTCAAATACAGTATCATTAAGCGATTCGGGTATATAAAAAACTTCCATAGCAATTATAATGTCGTCAACGCTCATTTTTATTCTTTCAGCTATTTCATTTATAGTTGGTTCACGACCCAATTCCTTTGCCATGACTTCTTTAGTAATTCTAACCCTTGATGCTGTTTCTTTAATGCTTCGGCTTACCTTTATTATTCCGTCATCTCTAATAAACCTTTTGATTTCTCCAAGAATCATCGGAACTGCATATGTTGAAAACTTAACTTCATATGAAACATCAAATTTCTTAATGCATTTAATCAAACCTATACATCCAATTTGAAACAAATCTTCAGGGTCGAACCCTCTGTTTGTAAAGCGTTTCACAATACTCCAAACAAGCCCCAGATTTTCTTCAACAATAATGGTCTGTGAATTTCTATCTCCATTTTTTGCTTTTTCTATAAGTATCTTTAAATCTTTATCGGAAGTATTTTTCATATTTTTTTCCTTCATATGGTTCTTTTGTATTATTTTTACATTTCAGGGTGAAATAATAACCCACCTCGCTTACTCTCCTCTCTTATAAAAAGGTGAGTAAGCAATTACCCCTCTATTCAAAAAGCGCAGGGCGTTATAGGGTGAGTTTACTCTTAATCATCTTTTTCATTATTATTCTGGTGCCTTGTTCAGGCGTCGACTCAACTTCAAGCTTATCCATAAAATTCTCCATTATTGTAAATCCCATCCCTGACCTCTCCATATCAGGCTTGGATGTATACAATGGCTGCATTGCAAGTTCCAAATTATCTATACCTTTACCATTATCACTAATTTCAATGTCAATGGTACTATCCTTTATCCCTGCAAAAATTTTTACTGTTCCTAATTTATCCTCATATCCATGTATTATTGAATTTGTTACAGCCTCCGAAACTGCTGTTTTTATATCAGCAACTTCCTCAATGGTAGGGTCAAGCTGGGATGCAAAAGCAGCAACTGCCACTCTGGCAAAAGCTTCATTACTAGACTTGCTTAAAAATTCCAACCTCATTTCGTTATCATATTGCATCCTTACTACCTCCCTGCATGCTTTCAAGTGCTTTTGCAACACTAGTGTACTGCGGAATAAGCTTAGTGATACCCGACATTTCAAATATCCTTTTAATCTCCGGTCTTACATTTGCCATGACTGCCTTTCCTTCATACCTTTTTATGTTTTTATACCTCCCCATAACCATTCCTATTCCAGAACTGTCCATGAATCCGACTCCATCGAAGTCAAAAACTACATTCTTGGGCATGTATCTTTGTATTTCACCATCAACCCTTCTCCTTAATGAATCAGAAGTATGATGGTCTAACTCACAGTTTATCTTCACAATAAGCACATTTAGCTCTTTAACAAATTTTAAATCCAAAGCATCGCCTCCTTCATGGGAATATATTCTATACAATTGATTGATTCCCTTCAGAGAAAAATGTAAGGTTTTGGATTATTCCTAATATTTTTTTGTCATAAAAAGCAATCATTATCTTCACATCAAAAGTTTAATAATGTACAACGCAAAAAGATGAACGGGATAAAAAATATAAAATAAGTATTTTGCTCTTGCCCCTCTCTTTCCATTATAAAAGCTTATTGGCACAAGTGCCATCAGTGAGTAAAGCTGCAGAAATCTCATTGAAAAATATGAATAGGTGCCAGTAAGCAAGATCTGGGTAATTGCCATAAAAAACTTGTTTTCAAAGCTCAAATAAAATAAGAATATCATGGCTGCTCCATATGCACCATAATCAGCTTTCAGTGCTTCTGCCATAATCATTATCAAAAATGCAGCAGTAAATCCGGACACCTTGTTTTTTGATTTTTGAAAAATAAAAATGCTTAAGACACCTAGCGTAAGAGTAAAAAACACGTTAAGCGTACTAGGATTAATTACAAAACTGTACGGAATTTGTGAAATTAATGCAAAAAGACCCAACCTAAAAATATATTTCTTAACATTCGACGTATTTTTATAACCTACTGATATCTGCCATGCAAATATCGGAAATGCAATTCTACCAAGGATTCTATATATGGTTACCCCAGGAAACAGGACATAACCTATATGATCAATCAGCATAAAAATACATGCAAGTACCTTTAGAACAAAGCTGCTCATAAAAATTCCCCCAAAAAAATTATCTCTTCCAGTATTTCTCTCTGTAGCAGGTTCTTACATGTCCAATAAAATAAAGCGAACCGCAAAAGCAAACCAAATCATTTTCTCCGGCTTGCTCTAAAGCCAAATCTAAAACCTCAGGAATTCTTTTTTCAATCAAACAATCCTTGCCATTCCTTTTGAAACATTTTGCCAACTCATATGCCGACAGCGCATTCTCGCTGACAGGTTCAGAAACAATGCACAAATCAGCTAATGGTGCAAGAATATCAACCATTTCCTGATAATTCTTTACCGAAAGAACAGCCATGACAAGAATAATTCTCTTACCACTATAATAACTGACTAAAACATCCTTTAATGCGGTTATTCCGTTAATATTATGCGCCCCATCAATTACAAACTCTGGACTTTGTCCCAAAATCTCAAATCTACCGCTATTTTGGGCATTTTCTACTCCCTGATAAATACTTTCATTGCTAATTACAAAACCCTTTTCCCTCAATTCCTCAATAGCTTTGATTGCAACTACAGCATTTTTAAGCTGATGTACACCCATTAATCCAAGATACAAATCACTATATCTTTCAAAGTCAAATACTTGGAATCCTTCTTGTAAAGACTTAAACTTCCATGCTCCTGCATCTACTGTAATCAATTTACAGTGTTTTTTGTCGCAAGAATTCTCAATAACCTTAAGGACTTCCGTTTCTTGCGGTGCTGAAACAACAGTACTCCCCTTTTTAATTATTCCTGCTTTTTCTACGGCAATTTGTTCAAGCGTATTACCCAATCTATCCGTGTGGTCAAAAGCAATCGTTGTTATAACCGAAACAAGAGAATTTTCAATAACGTTTGTAGCATCCAATCTTCCACCAAGCCCAACCTCCAGAACAACAATATCGCACTGTTGTTCATAAAAATAGACAAATGCCATTGCACAAATTATTTCAAACTGGGTAGGATGCTCAAAGCCTTCTTTAACCATCTGCTCAGTCTTTCTCAATACGATAGAACTCAATCTTTCAACTTCATCATCAGAAATAAGCAAACCGTTTACAGATATGCGTTCATTGAAATACTCAAGATGTGGTGATATAAACTTTCCTGTTTTGTAGCCTGCTTTTGTAAGGATGGATTGTATGACAGCACAGGTTGAACCCTTACCATTTGTCCCAGCTACATGAACGTATTTCAGCTTGTCCTGCGGATTTCCCAAAAAATTCATAAGAACTGAAATTCTTTCTAAGGTTAAGTCAATTCCAAATTTTGATGTTTTTTCAATTTGTTCAAAGCTTTTAGATTTTTGCATATGTATTACTCCGTTAAATAATAAGTAATTGTGAATTTACATTTTTAATTATCAATTGTCAGTTGCCAATTGTCAATTATAGAAAAATATATTTACTCTAAAAGTACTTTTATGGTATTATTATTATTACATTAGCACAAATTCAAAAACTTGTTTTAACTATCAAGGAGGCAGTATCTATGGATGGTATAAAGCCAAACGCAAACATCGAAAATGATGAAGAAAATAAAAATAAAAAAAACCAGCCAGATTTATCAGAACTCTCTGGACCAATAATGTTTGCAAGAGCAGATGACATTTTATTTGCCTCAGCAATGGAAGATGAAAACTTTTTTGGTGCTGAAATAGAAATAGGCGAAAAGGTTTTAAACTCAAGCAATATAAACAATGACTCAAAACCTGTTTTAGAAAAGCCTACCGAAATTATAGAGCAAAAAGAAACGAAAAAAGATGATAATACTGATAATTCTTTAGTTGAAAATAATAAAGAAATACCTATAGAAATACCTATAGATATTAAAAGCTATGTTTCTGAAGAAATTTTTGAATTTGACATTTCAGATCCAATTACAGAACCAACTGCCGTAATTGGGGGGGAAGAAGAATCTTTTGATGAAGAGATATTAACCGAAGAAGTAACTTCAGAAAATACCAACACTGAAAAGTCTGTTGCGATTGAAATACCTAAAATTGCCGTAGCGAAACCAATGGTGGAAATAAATATTGAAGAGCCTGCTGTTTTGCAAGAACCTGTTAATCCGGAAACTCCTGAGCCTTTAATCACAGTACCTTCAATAACTTGGAAACATGTTGAAGGAGAAGAACCCTATTCACCAAGCAAAGAAATTAATTTAGAAAAATGTTTCCACTCCGAAGATATGGAAGAAAACGAAGATGCCTCATACCTTGATATAACCACCAATCCTTCGAATTCAATAAATCTTGACAAGATAAAGGAAATTGTTCTGGAAGGAAAGGATCTTAATGTTGAAGTAGATGTTTCTCATGAACACATAATCCTTATAAATAACAGTCAGGAATTTTTAAAATATCAACACAACATCATGGACAACAGATGTATATCCTTTTTCTGGCCTTGTAACGAGAATGGTGTCATCGGTTCTCGTATCTCTGTTACTACTGAAAAGGAAAAAACATTTATTATTGATTTGGATAAAATTGATATTAATCTCATGAACTTATTACTAAAAACACAAAGACCAATAAAAATATTTTATAATGCAAAACCAGTTATCATATGGTGCTTAAAGAACAATCTCAAGATAAGCCATATATTTGACATCAGCACCGCCTTAAACATTCTCTCAGATGGTATAACTGTAGATAATTCTTTGGAAAGCATACTTAAGCGTTTCGCCAACCATGAAATAAATCCCGAAGATATAAGTTTTCAGGATTTCATCTTTATAGGAAAATTTGTTTTCATTTTTAGAAAAAAGCTTGTGGATTTTATGCAAGAGTTTAATTTAATAAAAGTATTGAATTTTGAGCAAAATTTGTTATTCGCAATTGCTCAATCAGAATCAGATGGAATGCCATATAACCAGAACTGTTCAAAGCCAATGTCTCAAAATGTTTGGGAATTGGTTGAATCTAAATACGGAGTTTCTTCCAAGAAGGAACTTGCTAATAGAGGAATACTTTTCTTTAATAAGGATTACCTTACAGATAAGAAAAATCTACTTGAGGTTTATGAATATGCTTCTTTAGAAAGTGCAGAACGTACTCTGAAGAACTTTGACCCAAAATATGCACGAGAAGACCGAATTTACAGTAATCTAACTTCCTGTCCTTCGGGAGGTATTGTCGCAAAAGATTATTCCTTTGATGGAGAAGGTCTTTATCCTTTCATATCACCAAACAAGGATAATTGTCTTGTTGAAGGTGCGTATAAAAACCTTGAAATACGCGTTGTTGCAAAACTTTTAAATAATCGCAAGCTAATTAACTCTTTCAATACTGAAAATGGTCCTTTCTCATATTTTGCAGGACCATTGTTTGATAAATCTCCAGAAGATGTTACAGTTGACGAAAAATTTATTACCAAAATGATTTTCGAAATAGTAATCAGAAATCTTGGTGAAAGAGAAACCCTTAATCACGCTTGGAATATATCAAAATCTTTCCTTAAAAAAGAAGAAGAAATATTCAGCTTGAAGGAAAAATTTAAAAAAGTTCATCCAGACTTGACTAATCTTATCAAAGATACTCAAAAGCTGGCTAAAAAGGATGGCTATGTATCCTCGTCTATGGGAAGGATTACAGTAGTAAACAATTCAAACAAAGCCTTCTTTACAAAAGTTGAAATGTATATGAATGAAATATTCAAGAGAGCTCTTAGCTTATCATTTACTGATTTTGATGCATATAATGCAGAATTTTCAAATAAAATTAAGCTTTGCACAATTTACAATCGTATAATTACTCTTGAATGTAACAAGAAAATTGTAAACATTGCAATTGATATGCTTACAAGGAATATGACAATAACTGCATCCAAAATGCTTGGTGGAATACCTGTCCTTCTCAAGGTATATGCTGTAGAACAGTGGGAATGTTAAAAGAAATACGGTTTTTTTGTACTTTTTTTGAGTTTTATTCTATGTTATAATATAAGTATAATTGGAGCTTATCTTATATTTCCCTTAACTTTTTTTATAAATTTTTATATGTGAGATAATATCTTTACTACTACAAAATTTTCTTTTCATTAAACCAGCACCGAAAGGCGGGATTAATAGAAAATGGGTGGAATAACCAGTGTTGATATGATTAATTACGTATTAATTGGAATTATTACTTTGCTAAGTATAATTATATTTATTTTATTTGTTACTTTTGTTATAAAAAAGAAAGACCCTAATGAAGCTCTCATAGCAATAAATGAGAAGTTAAAAACCTTTGATAACAACCAAGAAGTTTTTGACCAAAAAGCCCTCTTGCAAAGAACTAATATTAAGAAAAGCATGAAAAGCAAGAAGCTTGAAGCAGAAAAAGTCAAGGATTCAAAATTACAACCAGGTATTGAAATGCTAGAAATTGATAATATATATAATGATATGCTGGTCGCTGTTAAAAACCCCATATGTGCTATGGTAATAGAATGCAATGGTATAAACTTCGAACTTATGTCAAATCAGGAAAAATTATCAGTTGAAAAGACCTTCGCCAACTTCATGAATAATCTTGAATTCCCCATGCAGCTGTATATTCAAACACGAACTTTGCATTACAAGGACAATACAATCATGTTTGACACCATGCAAAAAAAAGCTGAAGTCGAATTGCGCAGCTTAGTTGAAAAACTTAATGCAATTGAAACCTCTCCCGAAGCTAATACTTCGGATTTAACCACAGTGCTAACTAAAATTAGAAAAAAACAAAAAATTTATGAATATACAAAACAGCTTCGTTCTCAAATTGAAGCTATTAAGAAAAATTATGCAATATTGCAGAACAATTATTATATCATATTGAACTACTTTTCCATAAACACTGAAGAAAAAGTAAATCTAAAATTACAAAACAATCTGGATACAATAAGAAATGATCTTCAGACAAAATCCAATTCTATAATTGAAAACCTGAAAAAATGCGGTGTTGAATCATATATACTAAATTCCCACCAATTGGCTGAATTGTACTGTTCTGCCTTTCTCTGCGAGGAAGAACACTTATTTAGACTTCGTGACTTGATGGAGTCTGGATTCATAAGAGTTTCTTCATCAATAAAGAATATACACTCCAATTAATATCCAGGAGGTAGCAAGATGGCTTCAAAGGAAAACAAAAAAAAGAATACAGATAATGACTCCGGTCAGGAAGTTGATTCAACTTCCTCTCAAGCCTATAAGCCTTCTCAAAGCACAATAAAGGATCTTATATGTCCTTTTGAAGTAGACCTGAACAGTTTGAACCATATAAAGTTTGTATCAAACATTTCCAGATATGCAAAAACATTCTTTGTAAACACTTTACCTCGTTTTTTAAAGTTTGGTGATTTTCTTAAACCCCTTTACAATTTTGGTAATACGAATACATCCATATTTATAAAACCTATTTCTGAAAGCATATCTCAAGGCAATCTCAATCAGATAATAAATAATCTTGAGATTGAGCTAACCCAAGACTTTGATCCTGATAATCCAAATAAAAGTATTATTACAGTTCAAAAGAAGATTGAAGCAGAGAATCTTCGAGACGAAATTTCAACCAAATTTAATCGTCTTTTTGAAATAACCGTTATCTCTTCAATTTTTGCAAAGACACCAGAAGAGCTTGATAGAATGTCTGATTTATATGGCATGGAAATATCAAAAAGCATGGTAAATATTAAATCATTTTGGTCAGAGCACGAAGCTGCTTTCAAATCAAATATGCCTTGTCACAAAACAAAAATTCATGAAAATAATATATTTGATTCTTATGCAGCTTCAACCGTTTTTCCATTTTGGTCTTTAGAAGTCAGCCACTCATCAGGTGTTCCACTTGGCAGCAACGTCCAGAATCAGAAACCAATATTCGTTGATGATTTTCAACCTTTGCTCAGAAATTACAATTTCTTTGTTTTCGGTAATGAAAAAAGCATAAGATCGACAGCCGTAAAGCTTCTTGTTCTGCGTTCTTCAACCGTGGGTGAAATTTATAATGTAATACTTGATACTACAGGAACTTATAAGAGATTAACTTTTTCACTGGATGGAGAATTAATCAAGATTGACTCAAAAACCAAACTGGTATTCAATCCATTTGAAATTGATTCAGAAATAATTAAAGATGATATAACAGGAAAAGAAAGACCAGTTCTCAATCTGAAAGAAAAGATTGAAGAAGTTACCAATGTTCTCTCAACCATGGCAAGAGGACCTGTAAAAAGCCAATATGTTAATGATACAACAAAAAGCATCATCAGAGAACTTGTTGCAGAAGAATATTCTTCTCTCGGTATAAATAACAACCCCGAAAGTCTTTATAGCACGCAAGGTGCAAACCTTATCGGCGGTACAAAAATCGGGAGAAACAAAAAACAGCTTCCTACAATAGGTTCATGGTATAAAAGAGTTTGTGACAAGGCAGCCTTAAACACTAGCGTCGAATACAAATACCACTTTGAATTCCTTGTAAAATATATGAAACCATTTATAAGAGACCAAGGTGGTTATATGACAATGTTTGATGGATCTTCCAACCTTGATTTGCCGTCAGGAAAACAAATCATAACCTTTGATCTTTCTGAACTTGATGATGGATTTTTAAAACCCCTTGTACAACATGTACTTATATCATGGCTTAGAGAAAAATTTATAAATTCAAACAGCGAAGAAAGAACCCGTGCTAATATGCAGAGAATAGTCATAGATGAAGCATGGCATATGCTCCCATTCTCGGAAGCTGTTGATTCACTGATTTCTCTCTCAAAACATTCAACAAGAAGAAATACTACTCTAATAATATCATCAAGGAATTTCCCTGACTTTCTGAATACTTTTAAGCTTGAATCTCTTCTTAAGGAAGCAAGCCTAAAGCTTCTGATGCGTCACGAGAGATTAGACATCGAATTTTTGAAACAGGCATTCAATCTTTCTTTAGGGGAAAGAGACTTCCTTGGAAATTGTGCGAAGCAAGAAGGTATAATTATACTGGATAACGCATCTGCACAGATATCAATCGTGCCTAACGAAACAGAGATTACAATGATATAAACACAAATTAAAAAAGACCCGAAGGTCTTTTTTAATTTGTATTTATATTCCCTTGAAATAGGGAAAGAAAAATTTCTTTCAGTATCTCTTGGGTCCTTTTTCTTTTTTTTAAAACGAACAATTCTGAGCTTATAGATTGATAAACATAGTTTATCGAGCTCTTGTATGGTTTCGGAAGCAAAAGAAATTTGGTTCCGTTATTGGGTTTTCAAATTTTTGAATACTCTTTTTTGTTTTTTATTTGTGGTGCTTTTATGTTATTTTATTAAAATACTATTAAAAATAAAACTAGGGTCTCAAATATATTATACCTTTAGATGAAATATTTGTCAAATTTTTGGACAGATTTTTTTGCTACGGATGAACAAAAATTGACTTTTTTTTTGCATCAAAGTATAATTAAATTATAATAAATCGGGAGGAAATTTTATGGCTGAATTAAAATTTAGAGACTGTACATATTGTGGACGTTATACACCACAACCATCCTGCAATAGATGCTATCTTGCCTCTTCACAAGGGGACAAACTATTTTGCAGAGGATATGGATATACTAAAGAAGTAGGTAAATATGATAGATGCAAACATGGCTATTGCAGTACATACCAAAAATTAGTACAACGTCCTTATGATGAAGCTCAAAGATGCCCTGAAAATCAAAAATAATAAGTCACAATCATAAAAAGAGCTCACATGAGCTCCTTAAAAAATAACTGCGTTTTTATTGTATCATTACCTGATTTTATATTTGAAAAGTACAAGGCTGTCGGCTTTTCTGAAAGCTTAGTATAAAATGGGAAGTTAAAAACCGCTTTTTCTCCGGGTTTAATAGTAAAATCAGATGCTGCAAAAAGTTCATCAGTTAGATCCATCCCCCGCTTAAGGCTTTTCTTTTTATTATCTAGCAGCCCAATCCATATATCTAACTGGTCTTCTTTTGCAATTGTTATTGGATTTGGAGTTGAGTTAAGTATTTCCGCGGTTATTAACGTTTTATCCCAAAACAGCTTAGTTTTTAATATTGATATCTTAACACCCTTGGCTTCAATCGTATTGTAACCACTTTTTGTTAAAACATATTTTCTAAAAGCAAGCCTATAGTTTTTTTCATCAATATATCTTAATGTCATATATTCATTGAAAGCAGGAAGATTTTCAGAACCCTCAAAATCCCGCAGCAGCCCCTCCGCAGTATATGTATTTGCAGATGCCTTACTAAAGTTGTCTATCGTAAACTCCTTGCCTGCTTTACTTATATAGTATTTCCGGCAATAGCTTATATAGCTTTCCAAGGTAGGAAAGTACTCATCCCTAAATCCCTCATCAAGAAGCTTATATGCCTGATCAAATTTTTCGTTCTCAATTAATTCGAAAAAATTACTGCCAACTACATAAAAATCAGTAGCACTTAATACCGGATAAAACACTGTTTCAACCTGTGTTTGAGGCACTGTGGTATTATTTTTATCATCTTTTGGTTTTGCCTTTTGCCCGCTGAAAAAGAATATAGCACGTAATAAAAATTCAAGCCCTGCAATTAATCCAAATATTATAAGTACTACTATCAGTATTCTTTTGAGAGCAGTGTTCATCATCTGTCCACCTCTTATCCAATATTACATGCTTATGTTCTTAATGAGCTATATAAAAACTACTACCTAGCAGGCAAAAACTTTTCAGGATCGGTATCTTTACCAAGCGCCCTTACTTCAAAGTGCAAATGCATTCCCGTTGAATTTCCCGTACTTCCCATGTCTCCAATTTGTTGTCCTTTAGTTACTGCATCTCCTTCTTTAAAATAAGTATTCTTTTTCATGTGTGCGTATATTGTTGTCACTCCTCCCTCATGCTCAATTTCAACATACTTGCCGTAGCTTGTATTCCCCTTATCTCTTACCTTTATAACCTTTCCATCTTTTGCTGCATAAATAGGCACTGACATTCCATTATTTGGTGATAAGTCAATTCCAGTATGAAAACCACTGTCCCTATTTCCATACTTATACCCACGTGTAAAAGCATGTATTTGAACATCATTAGAAATCGGCCAGCTAAATCCTTGGGCACCAACTTCATTAGGACCTAGGCTGCCACTGCTTCCACTTAAAGATCCAATTGTGCCGCTGCCTGCAAAATCTTCGCCCCAAGGTTCAGGTCCTCCATCATAGTTTGCATCAACTTCTTCATCCTTGCTGCTGTCAAAATAACTATCAGGAAGATTGAATACATTGGCACCTGAATAACTGCCTCCAAAGCTGCTATATGACCCGCTAATTCCTTTTAATCTACACCAAGTCCTGTATGTCTCTGTCATTTTAGATTTTTTACATACATCTTCTGAATGGGGCTCATGAATAATCATCTTATCGCCACTTTCAGTACCCCAATAGAATCCAGTGTGATCATTTGAACCATGTGCTTCACCAACATGTGCTGTTCTTATAAAAATATCACCGGGTTGTATTTCACTTTCGCTTATTTCTTCCAATACACCATCATCTATAGCCTGATGAAGCGCAGATGTACTTCCATAAGCATCAAATGGGTCTTTATTACTCATTGCATTAATCATAACCCACTGCACATATCCTGAACAATCAAGTCCACCAGAAGGTGCTCCTATATTAGGGCTCTTTCCACCCCACACATAAGGAAGTCCAAGCTGAGATTCAGCCGTTAAAATTATTGTGTTTCTAAGGCCATCTAATCCTGTGCTTGCTCCTGAACTACCTCCACCTGAACCCTTAAGCTGGTTCTCATTCATTATGTCTATAATATCCGGTGGATATAAATATCCTATGCACGAAGTATCTTGACAATAATTTTGATCAGGCGGATTGTCTTGAAGTCCAAACAAATATGCCTCAGCGCCACTACCACTAGCAGCATTTATATAATCCTGATTTATCCCTGAAATGCTCTGTCCGGATACATTTTTCCAACCATTTCTTGCAGCGGTTGTAGCAATACTAAAATTAGGCTGTTTTACCAACTTGGTAGCGTAGTATTCAAAGTAGTCCTTATATGAACCAAAGCTAGCAAGCGAGCCACTAAATTTTATTCCTGAAAGATTGTGATTAGTCCTAGAGTATTTTAACTGCCATCCTGCTTCCTTAATCATCTGTGCAGCCCAAGCAGCTGTAGGTATATCATTTTCAGGACCTAGCTTGTTAATAATGGCAATATTTTCATCAGTAAATACCTCACTTACAATAGGGTAACTCGGGTATGTCTTCCTTACAAAATCTACATTCACGTTCCATCCGTCTCCGCCTGCTCCTGTTGCCCCATTACTGTAATTGCTCTTACTTGATATGTTCTTTAGATTTATTCCATATATCCAGGCTATGCACATTCTTGCTGTTGGGAAATATGTATTGCCATCCATAAGGTAAAGTGCATGCCTTATATCATACAGGTTAAGACCATAATCATCTTCAAAAAGCTTCTTTATACCATTTCTCTTTGTATATCTTTTAGGATCCTTTTCAGGATACCATACTATCTTTGTAAATTTTATGGTTCTATCAATTTCAGCACCACTATTATTTACTTGAATTTCTGGTTTACCTGAAACGTAGTTATCATTACCTCTACCCATAGACTTTTTGAAGTATTCTGGACGAGACTTCATTGTTAGTGTTTTTGTATGTGTAAAGCTTCCGGCGTCAGTTGGTTTGCTTTTGACTTCTCTATATTCAAAATCAAGCACCTGACATGTTGGCATAAACTGATCCTTGGTAAGTATATCAACCCATTCAAGCTTGTATTCAGGTGTAAAAGCATCTCTTTTAAAATTTTTATCTTCAGGGAATGTATCATCACATTCAGTATTTCCCTTATCATCTTTAGAGCAGCTGTGAACCTGCTGCCACGAATAGTTGTAATCCCTTACAACATGCCGCACAACCTTGTATTGAGGCATAAACTTGGGGATATCAACATACATGAATTTTTCAATTAATTCCTTCTTAATCGTCTCTTTATCTTTTTCAGTAACATCTTTTTTCTTTAATTCCTCAAAATTATCATAAATATTTTCATCTATAGCTTTATCAATAGTATAAAGGAATTTCCAATCAAGTGCATATGGTTCTAAAATCCTGTAAAGTGCATCATCCATTTCCATATCTATAGTATCGCCATTTTCGACCATTTTTTCAGTAATTGCCATCATAGGAGAAGGCTTATCTTTTGCTGGCTCAGTTTTAATAGCCTTATCTATACTCTTAATTTGGTCTTCCATAGTGCTCCCAGGATAAAAATCATATATATCATCTGGCAATCCAAAGCTGCCATCTACTTTTTTTTCATTTTTTATAATAATTTCTTCTTTAACAAATTTTCCTAAATCTTTTAATTTGCCACTTTTATCAAAATCAAATTTCGCATTTTTCAAGGTCAGTCTAGGCTCTTTAATTTTATTTTTTCCAGAACCATAATCTCTGTTATCATCACTAGGAGCATCTTCACCAAAAATTTTATTAAAAAAGTTTTTGAATGAATCTGCTATTGATGATATTGTTAGTACTATCGGCGTCTTTTCTTCTATAGGGGCCTTTATTATTGAATTTCTTTCGCACTCAAGATAATAAACAATACGCTCTCTTTCCGCATCAGTACAAACCTGATCCAATCTCCCGTTATAATCAAGATTAACTTGGCCATTTCCTGCATATACAGGAATGCTTAAACTCAATAAATTATTGTATTCTCCGTATCTTCCGAACCCTGATGTCATTATACCTATTGGCTTAATCTTAAACGTAGAACCATAGTAATCCTTTGAAAGCTTTGATGCTGTTATACTGTTATCCAGGTTATATCCAAGCTTATTGTTAGGTAAAATATTTTTGGAAATAGATGAAAAACTAGAGCCTCCCATTCTTCTTGCATTCATGCCAAAAAAGGGTATCTCACTCTTTGCTATTGTAGAACCATCTTCAGCCTTTCCTTGTTTAACTCCCGTTGTTACTCTTTCAAACTCGTCTTGCGTCAATGCTCCAAAAGTTCCATATCCTTTTGCATATACTTCTTTGCCTATATTCTGTTTTAAGGTTTCAACCAACTCACCGACAAACTCATACGCTTTCATTTTTTGTATTTCAATTGTAAAGAATATCAGTGCGAAAAAACTTATTATTGCTACTAAAATCCAAAATTTAGGACTTTTTATAATTTTTAAAGCACGTCTTTTTAAACCATCAAGAGAAAAGAAATCCTGAATCTTTTCTCTTATTGCCTGTAATTTATCGGCACCAAGCTCCATCTTCTTGCCAGCTTTATTAAGTACTCTTCCTCCACTTTCAAGCCCTTTTCCGGCAGCATTCATTCCAACTTCTGCACCTTTTCCAAGTGCGTTGCCTATCTTGCCACCTAGTGCCGCTCCCGCTGCTGTACCTGCACCCGGAATAACGCTTCCAATGGCTCCTCCAATAGCAGCTCCCGCTCCTGCTCCTATTGGCTGAGCTGCTTTTGATGCAGCTTGCATACCTTTACCGATTTTTTCTGCTTTTTCCCCTCCTGATTTTGCTGTCTTACCCGCCGTTCTGAGAGTTTGTTCTGTTTTTTGACCAATATTTCCGACAGCACCTTTAATGGCTCTTGCTCTATTAGCAGTCCCTTGCGCAGCACCTATTGCATTCTGTCCAGTTTCACTTGCCTGGTCATCAGGTCTCACACTTCTGTTTTGTTCATCCATAAATAATCACTTCCCACTATTAACCGAAAAGTATATTTAAAATTTTTAAATATCATTAACATTTAATGGTCTTGACAATGGTCTGAGAACATGGCTGTTCGCGAAGCTGCGTGCTGCTGTGGCTTGCTGCTTGATTAATTGATCTTTTGTATCTGATTTCTGCTTTTCAAAATTTTCAGTATCCCTTCTAAGATTCTGTAGCCTAGCTAATGCACTATCTTGTTTTTCTCCGGCACTTACATTCTGTTTAACATGATTAACTGCATTATCATATACCGTCTGATGTGATAAATTCTCATTTTGTTTTAGATTAATACCCATACTACGCAAACTACCGTTTATATAATTATCCTGTGGTGCAAACTGTTCTTGTATTCTATTATCAATTACAGAATTATCACCCCTAGTTCTATTTGCATCTATATACCCTTCTTGATCTACTGGCATATAAAATGTAGAATTCCCTGAGCCTCCAAGGTGAGAAGAAAAATCGCCATCAACAGTCGCAAATGCCTCATTCTCATAAAGATAACCTCCCGCAGACTCATTATATAAATAACCATTGTCTTCAACCCTATACTCTTGCCCACCACGAGTCTCATACGTTTTTCCATCTTTAGTATATCTTGTAGCATTTCCGGTTGATTGAACAGGTCTGAACATTTCCATTTTATTGTTTTCCAGGTTAGCTTTTACCTCTGGCACTTTTAGGTCTTTAAGGTTTTCGCGCTGACCTTGAAGTGCACTTTCAAGTCTCTTCTTTTCACTTCTTGCCTTCAAACCATCCATTCCCTCTTTTCCAAATTTCACGCCTTGGTCAAATCTATGATATCCGGCATGAACAAGATTGCCTCCAGCTCTTGTCAATCCTGCACCTACACCAGCTCCTGCCACTCCACCTGTTACAATCTGACCAAGATCCTCGCCTGCCGCTGCATTACGTGCAACTCCAATTGAGGCACCAAGGAGTCCTCCTGCTACAGTTGCTCCTGTACCTACAATTGAAGCTCCCCCTCTCAAAGCACCTGATAAAGCACGTCTACCCCAGCTCTTTCCACCAGCTCCGCCACCGCCGCTTCCGCCGCTTCCACCTCCGCCTCCGGCTCCTCCACCAGAGCCACTGCCACCTCCACCATTATTTGCGTTTTGAGCATTAGTCTTCCACTTATTTGCTGTAGACTCGAATTTACCTCCTCCAGCTTTACTTAGTGCAGCAACACCTCCTAAAGCAGCAAGTCCTGCATGATCTGAATGCTTGGAACCTTCTGATTGTATATCAAATACAGAACGCAAAATCTTTCCAGATGGAATAATAAACCAAAGAGCAATTACTTTTACAATAGGATGCAACGATTGAGGCGAAGTTGGATCACTAGGAGCCATTAGTATTACAGAAAACATTATTCCATAACTCAGTGCATGCATTGAATTGGTAAATACGTTTGAAATAAATTCTTTTAACCATTTTGTAAATACTCCTGACTTATTGTCATTTATTTTATCAAGGCAGTAGATTGCCATTACCACTGGAAATATAAGAATTAAAAAGCTTATCATGAAGGTTCTGATAACATAAGTCATAAACAAAATAAATACTTGTAATACCCCCATAAAATATAAGAGAGCATATTCAATACGACCAACATTATCAGGAGTAAAATACTGATTATATAACTCTTGCAATAATTCATCATTTGGAAGAACTCCTTCTTCTGCATCATCTGCCATCTGATAAACACCATCTCTATTGGTAGATATTTCCCATGTAGCAGCTGCAATTGGTCCAATATTCGTATCTCTAATATTAAGTGAAGTCCAGTCTGAAATTCCTGTTTTGTAAACATATCCATAAAAAGCGTTTTTAGCTAATGCTACATTTGTTGGTGGTTCATGCCAACAATCTACTTGATTCTCCCCTTCACTAAATCCTTTATGTAAGTAATTTTGTGCATCAAGATAAAACATTAAACAGTATGGGTCTACTCCATCAGGTGTAACTACAACACTAAATTGTTTACTCAAGTAAATACTTTTCTTTAGTTGTGAAGGGATTGATACAGCAACTACTTCAGGACCAGGACGAAGTATTGGCATCGGTGATGCCTTATCAAATCCTAATTGTGATTCTAGTGCTAAGGATCTTTCTTGTGACCCTGGATCCCCTATCTTGCCCCCACTTGCAAGTATCAATGCTCTATTTACTGCACTAATGCCTCCATCATGAGATATAATATAATTGAAGCTCTCGCCCTTGCTTGAGCCTAATAATCCGGCTGGTTTATATGGAGAAACAATACCACTC
>Ga0209340_1001014_pt1 | contig 23203 bp, 20 predicted proteins | sample EPASupsiteSAE323_FD_187266 | JGI IMG/M metagenome (GOLD analysis project Ga0209340, IMG submission 187266) | Bioremediated contaminated groundwater from EPA Superfund site, New Mexico - Sample SAE3-23 (SPAdes) (version 2) | ecosystem: Environmental > Aquatic > Deep subsurface > Groundwater >... | reverse complement strand
CATGTGTTCCGATAAATCGTGTCCCCATTTGTACACCGCTTGCACCCAGTGCCATCATCGCATCGATATCGTTTTTATCCCAGATTCCCCCTGCCGCAATAACGGGGATATTTCCCCATAACGCCGCTTCTTCCACAACCGGACGGACGAGATTTTCAAGCTGAAACTCTTCCATCGTACACTGCTCATACGTAAAGCCCTGATGTCCTCCGCTTAGAGGCCCTTCTAATACGACCGCATCGGGAAGACGGTTGTACCGTTTCTGCCACCGTTTACAGATAATCGAAAGTGCTTTCGGCGATGATACGATCGGTACCAGTGCGACATCGGGATAATCGGCGGTAAATTCGGGCATATTGGTCGGAAGCCCCGCTCCTGTGATGATAATATCGATTCCCGCTTCGCACGCGTCGGTTACGACACGTCCGTAATCGTTGATTGCGTACAAAATATTACACGCCAACGGAGCATCGCCGCAAATTTTTCGGGCATTCTTGACAATCGCATCCAGCCCTTTTTTCGAGTAAAAATTTTCGGCATCCAACGGACGGTTGGCAATGAGTTTATCCGCATAAACTTTATTTTCATAATACCCTGTCCCGACGGAACTGATGACACCAAGACCACCTTCCAAAGAGACATTTCCCGCCAGTTTATCCCAGCTGATTCCGACCCCCATTCCCCCCTGTACGATAGGAATTTTAATGGTGTGCTTGCCGATTTGAATTGGTTTAAAGCTCATTGGGTTACCTTTAATCGCGCAAATTTTCGTTTTCCCACTTGAAGGATGTATTCACCCGCTTCAAGCTGATATTGTTCATCGCTTAGTTTATTTTGATCGATTTTAACAGAGCCTTGCTTAATCTCGCGACGGGCTTGAGAAGTTGACGGACTTAGAGAACAGTCTACTAATGCTTTGGCAATCCATATCGGACCTTCCAAGCTAAACTCGTCCATTTCGCTCGGAATTTCACTCTGAGCATGAACTCTCTCAAATTCAGCATGTGCCCCTTCTGCCGCTTCAGCGGAGTGAAAGCGTGCCGTAATCTCGATAGCTAAAGCCTCTTTTACCTTCTTCGGATGGAGTATTCCGTTTTCGACACCTGCTTTTAATTCATCGATCTCATCGAGCGATTTGGCACTAAGAAGTTCATAATAACGCCACATCAACGTATCGCTGATACTGAGGACTTTCCCGTACATATCGTTTGGTGCTTCTACGACACCGATGTAGTTACCGAGCGATTTGGACATTTTCTGTACGCCGTCAAGTCCTTCGAGGATCGGCATCATCAGTACCGCCTGCTCTTTGCCGATCTCGTAGACCCGCTGCAAATGGCGACCCATCAAAAGATTAAACTTCTGGTCAGTCCCGCCGATTTCGATATCGCTTTTGAGATGGACGCTGTCGTACCCTTGAAGAAGCGGGTACAAAAATTCGCTGATGGAGATCGAAATTCCCCCTTTGTAACGTTTGTCGAAATCGTCACGTTCCAACATCCGGGCTACGTTATACGTCGTGGTCAGTTCAAGCATCCCTGCGGCACCGAGAGGATTGATCCATTCAGAGTTAAAAACGACGGTTGTTTTTTCCGGGTCAAGGATCTTGAAAACCTGATCTTTATAGCTTTGGGCATTCTCCAACACCTGAGCGGGAAGCAATTTTTTACGGGTTTCGCTTTTACCGGTCGGATCACCGATCTGTGCGGTAAAGTCACCGATCAAAAACTGAATATGCGCTCCGAATTTTTGGAAAACCGCCAGTTTTTGAAGCAATACAGTGTGTCCGAGATGCAGATCGGGAGCGGTCGGGTCAAATCCGGCTTTGACCGTATAGTTTTCCCCTTTTTCAAAATAATTTTTAAGCAGCGTCTCAATGCGCGCTTCATCGATAATTTCGGCGGTTCCCCGTTTAATTTCACGTAATGCATTTTGTATCATTGTTTATCCTTGGCTTCGGTACGCATCATCCGTCCGAAAAAATTGTATGATTTTCCCTTTTTTCTCCAGTTTGGAGCGAAGACGATTGATATCGGCTTCAAGAGTTTGAAATTCCATTTCACAATACTGAGTATGTTCCGATTTCTCTTTGCCCAGTTCAATCGAATTGATATCGGCACCCATTTTTGCCATATAGGTGAGCAGATCCGCGAGGGAGCCCTGCGCACTTTGCATACTGATAATGAGATGGTATCTAAAATAGTGCTGCGCTCTCCAGCGAACGAAGACCATCGGCTCTCTGCGGTCAATCAATCCTGCGGCGTTTTTACACATTTTATGGTGAACGTGGGCTTTCCCGTTTTGTAAAAAGGCTACGATTTCATCCCCGGTTTTAGGATGGCAGCAGTAATCAAATACGGCGTCACCGACACTGCTGTTGGCATAAATTTCCAGCGATGCGAATACATACGGTTTGAGCCGAAAACGGTTTCGAGATAGAAACACGCTGAAACGTTTACTTTCTCCCAGCTCCTGAGTAAACCGGTTAACCGTCTCTTTGAGCAGATCAAGTTCGCTCGGAATACGGTGACGCTGTTCTTCAAGATGGGTCTGAGCGAATAATTGATCGACACGGGCCGGATCGAAATTAAAAATTGTGCTCAAAATGCTGATACCCGTTTCGGTATCGATCGCTTTGATCCGTTGATTGCAGTTTGCCCGCATACTTGCTTTGGCGCGGGAGGTTTTTACCGCATCGATCCAGCTGCATCGGTTGATTTTTTTCGGTCCCGTCGTAATTTTAACGATATCGCCGTTGTGCAGTTCGCTTAGAAGCGACGCTTTTTCTTTGTTTATCAGACACCCCTCGGCACTGTCGCCGATTTCGGTATGGACGGCATAGGCAAAATCAAGGGCTACCGCTCCTCGTGGAAGGGTGAAGGGTTTTCCTTTCGGAGAAAAGACGCTGATATCTTCGCTGAAAAGATCATTTTTGATCAATTCGTAAAACGCTTCGACCGATTCGTTTTGATATTGAAGATTATGGAGCCAATCGAGGCTGATCGGATTGTTACCGCCGCTTTTGTATTTCCAGTGTGCCGCGACACCGAGTTCTGCCGTTTTGTGCATCTCATAGGTACGGATCTGTACTTCAAAAATAGCCGTTGAATCAAAAACCGACGTATGAAGGGTCTGATATCCGTTCTCTTTGGGAATCGAAATATAGTCTTTAAACCGGGATGAAAGGGGCTGAAAATTCAGATGTACCAATCCCAAAACGCGATAGCAATCGATCGGTTTTTTGACCAGTATACGCACCGCCAAAAGATCCAGAATCTCATCGATACTGATCCCCTTGCGCTGCATTTTCAAATAAATGGAGTAGTGGTGCTTAACGCGGCTGAGGATTTCGAAATCTTCCTCATTAAACCCGTTTTCAAGCATCATTTTGGTCAATTTCTCGCAAAAATCGCTCAGACGTGCATTAATGGAGCGAAAGTTCTCTTCCATATACATATCGATGGCTTGCTTCTCTTCGGTAAAGAGGTATTGAAAACTCAAATCTTCCAAAAGATTTTTCAAAAACGAGATCCCCAAACGGCTAGCAATCGGGGCATATACGACGAGAGTCTCTTCAGCGATACGGTGCTGTTTTGCGGGAGCCAATGCCCCGAGAGTGAGCATATTATGGAGACGGTCGCACAGTTTGACCACCAATACCCGCACATCTTCGATCGAAGCGATCAGCATTTTTCGAAACGAAAGTGCCGAAACGACCAGTTTTTCATCCGAATTCGAAGGGATCAGCTGCGCATCGCGGATCGTATCGATCTTCGTCAGCCCCTCAACCAAATGGGCAACGTCATCCCCGTACTCACGGGCAATCTCTTCTATCGTCGTGTGGGTATCTTCCACCACGTCGTGAAGAAGCGCGGCGATGACCATCGCCTCATCACCGGTAATATTCGCAACAATCGATGCGACCAAAATAGGATGAACGACATACGGTTCGCCGCTTTTTCGAAATTGGTTTTGATGTGCTTGCTGAGAAAAATTGAGGGCAGTTTGTGTGGCGGCAGAAAGGGGAATCTGTTTGTAAAGGTGCTCTATGGCACCCTCAACATCATTGATTCCGGCTACTTTTTCTATATCGATGGTATTCAATGATGCAGCTTTGTATCGACGGTTAGTCTCGGTTTACAAACCCTTTGATCGTGATGTGCCCTTCGGCAATCTCCATCAAAGCGATATCAGCCGTTTTAGCTTTTTTTACATCAACGTTCAGTTTCGTTGTTGCTCCGTTTAGAAGCTCTTCAGAGCGTTTTGCGACAGCGATAGCCAATTGATAGCGATCGATATTGGCAGTTTCAAGTGCTTTTGCGGTGAGTTGTTCGAGTCTCATTTCTTTTCCTTAATTTTGGATTTACTTAACAATAGAGCAACGGTCAAAGTTACCCTGAATGATTTCCAGAAGATTTCCCGGTGTGAACATATCACACACGATAATCGGCAGTTTGTTCTCTTTAGCCAAAGCGATAGAGGTGTCGTCCATTACTTTGATATGATCTTGCAGCGCTTGCTCGTATCCGAGGCTCGGAAGTTTGATTGCATCGGCGAATTTTTTCGGGTCTTTATCGTAAACGCCGTCAACTTTGGTCGCTTTGATAATAACTTCCGCACCGATCTCTATTGCCCGAAGCGTTGCCGCCGTATCGGTGGTAAAAAACGGATTCCCGGTTCCTGCGGCAAAAATGACCACACGGCCCCGTTCCAAATGACGGGTAGCACGTCGGACGATAAACGCTTCGGCGATTTGTTCCATTTTAATCGCACTTTGTACGCGAACCAGCATCCCCTCATGTTCACACGCTTCTTGCATTGCGATCGCATTAATCACTGTCGCCAGCATCCCCATGTAATCACCCGACGTACGTCGGATAATCCCGTCAGCCGCCGCAGTTACGCCGCGGATAATGTTTCCGCCACCGATAACGATCCCTACCTCAATCCCTGCATCAACGAGTGTTTTAATCTCACCGGCAATAAATTTTAGGATTTTCGTATCGATGCCGTGACCGTTTTCACCGGCCAAAGCCTCACCGGAGAATTTTACCAAAACACGCTTATAGCCCATACAACTCCCTACAAAGCATCTTCGATGTGCCCTTTTAAATTACGCGTATTATACTTTATTGTCGCTTTAAGGTTGCTTTGATTACACTAAGCAAATCATAAGAGAAGGAAAAAACAGGGGTGAAACTGTTCGATACGATTAAAGACTGGTTTGTACCTCAGCTAATACACCGTGCACCGCTATACGGAAGAGGGATTCATGCACTGCCGAATCCCGATGAAAAAGAGCTGTTTGACCGTGCTTCCGAAGCTTTTGTCAGCGGCGATATACTCAGCGGGTACGAATGTTTTTTATCCTCGATCGTCCATCAGGGAAACGGCATTTCGACACCGCATTTGAGTATCGTACGTTCTCATGATTCACTTACATTTACCCTTTATCAGGGATATGCTCTTATCAAGGGATTTGTAAACGAAACGTCGCTGGAAGCACATGCCGATATTGCGTTAAGCGAAAAGCTCCATGTCGCAACCAAACGCCGCTTCTTGGAGCGGGATTTTCAATTGACCTACTGCCGTTTCAGCGATGCTGAGGGGATTATAAAACTCTCGATCCGTCTTGACAACGCGACCATCACTCCCCAGAAAATATTTTATCCGCTTCGGGAAATCGCACTCAACGCCGATTTTGAAAAAGAGTTTATCGCCGGAGAATTTGACGAATCGGTCCTTTTGGATACAATGCATCTCCTCCCGATCGAGAGGGAAAAAATCGACTCTAATTACGCATTTATGCGCCAGTGGATCAAAGAGACACGGCAAAGCCTCATCGGACTGTTATCCAACGACAACACGGGTATGACCTCATTTAGCTATCTTGCCCTGCTGCTTCAAATCGATTATCTCCTCCTCCCCCATAAAAAAATGGCCAAAAATATCAGCGAAAAAATCAACGGATATTTTATGGACGACGAGAAGTTGACCGAAGACAAAAATGCCGATTTGGAACAATATCTCAGCGAACTCAGCGCGATGGATATCGAATCGTTTTCAACACAGTTTTACGATGCCGCCTATACCTTTTCTCCGTTCGAGCAGGCGATGCACGATGAAATCGCCGCCTTTATCGACGAATCTTTGGGGAAAGTACGGTGGTATAAAAACAACCGCTCGACCTACGTTATCCCTGTCATTTACCGCTACATCTCCCTGTATGTCCTCTACAACTACGGTCTTCACCCCTCATTGCGCGCATTGCTTCATCTACATGTTGAAATCTACGCATCCGAATTTTTCAAGGCTGCCGGTGAGACGCCGCTGTACGACCCGCATACGAAAACGTTTAAAGAAAATCTTATCGCACAGCGGATCCGTGAATCGATAGAGCCCTATATAAGCCGTTACAAAGGGCTGAGTAATTTTTCCGAGCACCTTAATTACAGCGACCTGGATCATTTCAGCCAAAGTTTTTATCTCCAAGTCAAAAATCTCGATTATACGGAAGTGTAAGTGTGAATACAGCTACCCAAAAAATGGTCGAACAGACGATTGAAAGCATCGTCCAAATTACCAACCCCTACGGCAGCGGAAGCGGTTTTGTGATCAATGATCTTATCATCACCAATTCGCACGTCGTGAGCGGACTCAAAGAGGTACTTATCAGTACCAAAACCCTCTCCAAAACACTCGCTTCGGTCATTTATGACGATCCCGCCTTTGATTTGGCGTTTATCCGTTCCCCCATCCCGATCGAGTGCAAAAATCCGCTGCTTCTCTCCGAAATCCCGGTCCAGGACGGAGACGGAGTCATTGCTATCGGCCATCCCTACGGTCTGAATTATTCCACGACGGAGGGGATAGTTTCCAAAGCTTCACGATTGCAGGGGGAAGTCGAATACATCCAGTTTGATGCCGCCATCAATCCCGGCAACAGCGGAGGGCCGCTTTTAAACGAATCGGCGGAGGTGATCGGGGTCAATACCTTTATCATCCAAAACTCCAATAACCTCGGATTCGCCCTCCCCGCCTACACCCTCAAAGAGGCACTTGAACAGTTCCATGCGCTTAAAACCGAAGATGTCATCCGATGCGGATCATGCAAAAATCTGATTGTGGAAGCTACGATCCAAAACGATTACTGCCCCAAATGCGGTACCAAACTCGAAGTCGCCAAACGCAGACGCGAAGGGTATAAACCCTCCGGCATCGTAGCGCTGATCGAGAAGATTTTGGGAACACTGAAAGTCAATGTCGCCCTAGCACGCCGAAGTCAGCGAAGCTGGCGCTTTGAGATGGGAAGCGCCCGTATCGATATCAACTACTACGACAACGGCATTATAATTGCCGATTCGGCACTCTGCCGCATACCGCAGGAAAATATCGAAGCGTTGTATGATTATCTTTTAGGGGAGAACAGCGTGTTGGAGAAATTGCAGTTTTCGATTAACGAAAATACCGTCTACCTCTCCTATATTATCGTCGACTCATCGCTCAGCGAAGCGCACGGAACTATGGCATTGCACAAACTCTTCGAGAGCGCTCCGCGCTACCAGCAGCTCCTCAAAGAGCGGTTTAAAGCCCCTGAACCGAAGTTTGATGAGTTTGAGTAAAGAGAAATCTAATCAAACAAACTAACTGAAATAACATTCTCATTGATTTTTTTGTAAAAGATTTTCGCTCCGCGAAAATCAACGATCTTATCGGCATTTTTTGCTAATTTTTAATAAATTTATATTTGATTGATTTTAATTATGTTAGCATCCGAGTTGCTAAAATAATATTTACTGTTAATTTTGGCGATAATTAATATAAGGAATGGAATGAAAAATATTTTGATTATTTCCGCTGCACTGAGCGCTTTGCTCTTTACTGGTTGTGCTGTGAAAACTGGTAACGAAATGCTTGGTAAAATGGATAAAGAGCAGATCAATAGTCAAATTACTAAAGGGAAATCTACCAAAGCAGATGTTAAAGCTATGTTGGGTGATCCTGATAAAACAGATTTTGACAACAATTCGCTTGAAAAATGGACTTATATCCATGTTCGTAAAGATGTAAAAGCGGTTAATTACATTCCAGTGGCAAATTGGTTTGTTGGTGGGACGAACGATACTACTAAAACATTGGTTGTATTATTTGATGATAACGGTCTGGTTAAAAACTATATCAATAGTGATGCAAAAGGCGAAACCAAAGGTGGATTATTCCAATAACGTTTTAGCCTTTTGGCTGAAACTATTAATATAATGGATTAAAATTGAAAAATCTTCAAATAATCTTCGTTACATCTATCTCCCTGATTTATTTTTCATTGAATGCAAATGCAGATAGCAACACGGTTTCAACGCCTCAGATTAATAAAGCTTTTGATACTAATCGAAGTCAAATAAGTAATGATAACAATACGTTCTCACAAAAAATAGTAAAGTTTTTTCGAGGGATTGTAGATGATGCTTATGATTTTGCTGAGATTAATGGAATCAAAAAGTCAGAAAAAGGGAATGAGTCTAAATAAATATCATTAAAATTATTTCAATAAAAGAACAGAATTTTCTTTTTTCTCCATCAACGTTTGAATCGTCACAAGGATTTTTTCCAGTTCACCTAATGTTTCGATGATCGTGTTAAGAATATTCATCGCATTTTCTTCGTTTTCTTCATAGTCATGGGCAATTTCATTCCGAATTTCACGCAACATAAACCATTCGTCTACATCAACAATATTGAGTTTTTCGAGGGTGTGTAGAATATCCAAGAAAGGCTTATCGACATTCTCTCCCTGTGCTAACAAAAAGGCTTTAAAAAGTTTAGCCCCGATCCCGTCTTGCAGTTTTGAAAAGCGATAAATTACCTGATCGGCATACGCAATATTTTGAACATTATCAATAAGCTCTCGAAAATTTTCAATAGTGATGGGAAACGCGTACTGTTTTGACAACTCATCAAATGCGTTGCGGATTCTCCGTAAATGGATGAAATTTTCATTCAATGTTTTCAGAAGTTTGGCGTGATAAACTAAAGCCGAATCGCCCATTTACGAGCCTCCTGTTCGATCAATCTGTTCTCATCTTCGTTAAATATCAAATCGATTTTTTGATCCCCCAAATCACGCTTCACTTTGGATAAAAAGGTAATTTTTCGTTTAAAAAGGTCGGATTTATCTTCTGTTTCGAGGTACAGATCAATATCGCCGCCCCGTTTTTTATCATCGGTTCGTGATCCGAAAAGATAGAGGCGGGAATCGGGGAAAAGGGCATTGCAATGTTTGAGTAGAATCTGATGTTCGTATTCGCTCAGCCGCATTGCACCTCTCCTTTTGCTCTAATGGATGAATTGTATCACGTTTTACTACCTTTGATGGGTTTGAATCAGTCGTGATACCTCTTCTTTTTGAGAAAAATCGGCGCCCATACTGATGATAAACGATGAGGCTTCCTGAAGGGAAAGGGTCGTTTTTTTGATCAGCGCTTCATCGACGAGAACCGTATATCCGCTGGTAGGGTTTGGAGAAGTCGGGATAAAAAGGACACAGATGTTTTCATGGCGGTTCAGCAGATATGCCGGAACCCATAATCCCTCTTTGGGATACTCGACCAATACCACCTCTTTCTTTGTCCCGTCTTCACCGCCGGAGAGCATGGCGGCCAGTTTTTTCGAAACCGAATAGACTGAGCGGATAGCGGGGATTTTCTCGAACGTACTGTCGATCATGGAGACAAAGATAGAACGCCCGTACTTCTCGATCGAAAACCCGAGCACAGCAAAAACACCGATAACACCGATCATCAACGCCAATGTCAATTCAAATGAATCGGTATAATCGTGCAAAGAAAGATAGGCGCTGATTCCCAGATTTTTCAGATAATTGACGACAACGATCACCAAGATCAAAGGAAACAGCGAAAGTGCCCCGACAAAAATATAGCGAAGCAAAAACCTGATTTTCGTACTCATTCATCACACCCTTTTTGATATGACGAATTATACCGCATAGGACTGCTATCGGCGGTAGTGCTGCAACGCGTACATATAAGAGTTTCGTTCATACACGGAGGGGTTATCGGTATGGGACAGAGAAATCGACCCTTTCATCTGTGCAATCGACTCGTATTCGTGTTTCTCCATCCACTCACGCATATCGCTCAATATCTGTTTGATCTCACCCTCCCCTCTGATAAGCAGTACCGAAGCAAGAGCCGCCGCATCGGCTCCGCTCATAATCGCTTTGAGGACATCCTCGCCGCTGTGAACTCCCGTATTGGCACAGAGCGAACAGGAGAGTTTTTTGTAAAGAATCGCACACCACCGCAGTGTTTCACTGAGCCGGGGCGAAGAGGTAATATTGGCTTTTTGCATGGGAGTGAGGAGTTCGAGATCGACATCCACGAGAGTCGGATTGTCAAAAAGGGTCAATCCGTTCGCTCCCGCTTCGACAAACCGCTTTGCCATATTGGCAGGGTTCGAGAAAAAAGAGTTCATTTTCACGTTCAGAGGAATATTGATTTGTTCGGCTACCGTCGCGACCGTATCGATATACATCTGTTCAACCCTATACCCTTCCAACTCCATGGAGGTTGGGATATAGGTGATATTCAGCTCCAGAGCGTCGGCACCGGCTTCTTGGAGTTTCTTCGCATAATTGACCCATCCTCCCGCCGAGACACCGTTTAAACTGGCGATGATAGGGATTGAAACATTCTCTTTGCTCAAACGGATCTCTTCGAGATATTGATCGGCGTGCAAATTGTCAAATGTAACTTCATCAGGCAGATAGGTGATCGCCTCGGCATATGAATCGCTGTTGACATGGAGAAAATGGTCGATCTGATGGATCTCATGATTGATCTCCTCTTCAAACAACGAATGCATGATGACGGCGGCGATACCGCTGTCTTCCAATTTTTTAACACCCTCCAACGACGTACTCATAGGGGATGCACTGGCGATAAGGGGATTTTTGAGTTCCAGTCCCAAAATTGAAGTTGTGAAATCCATGTTACGCCTCCTCAGATGACGGCTCGTAATGCGCCTGCAGATTTTTGTAGCGCGCATAAAGTGATTCGGCGGTATGCGCCGCCGTTTCAAGATAGTGTCCTGCCGAGACGGCATTCATCTTCTCAACCATTTTAAAGCGGGTTTCACGGTACATAAAATCTTTGACATCGATTTTAGGCCCTTTGTAATCCAGACTCATCGGATTCTCTCCGACTTTTTTCTTATCGGGGTTAAAACGGAAAATCGGCCACAAGCCGCTGTCAACGGCACGTTTTTGCTGATCGAACCCGTATTTGAGATCATAGCCGTGAGCCACACAGTGCGAATAGGCGATGATGATGGAAGGGCCCTCATACCGCTCCGCTTCGATAAAGGCTTTTACCGTTGCGGTATCGTTGGCCCCCATAGCGACTTTGGCGACGTAGACATTTTCATACGCGATGGCCATCGCGGCGAGGTCTTTTGGCAATCCCGCTTTCCCTCCCGCGGCAAATTTTGCTACCTGCCCGGTAAACGTCGCTTTGGACTGCTGTCCCCCCGTATTCGAATAGACCTGCGTATCGAGGACAAGAATATTGACGTTTTTTCCGCTGGCGAGGACATGATCCAAACCGCCGTAGCCGATATCATACGCCCAGCCGTCTCCCCCCATGATCCAGACCGATTTTTTGACCAGATAATCGGCCAGTTCCGACAGGTTTTTGGCATCCTCACTATCCAATTTCTCCAACGCGTGTTTGAGTTTTTTCACCCTCTCTCGTTGAAGATTGATCTGAGACTCTTCATGCTGCTCGGCACTGAGGATCTCATCGACCAATGAGCTATCCAACTGCTCTTTGAGTGCTTCCAGCAATCCCCGGGCACGGTCGGTGTGCGCATCGATGGAGAGGCGAAAGCCCAGACCGAATTCGGCGTTGTCTTCAAAAAGCGAATTCGACCATGCTGGTCCCCGCCCTTCATCATTCTTTTTCCACGGCGTTGTCGGGAGATTACCGCCGTAAATCGAACTGCACCCCGTCGCATTGGCAATCACCATCCGATCTCCGAACAGCTGGGAAGCGAGTTTGACGTACGGCGTCTCGCCGCACCCCGGACACGCGCCGCTGAACTCAAAGAGCGGCTCCAAAAACTGCGACTCTTTGAGATTGGCATGATCAAGCGATGCGCGATCCATTTTAGGCAGGGAGAGGAAAAAATCCCATTGCGCGATGCCGCTCTCACGGAGCGGAAGCTGCGGCATCATATTGATCGCTTTAAGATTAGTCTGGGACTTGTTTTTGGCAGGACACACTTCGACGCAAAGAGCACATCCGGTACAGTCTTCAACCGCAACCGAAATCGCGAAGACATCATTGTCACCGAAGTTTTTCCCTTTGGCTCCTTTGGCGCTGAATCCCTCGGGAGCCCCTTGCAGATACGATGCGTCGAACACGGATGAGCGGATCACCGAGTGGGGACAGGCAAGGACACATTTGTTGCACTGAATACAGGTATCGGCGTCCCACACGGGAACTTCCTGGGCGATGTTACGTTTTTCATACTGGGTTGTCCCCGTCGGCCAGGTACCGTCATCGGGTATTTGGGATACCCGAAGTTCATCCCCCTTAAAGGCGGTGATTTTTCCGATCACCTCTTCGACAAAGCGGCTCATTTCCCCTTTGAGCGGGCGGTGAAGTTCAAGCGACGAATCAGCGGTTGAGGGGACGTCAATCTCGTAGAGATTTTCCAACGTCGTATCGACAGCGGCGTAGTTCATCGCAACGATGACATCCCCCTTGGAACCGTAGGTCTTTTGGATGGAGCCTTTGATCTTTGCCATCGCCTCTTCTTTGCTCAGAATCCCGCTGATGGCGAAAAAGCACGTCTGCATCACCGTATTGATTCGCCGCCCCATATTGGAAGCATGAGCCACCTTATACGCATCGATCGCATAGAATTTGAGCTTTTTCTCAATGATTCTCTCCTGCGTTACCCTCGGGAGCCGATCCCACACCTCTTCTTTGGGATAAGGGGAGTTGAGCAAAAATATCCCCCCCTCTTTGGCGATCTCCAAAAGATCAAGTTTTTCCAAAAAGACAGCCTGATGGACCGCCACGAAATCGGCTTTTTGGATCAGATAGCTCGAACGGATCGGCTTGGTACCGAAGCGCAGATGCGACGTCGTCATCGAACCCGATTTTTTCGAATCGTAAACGAAATACCCCTGCGCGTAATGTTCCGTCTCGGTTCCGATGATTTTGATCGTGTTTTTGTTCGCCCCTACCGTTCCGTCCGATCCCAATCCGTAAAACACCGCTTGGAACTGATCGGGATTTTGAAGGATGAAATCATGGTCAAACTCGAGTGAGGTGAACGTGACGTCATCGTCGATCCCGATCGTAAAATGGTTTTTCATCAGCGGTTTGCTCAACTCCGAATAAATAGAGAAGATCATGGAGGGGGTAAACTCTTTGGAAGAGAGGCCGTATCGCCCGCCGATGATGCGCGGCATTGCTGATGGGAGATTGTCCCTGTGTTCAAAGAGAGCGGTCAGAACGTCGTGATAGAGCGGTTCGCCGAGACTTCCCGGCTCTTTTGTACGATCCAATACCGCTATCGATTGAAGCGTTGAGGGGAGTGCGGCGATAAACGCCTCCGAAGCAAACGGCAGGGCCAGACGAACTTTGATCATTCCCACTTTTTCTCCGGTCGAGACGAGATGGCTTACACTCTCCTCCACCGCTTCGGCACCCGACCCCATCAGAACGATAATCCGCTCCGCATCCGAAGCACCGATATAGTCGAATAGATGATAAGACCTGCCGCTCAACGCGGCAAATTTGTCCATCTCATTCTGAAGAATTTGGGGGAGTGCTTGATAATAGCGGTTAACGCTCTCACGTCCCTGAAAATAGACATCGGGATTTTGCGCCGTCCCCCGAAGTACGGGGTGGTTTGGGTTCAATCCGCGGCGGCGATGCTCGGCAACCAGCACAGGATCAATCATCGCTTTCAAAACGTCATCATCGAGTTTTTCGATCCGGCTCACTTCATGGGAGGTTCGAAAACCGTCGAAAAAATGGAGAAAAGGGATACGAGATCGCAGACTCGCGGCTTGCGAAATCAGGGCAAAATCGTGCGCTTCCTGAACAGAGTTCGAAGCCATCAGAGCAAACCCCGTCTGGCGGACCCCCATCACATCCTGATGATCTCCGAAAATAGAGAGTCCCTGAGCCGCCAAAGATCGCGCCGCCACATGAAAGACCGTCGGCGTAAGCTCACCCGCGATCTTGTACATATTCGGAATCATCAAGAGCAACCCTTGAGATGCCGTAAAGGTCGTCGTCAGCGACCCGGCCTGTAACGCACCGTGTACCGCTCCGCTGGCACCCCCTTCGCTTTGCATCTCATAGACTTCGGGAACCGTACCGAAAATATTCTTTTGCCCTTTGGAACTATACAGATCACTGAATTCGCCCATCGGAGACGATGGGGTGATGGGATAGATGGCGATGACTTCATTGATTTTATGGGCGACTAGGGCAACAGCCTCGTTCCCGTCCACAGTGATGGTTGTCGATTGACTCATAATAAAACTCCCTCTTTCATAAGATCGATTTATACTTCGTACCATTATATACTGAAAAAGTTACAACATTAATCATAAAAAAGAAACATAAGCGGTTAATTGATTCTACGGTTTTTCAACCCCCTCAGTATTGCGGAATATGCCATATTTTTACAATAATCAATAATTTATAGAATAATTTTTGAAACACTTTACTACAATATCGCAACTACAGGAGAAACTATGCACCCTTTTGCCGATTTTAAACTCAATTTAGAGACATTCATTTCTGAACTCAATACCCTTATTGAAATCAACCATAAAACCATTGCCGATTTACTCGCCGTACCGAACAAAACTTATGCCAATTTTGTCCGCCCTTTTGACTTTATGGAAGAAGATTTAGAGCTATTTTTTACCCCCCTTTCGCATATCAATGCCGTAAAAAATTCCGAAGAAAGCCAAAAAGTATATGCCGAGGCGCTTCCGATCCTCACCGAGTATTCCACGTTTGTCGGTCAAAATCTCGATATTTACGAAGCGTTTAAAACGATCAAAGCCAACGAGTACGATTCCCTTAACATCGAGCAGCGCCGCATACTCGACCTCAACATTCTCCATTTCGAGCTCGCCGGCGCCCATCTGGACGATGTGTCCAAAGCGCGCTTAGCCGAAATAAACCAGCGTAAAAGTGCCCTCACCAACGATTTTTCCCAAAACGTTCTTGATGCCACCAACGCGTATGAAAAAATCATCACGGATGAAGCCGATGTGGCGGGGATACCCGAAAGTGATCTGGAAAATGCCCGCTTTGACGATGAGGGGGTAATCAAATACCGTTTTACCCTCCAAATGCCCTCCTACATCGCCTATATGACCTACGGTCCCAACCGAGCTATCCGTGAAGAGCTTTACCGTGCCTACACGACCCGTGCACCTCAAAACGGTGCCATCATCGATGAATTGATGGCGCTTCGTCAAGAGAGTGCCGAATTATTAGGCTTTGCAAACTATGCCGAATACTCTCTCGCCTCCAAAATGGCACCGAGTACGCAGAGCGTTTTGAAATTTTTAAACGAGCTCATCGACGCATCCCGCGTTCAGGGGATACGAGAGCTCGAAGAGCTCCGTGCCGTCGCAAAAGGGATCGACCTGCAAAGTTATGACAGCGCCTATTACGGCGAGATCCTCAAAAAAGCCCAATACGACATCGACGAAGAGGAGTACCGCCCCTACTTCGAACAGCACAGCGTCATGGAGGGGATGTTCACTTTTTTAAACGAGCTGTTCGGTCTCCGTTTTATCCGCCAAAATATCGAATTGTGGGATGAGAAAGCCCTCGCGTATGATATCTATGACGGTGAGGAGCTAACCGCCCGGGTCTATTTCGATCTCGAAGCCCGCAAAGACAAACGGGGCGGTGCGTGGATGCACAATTTTCAGACCCATTGCGAAGATACCCAAGGGTGTGCCCATCTCTCCAGCGCCTTTGTCGTCTGCAACTTTCCCCCTTCTTCTGAGACGTCGCCATCCCTTCTGAGACATGATGACGTCGTCACCCTTTTTCATGAGATGGGACATACCCTCCATCATCTCCTCAGCCGTGTCAAAGAGCACGGAGTCAGCGGAGTCAACGGAGTCGAGTGGGATGCGGTCGAATTTCCCTCACAGTTTTTGGAAAACTTCGCGTATGAACCCAAAGTTCTTAAACTCTTTGCCAAACACCACCAAAGCGGAGAGGTTCTCAGCGATGAGATGATTGCCAAGCTGATCCGTGCGAAAAATTTCCAAAGCGCCATGTTTATGCTCCGCCAGCTTGAGTTCTCATTGTTTGATTTCGAGCTTCACTCCAAACTCCATCAGGGCGAAGAGATCCAAAATCTCTTAGACAGCGTCCGTGCGCGGACATCCTTGATCAAACCGCCTGAGTATAACAAATTCCAAAACGGCTTCAGCCACATTTTCAGCGGGGGATACAGCGCGGGATACTACAGCTATAAATGGGCGGAAGTACTCAGCGCCGATGCCTATTACGCCATTGTCGATGAGGGGGTATTCGGAAGCGAGCTCGCCCGCAAATACAAAGAGGTCGTCCTTGCCAAAGGGGGAAGTCAGAGCATGCAGGAGCTGTTTGTCGAAATGATGGGAAGAGAGTGCGAGTCTAAAAATCTCCTTCGGCTGAACGGGATTGAATAGATGCGTATTCTCTTCCTGTTGGCGTTTATACTATCGCTTTTAGGAGGAGTCGAAGTGAAAATTGGAACCTATAACGTCGAAAATCTCTTCGATATGCATTATGACGGAACGGAATACGAAGAGTATATCCCTAACGGCGACTGGGGATGGACGGATGAAATGTACCGTGCGAAACTGATCAATACAGCCACCGTAATCCGTGGGATCGGTGCCGATATCATCGGTTTGCAGGAGATTGAATCCGAAAGTGCCCTCAAAGATCTCAAAGCCGAGATCAACCGACAAGGGCTCTATTACCCCTATTACGCTTTTGCCAAAACACGAAATTCCGCCGTCAATGTCGCACTTCTCAGCCGCTATCCGATTCAAAGCGCCCTCAAACACCCTGTCAATTACAGCGGAAAGTATAGAGATATCCTCGAAGCCAAAATCACAATAGAAGGAAAATCCCTACGCGTCTTCGTCAACCACTGGAAATCCAAAGGGGGACCCGAAAGCGAGCGCATCGTCTGTGCTAAACGGCTCCTTCAACGTTTGAATGAGCTTCCCGAAGATGAACCCTATATCCTTGTCGGTGATTTCAACTCCCACTACGAAGAGCATAAAACGTTTCTCAAAAGCCGTAAACATAATAATACCGACGGAATAACCGGCATTAACCATATTCTGGGTACCGTCGATAAAGAAGGCAATCCGATCACCTATGCAGCTTTAAAAAATGCTCAGGGGGTCCGGTACAATCTTTGGTATGACTTGGACAAAGAGAAGCGGTGGAGTCATCAGTTTAGAGGACACGGCGAAGGGCTGGATAATATCATCATTTCTCCGGCATTAGCCGACGGCATCGGAATTGACTATATAGAGGGGAGTTTTGATCGTTATACCCCTGATTATCTTTTTGCAAAAGGGAAAGTCTACCGCTGGCAGCAAAGCCGCCGTTACCCGAAACACCATTTGGGGGAAGGGTATTCCGATCATCTTCCGATCTATGCTCGGTTTAAATTGTAATACAAAGTGGTTATAATGACTCCATGGAAGCTAATCTATTAACGCGCTATCTGCTCTATCAGCTTTATCATGCCCGCTTAATGCTGCACTCTTTTGAACGGAGTAAAAAAGGGGAATATCTCCATGAATTTCGGATCGCATTGCGTCAGGTACGTTCTCTAAGCGAGCTCTTTTTAGCCGATACGATACAATTTCCTGAGCCTTTAAAAGCGACGGTCAAAGCCACCAATCCGATCCGGGAGCTTGATGTCCTTATCGATTCTCTCTCCTCTTCCGAGTACAAAAAGCTCCTTAAACAACTTTCCAAAATTCGTAAAAATACACTCAAGAATCTTTTGAGTCCGGAATTCGTAAAAGAAACCTCTTATTTGCTGGATGAGTACTATAACCTGATTGATCAAACCGATTTGCAACTCATTTCCGAGATATTGATTCAAAAAGTTCTAACCCACTATCAGCACTGTCTAAGTACCTATAAATCGCTCGAAAAAGATGCCAAACCCAAAACGCTTCACCGTCTTCGAATCAAGTTCAAAGATGCCCGCTACGGATTTGAGTTCCTGGATGTCTCCGGCATTCACAAAAGCCAAAAGATCATTCAACACTGCAAACAGATGCAAACGAGCCTCGGAGCCGTTCAAGACGCACTGAATCAAGTCGAGTGGCTCGAAAAGCTCTATCTTAGCAATCCGACATCCGAATTGAAAGAGCTTCTGCAAAAACAGACCAAAGCCCTCAAAAAACTCAAAGACACCACTCTATCGGATCGATCCCCTGAGACTTGAGATAGTCGTTTGTCCGACTGAACGGTTTTGAGCCGAAAAAGCCCCGATACGATGAGAGGGGTGAGGGATGAGGCGCTTTGAGAATCAAATGTTTACCCGCGTCGATGAGTGACGCTTTTTTTCCCGCCGGAGCCCCCCATAGGATGAAAACGATATGTTCGCGCTGAAGGCTGAGCGTTCGGATCACCTGATCGGTAAACCGTTCCCATCCCCGCTCTTTGTGTGAGAACGGCTCGCCGGAACGGACGGTGAGCAGAGTGTTGAGCAGCAATACCCCCTCACGAGCCCAGTGGCTCAAATCACCGCTTTTAGGGAACTCGCATCCGACATCGCTCACCAACTCTTTAAAAATATTTTGCAGGGATGGGGGGAGAGGAACGCCGTGCTGTACCGAAAACGATAACCCGTGCGCCTGACCCGGCCCGTGATAGGGGTCTTGACCTAAAATAACAACTTTGACGTTCTCAAAAGGGGTCGAATTGAATGCATTGAAGATATTGCTCCCCTGCGGGAAAATCGTATAGTTTTTTTTCTCTTCGATCAAAAATGCTTTGAGTTCTTCCATATACGGGTGGGTGAATTCGGTACGAAGCGCCTCTTTCCAGCTCTCATGAATGATCGGATTGATACTCACGCGTTTACTTTAAAATATCGTCTTCGAAGATAACCATCTCGTACACGCTGCGTTTGGTGACAAGCGATTTTTCGGGAGGGACACTGGAGCTGCTTCGCATCCGCGCCACTTCGCTTCGCAGTTCGGAGAGTTCGTTTTCCATCATCTCCATTTTGTCTTTGAGACGCATAACGACATCGACTCCGGCGAGATTAACCCCAAGCTCGCGGGTAAGACGGAGAATCGTTTTGATCTTTTCGATATCACGCTGAGAGTAAAGGCGGATACGCCCGTCCGAACGCGAAGGGGCGATCAGATTTTCCCGTTCATATTGACGAAGGGTCTGAGGATGAATATCCAAAATCTTGGCAACAATACTGATCATATAAACCGGTTCGTCAAAATGGTGCATCGTTTACTCCTGCGGTAGAGATTGTTTCATTTGTTCAACCAAGGCCGGATCGATCTTATCGACCGGAGGCAATATAATGTTCGCTTTCAAAAATAGATCCCCGCGAATGTTGGTCTGACGGTTCATCACCCCCATCTCTTTGAGACGGAACCTCTGACCGTTCTTCGTGTTTTCAGGGACTTTCAGCGTTACCTCTTTATCCAAAGTCTGAACACTCACTTTTCCGCCGAAAAGTGCCGCATAGAGCGGGACATTAAAGGTTTTAACGAGGTTGTCCCCTTCCCGTTCATACTCGGGATTGGCGGCGACATCGATACGCAGATAGAGATCACCCGCTTGTCCTCCCGAGCGTTTCCCTTTTCCGCGGACACGGAGTTTTTCTCCGCTTTTAATTCCTGCAGGAATTTTAATGTCGAAACTCTCGCCTGAAAGGCTGATCGAGTGTTTTCCCCCCAATACCGCTACGGCAAACGGAACGGTTACATTGGCATCGATATCGAGGTTCATGCCGCCGAAGCCGCCCCCTCCGAATCCTCCGAAACCGCCGCCGAAGCCACCCCCTCCGAAACCGCCGCCGCCTTGACCGAAGATATTACGGAGAATATCGTCCAAATCGACATTTCCCCCCTGACCTCGGGCAAAATCATGGAAATTTTGACCGCCGAACATCGAATCGCCGAACTGGTCGTATTTCGCCCGTTTCTCTTTGTCGCTGAGGACTTCGTACGCCGCATTGATCTCTTTGAATTTCTCTTCCGCCTTGGGATCTTTGTTCACATCGGGGTGATACTGGCGGGCGAGCTTTCGGTACGCTTTTTTGATCTCGGCTTCGCTGGCACCGGGAGCGATTTCGAGTGTAGTGTATAAACTTTTAGACATAGTTGTATCCTATTAAAATCATTGTAAATTATTTAGCAAAAATTATAGCACTAAGTTTGAGTCAATGTCAATCAAGGTTAAAAAGAGGAGTTCGTAAGATAGGGCCAAAGAGGGAATTTATCATTGCGCCGCTTAGGCGCAACTATTCTTAGTATATCTGCCTCGATAGAGGCAAGCTTCAGTGCCTTAGCGGCTAGCGTAGTCAAAGGGATTTTATTCCTTTGAAGTTCAAATTTAATGAAGAAAGTGGCGAACACCTGTGAAATATAGAGCCATACCATGCTCATCTGCGGCTGCAATGACTTCCTCGTCGCGCACCGAACCGCCCGGCTGGATAACGGTTTTAACACCCGCACCCGCCGCCGCGTCGATCGAATCACGAAACGGGAAGAACGCTTCGGAAGCCAATGCCGAACCGCTGACATCCAGACCCATCTCTTCGGCTTTTTTGAGTGCACAGCGCGCCGCATCGACACGGGAAGTCATCCCCATACCGACCGCTACCATCGCAGAGTCTTTGACGTAAACGACACAGTTTGATTTGGTAAGCGATGCCACTTTATAAGCGATCTCCGCGTCTTTCATCGCCGCTTCATCGGCAACGTGTTTGGTTACCAATTTAGCGTTTTTAACTTCCTCTGCAGTTACACGGTCGGCATCTTGGAATACAAATCCGCCGTCGATGTGTTTGAAATCGATCGCATCATTGCTCAACGTAATACGCTCACTGCCGTATTCGAAGAGTTTGAGACGTTTTTTCGGCTCGAATACCGCAAGCGCTTCCTCATCGATGCGTCCGGCGATGATCACTTCGAGGAACATCTCATTCATTTTTTCCGCCAATGCTTTGGTCACGACACCGTTAACCGCTACGACACCGCCGAATGCTGAAATCGGATCGCATTTAAGCGCTTCGTTATACGCATCGAGAAGATTGTCGCGAATCGCAAAACCGCACGGATTACCGTGTTTGACGATACAGATCGCATTTTCGTCCCCGAACGCCGCCGCGATTTTCACCGCACCGCTGATGTCGGTAAGGTTGTTGAAGCTTGCTTCCCCTTTGAGAGTTTTGAAGTTTTTGCTGAAGAATGCGTCAAACTCGTACAAACCGCCCTTTTGGTGCGGATTTTCGCCGTAACGGGTATCCATCACTTTGTTCCCGACGATGAACTGTTTGTTCCCCATACCGTTGTTGAAACGTTTGTTCATGTAGTTGGCGATCATAGAATCGTATGCCGCCGTGTGCTCATACGCTTTGATCATCAAATCACGGCGGAATTCGACCGTATTGTCACCGTTTGCAATCGCATTAAGGACGAGTGAATAGTCTGATGGATCGGTAAGGATAATGACACTGTCAAAGTTTTTCGCCGCAGAGCGCACCATTGCAGGTCCCCCGATATCGATATTTTCGATAATCTCTTCGAAATCGTCGGTTTTTTCGATCGTCGCTTTGAACGGATAGAGGTTGACACACACCAAATCGATCGCTTCGACGCCGAGTTCCGCAGCTTGGTCAAGGTGCGATTGTTTGTCGCGTCGGTGCAGGATTCCGCCGTGGATGTACGGATTAAGGGTTTTAACACGCCCCTCGAAACACTCAGGAAATTTGGTCACCTCATCGATCTCGATCGCGGCCAAGCCCGCTTCTTTGAGCATTTTATAGGTTCCGCCCGTAGAGATGATTTGATAATCCAAACCGATCAGAGATTTGGCGAATTCAACGATGTTACTTTTATCGCTGACACTGAGCAATGCACGCTTCATGCAGTTCCTTTGATTGGGTCGTATGCCCATAAATTAATGGCGGAATTGTAGCAAACGGTGGTTTAGGAGAAGGTAAATTGAGCTAAAATTAGTGTATGCAACTCTATAGCCACCCCTTTCCCCCGATCCTCGATCATAATACCCATGTTTTATTTTTGGGGAGTTTCCCCAGCATCGCCTCGTTCGAGCAGGCTTTTTATTATGCTCATCCTCGCAATGCATTTTGGCCGATACTCGAAGCAATTTTTGATGTGTATCTGGAGAGTAACGAGGCCAAAAAAGCGTTTTGTCTGGAAAAGGGGATCGGATTATGGGACGTCATCGGCTCATGCGAGCGGAGCAATTCGAGTGACACCAATCTGAAAAACTGCATCCCCAATGATTTTGAAGCACTTTTGCATGAGTATCCCAATATCAAAGCACTCGGCTTTACGGGTAAAAAGAGTTTTGATCTGTTTGAGAAGTATTTCAGGGATTTAAAGATTCAGAAGGTCTTGCTCCCCTCCACGTCGCCCGCCCATGCGGCAATGAAGAGAGAAGAAAAGCTAAAGATATATAAAGATTTTTTGGACGGATATCTAACTGTTTAGCACCTGCTCGAAGATATTTTTGGCCGTCTTCCAGCGGTCCCCTTTGGCATTCATCATCACGATAACGCAATCTTTGCCATCTTTTTTCGCACGGGCGATCAGACACGGCCCCGCTTTGGCGGTGTATCCCGTTTTTACCCCGACCGCATACTGGTAACGATTGAGAAGGCGGTTATGGGTGTAGGCGTAAAACTTCCGATGTTTATTAAGCGAGTAATAGGTATGTTCGTTCAATCGGCTGATATCGTTGAATTTTTTGTTTTTAATCGCGTACTCCGTCATTTTGAGCAGATCTTGCGGAGTCGAATAATGTTTTTTGTCATCGTATCCGCACGGATTCATAAAATGGGTGTGATTCATCCCGATCTTTTTCGCTTTGGCGTTCATCATCTCGAC
>Ga0209340_1001012_pt1 | contig 23209 bp, 18 predicted proteins | sample EPASupsiteSAE323_FD_187266 | JGI IMG/M metagenome (GOLD analysis project Ga0209340, IMG submission 187266) | Bioremediated contaminated groundwater from EPA Superfund site, New Mexico - Sample SAE3-23 (SPAdes) (version 2) | ecosystem: Environmental > Aquatic > Deep subsurface > Groundwater >... | reverse complement strand
ATGAGTGCTCATGGACTTTCGTGGAGAGCAAAAATTCCTCAGGCACAAGCCCAAGAGTTTATTGATAAATATTTTGAAGAATTTTCTGGGGTGAAAAAATATATTGAACAGACCCTTGAGTTTGCAAAGAAAGAAGGGTATGTAGAAACACTTTTTGGAAGAAGAAGGTATATACCAGAACTTACTTCAAGAAATTTTCAACTCCGGAATGCAGGAGAAAGAATGGCAATAAATATGCCAATACAGGGAACAGCGGCAGATATTATGAAATTGGCGATGATTCATGTATATGAAAGGATAATAAAACATCCAGATAAAGAAATTCGTGAAAATACAAAAATACTTCTCCAGGTTCATGATGAATTGGTACTCGAGACTCCGAAAGGAACAGAAAAAGAAGTAGAAAAGTTTTTGAAAAAAGAAATGGAAGAAGTAGTAAAATTAAATGTACCTGTTGAAGTACATATAGGAATAGGAAACAGTTGGGGTGAAATTAAATAAAAAAGAAGATCCAAGGAAACTTGGGTCTTTTTTATAATTGGAAAGCCCCGAAGGATTGCTTCAGGGCTTAGAGGGGGGAATTGGTGGTCTACTTGCGGAAAGCGAAGTTCAGAAGGGTCGTCAGGTATGCCATCATCTCATTGTTGCGGAGGAGGGCATCAGGGATCCCGAGTCTGTAATTATTATCACCTACGACGAAGAGGGTTTCATTACCCCTCCTGACGTAAGTCGCGCTGGAAGTTGTCCCGGTGAACTCAAGTTCGAAACGGAGTCCTTCCCAGTCTTGAGGACTGATTTCTTTCATGGGTTGAACAGTCTCGGGCATGACGGTCTCGTCATCCACGAAGAGTACCAGTCCATGTCCGCTCCCGAGCCTCCATTCATGGATTTTCATATGAATGAACCTTTCTTCGGCTTTAATTGTTGATGATCAAGCGGCTTCGAGGAAAGACACGACATCCTCCCTGCCCAGTTTTTTTGAATCTCACGAGTACGCCTGGGAATCCTTGTTGGTCACAGGCCACTCGGATGATTGGGAAGTCGTTCCCCGCCGTTGGTCGGAACCTGAGCCCACATGTTTTGCCGATGATGCTCTGCAGTTCCAGAATTTGTTTGAGACGTGCAGTCGCATCATTTGCACGACGGTCTTCTACCCAGTTCCTGATGCTTGTAGCATCTCTCTTGGTTGTTGGGACACTAAGCCCATTCTCGATGAACCACTGGGCGAATTCACTACTCGGAGGTCGTTCCTCGAAGATCATGTTGTCTTTCCTCTTGACAATTGTAAAATACATATATCATATTTTTTCCTTTTTGTCAATCCTTAATTTTTTTGTTATTATAAAAAAGTTAATTATTTATATAAGGAGATATGAAATTACGAGGAGGATTATTGTTGGCACCTATTTGTTTTGGTGTTTTTTTGTTTGTTCAGAATGTGTTTCTTGCCGAGGCGGAAAATGATTCTGTTGCTGATCATATTGTGATTTCGGAAATCAAAATAGGAAGTGCAGAAAATAGTAAAGATGAATTTGTTGAGTTGTATAATCCAACGAATGGAGACATTTCATTAGACGGTTATAAAATATATAAGTTCACAGAAAAAAGTATTGAACCAGAAGATAAAATACTCCTCGCAGAAGTTCCATTGGGTATGAATATTTCTGCTTATGGGCATTTTCTTGTCGCTCATGAAGAATCACTCGTTGAAGCAGATATACATTATGTAACAAGTACTGTTTCTCTTTCCACAGATAATACGGTGTTTTTGGAAAATATGAACGCCGAAGTCATAGATTTGGTTGGTTTTGGAAAAGCAACCTCTTTTGAATTGTCTGTTGCAGAAAATCCAACAAACACAAAGAGTATTGAAAGACTTCCTGGAGGACTAGAAGGAAATGGTATTGACTCGGATAACAACGGAGAGGATTTTATACGCACATCCCCTTCTCCTCAGAATGTGAGTAGCCCTGTTGTGATTGTACACTCACCCCCAGTTGCAGAATTTTCTGTTTCTTCCACAGTAAAAGTTTTTGAGGAAGTTATGTTTGATGCATCCCTTTCTCTAAACGCAGATGGTGAAAGTCTCATATATAATTGGGATTTTGGTGATGGAGTAACAACAAGTACGGACAATGTTTTAACAGAACATTCATATTCTGTTCCAGGAACGTATATTGTGAATCTTATTGTCGCTGACAGTGTGGAATCTTCGCTCGTACAAAGTCATTCGATTGTTATAGAAGAAAGTGTCACTGATGAGGTGCCTTCTGTTACAGAAGAAATTTATATAAATGAAGTAATGTCTGATCCTCTTGATGGCACAGAGTGGATTGAATTATTTAATCCAGGAAATGTTGCAATAGATATTTCAGGATGGAAGTTGCTGGATAATGCAGGGACAGTAAGCCTTGCGGGTAGTGTTAATCCACTTGGTTTTTTTATGGTTACCTCAACAAGCAGATTTAATAATAGTGGAGACTTAGTGCTTCTTCGAAATGAAAATGATGAGATGGTAGACAGATTGTATTATGGAAAATATACTGATGAATATAGAACAGAATCTGAAGAAAATGCCGTGGCACCAGGAAAAGGAAATACTCTTGCACGGGTACAAGGATCTGCTGATACGGATAATTACAAAAATGATTTTTTTGAAACTACTTCTCCAACATATGGCGCTGTAAATGTAATTACTCCAATTGAGGAAGAAACAGAAGAAGAAAATATACCATCCTCAGGAGGCGGAAATTCCTCAGGAGGCGGAAGTTCTCCTGCATTCGTATTTGAAGGAGAGATTGTTATTAATGAATTTGTTTCTGACCCATCTGATGGAAATGAAGAATTTGTAGAACTCTATAATAAAACAAATAGAAGTATCTCACTTGCCGGACTCTATATTGAAGAAGGAAGTGGTAAACAGACTTTTTTATCTGGAGGAAGTCTATCTCCTAACGGATTCCTTGTAATTGAAGCCCCTCAGGGGAATCTCAATAACAGCGGAGATATTATTTATGTAAAAAATAATGATGGAACAATTATTGATAAAGTAAGTTATGGAAATTGGAATGGTGGAAATAAAGAAGAGAATGCCCCTGCTCCAACAGACCCAAACAGCGCCATACGAAAGAACGATGGAGTGGATACAAATAATAACAAAAATGATTTTGTTATTACGAATAGAATAACAAAGGGATATTCGAACTTTCAAAGTATTGCAAATGAAGTAAAAGACGAAGAAATTTCAAAAACAGTTAATCGTGGAATAATAATAAATGAGGTTTTTCCCAATCCAGAAGGAGAGGATTCTGAAGATGAGTTTATCGAATTGAAAAATGAAACAGATAAAGAGGTGAATCTGTCTGGTTGGAAACTCTCTGATGCAACTGAAAAAAAATATGAAATACAAAAGAGTACTCTATTACCAGGTGCATATGTTGTTTTTTGGAGAAAGGACTCTCAAATTGCGTTGAATAATTCTGGGAAAGAAATAATTACACTTGAAGATGAAAAGGGAAATATTATCTCTACGGTTACCTATAACGAAGGAATTGAAGAAAAACTCTCCTACGCACGAAATGAAGAGAAAAAATGGAATTGGACTGAAGTAAGAACCCCGGGCGAAGAAAATATATTCTCTCAAGAAAAGAAGTTTGGTGTCCTTTATGAAAAAGAGGTAGGCCTAGGTGAACTCGTAGAATTTGATGCTACTTTACTTGCAGAAAAGCAAACAGCTAAGATTGTTTGGGATTTTCCTGATGGAGAAAAAACAGGCTCAGTTGTTGAGTATGCTTTTATGAAGAGTGGAAAACAATATTTTGATGTTATTCTTTATGATGAAGAAATAGAAATGGAAAGAGAGACATTTGAAATACAGGTACTGAATGAGGAAAATTATGTTGGAGGAAATGTTTTTGGTGACCCAAAGTCCATTATTATTTCTGAAATTTTTCCAAATCCAAGTGGAACAGATGAAGTTGAGTTTATTGAGCTCTTTAACCCCACTTCCCTTCCTTTGGATCTGTCTTATCTAGTGCTCGATGATATTGATGGTGGATCAAAGGGTTATGTGCTTCCACTTGGCGATGTACTTGATTCTGGTGAATATAAAGTATTTTTTCGTGAAGAAACAAGCGTTGTTCTCAATAATACTGAAGATACTGTAAGAATTCTTTCAGAATATAAAATACCATTAAAAGAAGTATCCTACACAGATATTGTTGAAGGAGCTTCTTATTCCTATGATTTTGTTTCAGGAAATTATTTTTGGACAACAGCAGTTACACCAGGAAAAGAAAATTTAATTGAGAAATTCATTGTAAAAACTGAGACAAAAAAGAGTACAACCTCAAAATCAAGTAATAAGAAGACAAAACCACTCCTTGAAATGACTTTGGAAAATATATACCTTGCTGATGCTGGTGACCAGGTTAAAGTAAAAGGTACTGTGGCTGTCCTCCCAGGGATACTTGGAACACAGTATTTTTATATCACTGGCTCTCCTGGTGTACAGGTATACAGTTTTAAAAAAGACTTTCCTGAATTGGCTTTGGGTGATGAAGTGGAAATTACAGGAGAAATATCTGAAGTAAGTGGTGAACTTCGTATTAAAACACAAAGTCAGGAAAATATACAAAAAACAGGAGTGAAACACGATCTTATCCCTAAGTTTATTGAAGTCGCTGAAATAGAAGGAATGAATCCTGGTTGGTTGGTAGAAGTGTCTGGGGAGATAACAGAAGTAAAGAGTTCACAACTCTATGTAGATGATGGAACTGAAGAAATTTTGGTTTATTTGAAAAAAGCTACTGGTATCAATGGAAGAACCTATGAAATTGGTGATACTGTTAAAATAGTAGGAATATTAGGACAGACAAAAAGTGGTACTCGTCTCCTCCCTCGTTTTCCAGAAGATATCCAGGTTATTAAGAACAGAGAGGATAATAAAGAAAATTCAATGTTTGGAATTGATGGCGAAAAGAAAAGTTATACAACATATACTTTACTTGGACTCCTGTGTCTTTTGGGATCATTATTTATCAAAGAAAAGGGTTGGATAGGCAAAAAAGGATAAAATAGGGACTTATCCACAGGAAATAGGTGTATTTGTACACTCCAGATTATACAAACCTACAGTCACCTGTGGATAAGTGGGCAAACTGTGGATAAGTCTGTGGATTCTTTTTGTGGTTTTGTATACAAAATTGAGTCAGAGGTAATGGAAATTTGCTAAAATAAGAGAAAAACATATATATATTGGAGTATTGACAAAATGTGTTCAATGTGTTATACTATATTTAGAACATTAACAATTCAGATATTTCCTTACACAACTCGTTTGTGTCAGGAATTATGCATTCCAACTGCAACCTTGCTTGGACCCCCCTTTCGCTTCTTTACAAAGAAGCTACGATGCAAAAAGTGTTTCATTCTTGAAATACAAGAAAAAACAAAAATAAAAGTAAAAAATACATCGAGCTCGCAAAAGAACGAAAAAAGGGTCAAAGCTTTGGTAAATCTCAACTATGTAATGACTTCGTTCATTACCCGAGATAATTACCTTGGTAGCGGTAGAATGCTAAACCAAGCGATCCTTCGCGGATTGCTGGTTTTCCTAGTGAGTGTACTGAATTCGTTTCAGTGTAGCCACTAGGGAAACCGGCACCAGAAGGGTCTTAAGGGACCCAGGTTACAATTCCCAAGTTCGACCTAAGGGTCCTTTTTTGTTTTTATAAAACAGATTCTTGCTTTATTTCTTTTTTTCAAGTAAAATATAGGTGTAAAGATATTAATGTGCTCATATGAAAAAAGCAATAAAACCACAACACAGACCAGCGTTTGTGGAAGAAATGAAACAAGTGCTTCTTGCAGAAGAAGGAAGACTAAAAACAGAACTTTCACGAATTGATCATTTTGTAGATTACGGTGATGAAGAGGATGATAATGTACAAGAAGTAGCAGAGAGCACTGTAAATCAGACTTTATCAGATAATCTAGAAAAGAAACTTCGTGATGTGCGTTCTGCAATAAAGAGAATAGAAGCCGGAACCTATGGAATTTGTAAATTTACTGGTGAACTTATCTCTGAAGATCGTCTCCGTGCTCGTCCAACCTCCAGTTCTTCTGTGGGTGCAAAAAAGGTTTTGACGAACGAACTCTAATATGAAAAAACAAAGCTATATTTCCCTGCTTTGGGCTCTGTATAGCTTTTTTTTATTGTGTTTCGATCAAGTTTTAAAGTATTTTGCACTCAGGTATCCAGATTACCAATATACCTTTTTTCATAATTTTCTCGGCTGGGAATATTATCCCAATACGGGAATCGCTTTTAGTATTCTCGTGCCGAATTGGCTTATTCTTTTTCTTTCCCCCCTTCTTTTGCTATTTATCTGCCTTTGGTATATAAAGATAAAGAAAACAAATGGAATGATTACCCTTGGGTTCTGTCTTCTTCTCTTTGGAGCTGTCTCTAACTATATCGATAGGGCACTCTATGGGTATACTGTGGACTATATACGGTTTTTTACTTCTATATTGAATGTCGCAGATATTATGATTGCTCTTGGCATGGTTTTTCTCTATTTTGGGTCAAATTCGCCAAAGAGTCCTAAAGGAAGCTCTTGACAAAAAAAGGAAGATTCAGTATACTGTTCTTACTTATGTTATTCGGAACAAAATGTAAATATTAATTTTTGCGTATGCCAAAACGTACTTACCAACCAAAAAAGAGAAAAAGAGCAAAAACACATGGTTTTATCTCACGAATGGAAACAAAAGATGGTAGAGCCGTGCTCAAACGTCGCAGAGACAAAGGACGAAAGAAATTGACAGTAAGCGACGAGAAGACAGGAAAACGTCTTCGAAAAACTCGTTAAAGAACAAAACCTCGGCATTTCCGGGGTTTTTTGTTATAATTGATATAAGAGCATACATATGATCCCTCGTCAAAATCGTTTGAAACATATGAAGGATTTTGAAGTGCTTTCTCGTGAAGGAAGGTTTTTTTCTGATACCCTTGTCACATCAAAGGTAGTACGAATCGTTCCAGAGTTATTTCCTCGGAGAGATTATACCGAAGCAAATCTTCTTTTTGGTTTTGTTGTGAGTAAAAAAATAGAAAAGAGCGCTGTTCGAAGGAATAGAGCAAAGAGACAAATCCGTGAAGCAGTACGTCTCTTTTTGAAGGAAAAAAAGTGTAAAAATGGATATGTGGTGGTTATAATGGCAAAAAAAGAAATATTTGGAAAAGAATTTACTGAAATACAGAGAAGTGTGGAAAACGTATTACACAAAGCTGGGGTTGTATGAGAATTATTTTAAAGAGAATCGTAATAATGCTCATTCGTTTTTACCAAAAAACACTTTCTCCTGATCATGGTATTTTGAAAAGCAGATATCCTTTTGGATATTGTAAGTATTCTCCTACGTGTAGTGAATATGCCATCCGTGCTGTAGATAAATATGGTGTTTTTAAGGGAAGTATAAAATTTTTTTTGAGACTTCTTCGTTGCAATCCTTGGAGTAAAGGAGGAAATGATAATCCATAAAAGAAAAAAGGCATATGCCTTTTTTTAATCTTCAATCTCGAGAATCTTTTGTTTGCCTGTTTTTCCTTTAAGAATATGAATTTTATTTTTTGGTATATTCATTTCTTTGCTTAAAAAAAGAATCAGTTGTTCATTTGCCTCTCCGTCAACTGGTGGTGCTGTGAGTTTTATTTTATAACTTCCATCACTATTTTGAATCAATTGATTTTTGCTTGAACGAGGAATTACTTTAACCTGAATTTTCATAAAAATATTTTGTATTTGTGTATAGTAATAGTATAACAAAAAAACGGAAATTATTCCGCTTTTTTGTTTGTCTTATTCTTTTGTAAATACTTTTTTCTTCATCCAATCCATTACTTTTCTGTTTTGGATGGTTGTAGCAATGGTTTCAATAACTTCGGTCTTTTTTAAATTTTCTTGAGCTTGTGGGTTATCCTTATACATTTCTCTTATTTTTTTCAATTCGTCATCTAATTCTTTATCTTCCACAGTGAGGTTTTCATTGATTGCAATTTGTCTTGAAAGAAGAGCTGCTTTAGCACGTTTTGTGCTTTGTTCAGTGAATTCTTCAAGAAGTTGTTTCTCTGTCTTTTTTAAATCTTCAAGATATTTTTCAAGAGTAACATTGTGTTTTTCAAGATCACCTTTCAGTTCATAAAACATTTTTTGTTTTTCTGATGTGATAAGAACCTCTGGAATCTCTTCAAATTTTGAATTTTCAATCATTTTTTCAAGGAGTTCAATTTCTGCTTTTTGTTCTGCTCTGTTTTCTTCTTCTGTTTGTCTGTTCTTTTGTATAAGACCTCGAAGTTCAGAAAGTGATTGCTGACCAACTTTTTTTGCAAAATCATCGTTTATTTCTGGAAGTTTTCTTTCAAACACGTCTTTTGCTGTCACTTTAAAGGTAACCGTTTTTCCAGCAAGATTTTTTTGGTAGTGTGTTTTTGGAAAATCAAGAGTAAATTCACGTTCTTCACCTTTTTCAATACCAACAATTTTTTCATTAAATCCTGGTATATAGTGTTGTTCACTCAAATATACTTGATAATCTTTTGCTTGACCACCTTCAACAGGAACTTTATCAAGGAACATGTCCATATCGAGAACAACTTTGTCATCAGAAGTGGATTTTCCTGTTTTAATAACCTCTGTTGCCTGCATTCCACGAAGAGCCTCGAGAGTTTCGTCAACATCCTTCTCTTCTATTTTTTTAACTTCTTTTGTTATTGTAATTTTTCCAATATCTGCAACCTCTACTTTTGGTAAAAGTGCTACAACTGCACTGTAAATAATGTCATTCCCTGGTGCAAATTTTTCCAGTTTAATTTCTGGTTGTCCAATAATAGGAAGTTTTTCTGCAACAACAGCACTGTGATAAGAATGTCTCACAATATATTCAATAGCTTCTTGCATTATTGCCATTTCCCCTGCCTCTTTTTTAATAATATCGTATGGAGCCTTTCCTGGTCTAAATCCCTTTATTTTAATTTTTTGTGAAAGTCTTACAGCTCCTTTTTTCATTTCATCCTCATATTCATTTGGAGTCACAGTAATAGTGAGCTCTACTTGAGATTGTGGAAGTGTTTTTAAGGTATATGACATAGGATACGTTTCATGATTTAGAATTGTGTAGATAATAGCCTATTTTACAAAAAAAGTCAATATTTTCTTCTGAATTCGTTCGCCAAGACTTTAAAATAATTGGAAAATATGCTAGGATTGATACATGAGGGATAGATATCCTTCCTTATTGTTATGAAAGACTTTTTGTATAAAATTCTTCTTGTACTCCTTCGGAGCCTGATTTATATCAAAAGAGCACTTGTTTGGTTGTTTTTTTTCATAGTATCTGGTTTTGAGCTTCTTGGAAGGGTATACCGTCAGACTATTGGATTTCGCTTTTATCAGATAAAAATGCGTCTTGTCCGTTATATTCATGCCACTCAGCTTGAGGCAGACGGACGAGTCATAGGATTTTTGGGACAAAGAAATTTTTTACAAATATTTCTTTTTATTTTTGCACTCGGGTTGATGATTCCTCATTCTAAGCTCTATACCCGTGATTCGGTTGAACATCCAGGAAGAAAAACAGTCCTCTATGCCCTTGCCGGTCCTGGATATCAGGACTTTGAGATTGAAGAAACATCAGCAGATACAACTCTTCTTGCTCAAATTGACACACGAACCTGGAATGAGGGGGCTTTGAGTGGTTCATCAGCTGGAGTGGATGGAAATAGAGCTCTTCAAGGACAGGATTATGTTGCCCATTCAGAAACTGGCGGAGCCCTCACAAAACCAACTATAATTACAGGTGCTGAGATGCCATCGTCTGGTGCTACTATCCGAAAATCAAATATCGAGTATATTGTTCAGCCAGGAGATGTTATTGGGGCAATAGCAGAGAGCTTTGGTTTGAATGTAAATACAATACTCTGGGCAAACAATATGACCGTCCGTTCTTATATACGTCCTGGTCAAAAGCTTATAATTCCTCCTATTGACGGAGTCTCACATACTATTGCTCGAGGAGATACAATAAATAAAATTGCAAATCTTTATAACGCTGATGCGACAAAAATTATTGAATATAACAATCTCAAGGAAAATGGTTCAGACATAGTAGTAGGAGAAAAACTCATGATCCCTGGAGGGACTGTTCGTGCTGTTACACAATATTCGAACACAGCTTCAACACAGACCAGATCTGGGGTGAGCAGTGTAGCTGCGCCAGTCCCAACAGTGGGTACACCTGCTGGATCAGGCTATCTCTGGCCTTGTACGGCAAGAGTTATTACCCAGTATTATGGTTGGCGACACACTGGTTTAGACATTGCTGGAGGAGGAACTCATTATACCCTTGCAGCCAAAGCAGGACAGGTGGTTCTTGCTCGAACAGGATGGAACGGTGGTTATGGAAACTATGTTATTGTTGATCATGGAAATGGTGTACAAACACTCTATGCTCATCATTGGCAACTATATGTAAATGTTGGAGATTGGGTAGAACAGGGACAAAGGATAGGAAGTATGGGTTCAACTGGTCGTTCAACAGGACCTCATTTACACTTTGAGGTGAGGGTGAATGGTGCGAAAGTAAATCCATTGAAATATATACGTCTTTAGAAATAAAAAGAGGCTTGATTAAGCCTCTTTTTATTTATTCTTGCTGTGTAGGTTTATCTATTTGCATGGTATCTATAACTTTGTCCCCTTCAGTAATCTTAACTACATCCTTGTCCATCTTCTCGAGTTCTTTGTATGCGTTGTTATAGTGGTTTACTGTAGTAGACAAACTATTCCCCAGTTTTTTCATATATTCTTCATAAGCCTGAATGTGCTTGTGAAGCGATTCTACGTTCTTCCTTATACTTTGTGCACTTTCTTCTATCTTCATTGCTCTGAGGCCTTGTAATACCGTGTGAAGATATGCAGAAAATGTTGTTGGTGATACGATAATAACCTTTTTCTCTCTCATTGCGTATTCGATAAGGCTTCTTGTATTTGACTTAACTGCCCCAACTTCGTTTACGAGCAAATCATAGTAGATTCCTTCTGCTGGAATGAACATGAATGCAAATTCAAGGGTTCCTTGGTTTGGTTTAATATATTTACTGGTTTCATCAATTCTTTTTTTCAGATCGTTTTTAAAGTCTTTTTCAAGTTGTTCACGGAGTTGTTCGTTTTTTTCTTGGGTTACTCGGTTATAATTATCTAAGGAAAATTTTGCATCAACAGGGATAAGACCATCTCGTGTTTTTACTACTGCATCCACAATATCTCCGTCAGCAAATTGGTGTTGGAGCTCGTATGCCGTTGGCGGTAATATGTTTTCTAGTACAAGCTGAAGTCCTGCTTCACCAAGGTTACCGCGCTTCTTTTGATGTGTTAGAGTTTTTTCAAGATTTGAGAGTTGTTCTGAGAATCCAATCACTTGTTTATTGGTTTGGTCCAAGCTTGTGAGTTTTTCTGTAATTTCCGCAATCATTTTTGCACTTTGCCCTGTTATTCCTTGAATCATCCTTGTACTCTGTCCAAATTGTTCTTGAAGTGTTATGTTCATGTTTTGTTGGCTTTGTGACATGAAGCGGTTACTTTCATTGATTTTACTATCAAGTGCTCGAGAAAGCTCTTGAACACTCCGGGATTGATCAAGTATTTGATTCTGTAGCATCTGAAAGAGGTTTTTATCTTCATCTTTTGGTTTCATGAGCTCTTGAGTTTTTTTTGAAAGAAAATATATAACAGAAAAGAGTGTAAGAACGAGAATGATGAGTATTACGAGAAGGATATTTTGCATATGTGTATGTTTAGAGAACTTTTGTTTTATTATTACTTTACTATAATACCACGTTGCTACTTGATTGAAAAGTGTAAATACGTTATAATCGCTTGGTATAGCAACAAAATGAATTTATAGTTTATCGTTCTGTATTCTGTTCAAACGAATCGGGTGATTGAATTATTTTTCTCATTTCTTTTATGTCCTCGTAGTTCAAAGGAAGAACAAAAATCTCCTAAGTTTTTGATCCAGGTCCGATTCCTGGCGAGGACACAAAAATGTACAAACCAACGTATACAAAGAAAGCACTTTTCCACGGATTGAAAGTGCTTTTTTTGTAGTATCTTTAGAGAAAATATTAAATTATCCACAGGTTAGTATGTATTTCTTTGAGTTATCCACAATATAATAAGACTTTTTCCATATTTTATACACAGTTTATCCACAACTGTGGATAAACTAGAACTTTGTGCCCAGAGAGTGTTGTAATGTACAAACCAATCTATACAAAAACTGTGGATAACTTTTTTATCCACAGTTAGGTTTTGTTCACGCTTGGTTATTTTTCCACAGGAACTGTGTATAACTTATTATTTTTGTGTATAAGTTATTTCAACCATATTATTTAGATATCACTGGCCAATTTTTAAAAACCCGTTCACTATGAAACTGGTTTTTTTATAAAGAAGGATCATTTTATAGAGAAAAAAATAAAAAGAATTATCAAAAGTGTTAGAAAGATTCTGATACAGTTTTATATAAAACCGAACGACTAGAGAAAAATAATTTGTTTTGAATGGTTGTATAAAATTGGCTGTATGTGGGTATAATAAGGATTCTTTTGGGTGTACAGAGTATTTTTATTGGTGAGTACTTAATAAAAAGTGTTATTGTTCTTTTTTATAAGCTACTTGAAAAATAATTCCAGGCGATCCATAAAGTGATTGTGCTTTTACTGTTATTAAAGTAAATATGAATGTACGTGTCGTACAATTGCACTATATTTTTAACAAAAGGGGAAATGTGCTATACTAACACTATATAAATATGTTAAGGAAAATATACAATTTTATCCTCATTTTTATCTGTTTATCTCTTGTATATCCTCCTTTTGTTGTTGAAGCAATTGGAGATATGTCGATGACAGGAGGGGATTTTGAAATTTATGCAGACAATTTTACCACTTTTGATAGTTATGAAATTACAGGTGGAGATTTTACTTTGCAAAGCACAGGAAGCGCAAGTGGTCCTATAACTGTTGAGGATGCACCAATAACCGGAACTATTATATTAAATGATACACTCACAAATGTTGCTGCTATTAATAAGTATTTATATTTAGATAATGGATTAGCAACCTCAACTTTTGTTTTTTTAATGCTTGGTGCTGGACTAAGCGGTTATTGTAAAAATGGTTTTGTATATACTCCTCAGCCCTGTGAAGGGGACATTATAATAGATATCGGTGGGCCTGCACAGAATGATATTCCGCTTGGTTTGGGTGTTATTACAACAGCTATTAATGCCTCTACAGCACGTCATAATTTTACAGCCACAAATGATGGTGCAAATACGGTAAATATAACAAATAGCCAACCTAATGGTGTGGCACGGACAATAACTGATACTATTGTTGATACTGATTTTATAACAACAGGTTTTGTTGATGGTGGTTCAACATATGTATTAAAGGGAGGTTTCCAGGCTTTGGAAAATGGGTTAATGGATTTTTCCGAGAGTACGAATAGCGTAAATTTAGGTGCCTTGACTCCGTCTTCTGTTTCTAGTGGAAGTGTCGTTCTTTCTGTTACTACAGATTCGTCAACTGGATACACTATTGCAATTAACGAAGATGGGGAATTGCGATCTGGCGCAAATTTTATTGATGATGTAATAGACAGTAGTGTCACAGCGGGAAGTGAAGAGTATGGTTATGCTGTATCTGGGACAGATAGAGACGCAACCCTTGCTCTTGGAGATAATGGTATTGGTGGGGCTTCAATAAATATTGCAACATATGGTGGAATAACAACAGAAAGAGAGACAACTGTAACCTTTAAAGCATCACGTACAGCAACTACACCTGAGGGAAATTACAGTCATAGTGTGTATTTTACCCTTACCGTAAATCCGTAATGTATGAATAGAGTTTTCGGAAGTATTATTGTTTTTCTTTTTTTTAGTTATATTTTTTTTCCTGCACAGGCAGGTGCTTTTATTCTTTCACCTTTGCGTACTTCAGTTGTAATTGATCCAGGAAAAAACGATGTGGTCTATCTCACTGTAAAAAATAATGAGAAGGAAAAAATACGCATGGAACCGGTTATTGATGCATTTTCAATTGACGAAAAAACAGAAAAAGCCGTTTGGGGAGAGTCAGATATTGTAAAACGCTGGATTGAACCTCAAGTAAAGGAATTAACACTCTTACCAGGCGAAGAAAAGAAAATGGCATTTCGTATTGAGGTTCCACCTGAAGCTGAGCCTGGAGCTCATTATATTGGGCTATTTGCACAAAAGAAAGTTGGTGGAGCACAAATTTCTGCAAGTACGAGAATTGGTTCATTGTTATTTCTTTATGTTGGAGGGAATATTGTTGAGGAATTTAAAAAAGATTCTTTTTATATTTCAAAGAGTTTCTACACAAGTGGTCCTGTACAAGTATTTTCGCAATTTAGTAATAAAGGAAGTATACACGTTGTTCCTGAGGGAAAAATAATATTTAAAAAAGGAATATTTGAAAAGAAAATAATTCAGGAGATTGATGTGAATCCTACAAAGTATAAGGTACTTCCTCATATTACATGGAATAAAGAATTTCAATTTGATAATTTTCAGTGGAATGATTTTGGATGGTATACTATAGAAATGGAAGTAATTTCTGGTATTGAGCGGAATAAAGAATATGATTCAGTATCTTTTTTTTACTGTTCCAAAAGAGTTATTATCATTGGAATATCAATTATCATTTTAATGGGGGTATTTCTTATCTCATGGATAAAAAATAGAAAAAAATATGCAACACATACATAAATTAAAAAATTTTTGGTTTACTCTCCTTCTGTGTATTTCATTTTTTTTGTTTTTTCAAAGTGTATTTGCTGATACTGAAGCAGATACAGTCACTGTTGGTGCGAGTGTTACCTATACTTGTGGAAATAGTGCTATAGAAGGAACAGAACAGTGTGATGATGGAAATGTTGTTAGTGGAGATGGTTGTTCAAGTTTATGTGTTAGTGAAGTGTGTGGAAATGGTATTATTCAAGGAACAGAACAGTGTGATGATGGAAATGTTGTTAGTGGAGATGGTTGTTCAAGTTTATGTGTGACTGAAGTTGGTGGTGGAGGAGGTATCCCAATTGTTAACCCTCCTGTTGTACCACCTATTGAACCAGAGGACGATGTTACCGGGCCAGTGATTCAAGATATAGAAATTATCACGACAGAAGATTCAGCTGTACTTTCCTGGTCTGCATGGGATCTTACGGGTGTAAATAATTGTACAATTCGGTATAGCGTGGACCCTTTTAATGTGGATGCTTTTGGTGGAGTAAACGTAAATGGTGGAGTATATTCCGCCAATATTCTCGGATTATTTACGGGTACAAAATATTTTTTTGATATTCGATGTACTGATGTATTAGGAAATGTTGGGGTGTATTCTAATTCTTTTACCACCCTTGGCGAAGCTGATCAAATTGATCCAGTGATTTCAAATGTTCAAGTAAATGCCCGTTCAAGAGATGCTCGTATAACGTGGACAGCAACAGATAACAGGGTAGTTGTACAGTGTAGTTTTGCTTATGATAACGACGATGCAAATGAGCCGTTTGTTGGTTGGCGAGATGTAAATAGATTGCCAAATAATCAATATGAAGTTCTTTTAGCAAATTTAGCACCAAATAGACAATTGTTTTATAAACTCACTTGTGTTGACGCAAATGCGAATAGTGATGTATATATAGATGATTTTACAACGCTTCTTGATGATGTCCCTCCGCCAGATGTGCAGTTTTTTAATGCTATTCCAGGAATGGGCGCAAATATGTTGATGTGGGGATATGATATTAATGTCCCAGATTTTAAGAGAATGATTATCCGTCGTGGTTTGGTACGACCGAATACCCCAAACGACGGGGAACTTTTTGCATCTTTGAACACATATATTCGTGGAAATAACATGTATAGAGACGGAACCGTTGTTCCAGGAGTTCAATATTTTTATACTATTTTTGTTGAAGACACATCTGGGAATTTTAGTGGAGGTGTTTCGTCAAGTGCCACAGCATTAGAGGCTCCTGTAATTGTAGAAATTTGTAACAATCTTCAAGATGATGATGCCGATGGGTTTGTTGATTGTAATGATTTAGATTGTTTTGGAAATGTTGTTTGTCCAGGGCAACCCCCTGTTCTTCCTCCAGATGTCCAACAACTTCCTGGTGTTGTTGGTGGCCCTGTAGAAATTTGTAACAATCTTCAAGATGATGATGCTGATGGATTTGTTGATGCAAATGATCCAGATTGTTTTGTACAAATTTTTCCTCCAGCAGATGTTGCACAAGGTATAAAATTAACAGATTTTCGTTTTTGGCTTGCAACAAGAACAATTCTGACTGGTCTTGATAGACAAAATAAAATTACCACATTGGTACAAAGCCCAGTGACTGTTGGAATAGAAAAAAATATTTTTAAAAAAGAAGTAGATTCTTTATTTCTCAAAATCGGGCAGAATAGTTATCAATTTAAATTAGAGAAAAATACTACTTATTATGTAGATTTCTTTTCTGGAGGATCAGATTGGTTAAATGCAAATATACAGATTAAATATAAAGATAACACATCACAAGAATTAAATTTCCAGGTAGTAGTAAAAGGATATGGAAAAGTATTAGATAAAAATACATCAGCAAGTTTGTCAGGAACAGAGGTTGTTCTTTATGCAGGAAACACGCTTTTTGATATGGGAAAATATTTGCAAGAAAATCCTCAAATAACAAATGATAATGGATATTACGGATATGTAGTTCCAAATAATACATATTCCCTTTTGGTGAAAAAAGAGGGTTATAGGGATTATAGAACTTTTTCATATAAACTCGTGGACAATGTTTTTAATATAAATATTCAATTAGTAAAAAAAGCTCCTCCAATTCTGGAAGGAGTAAAAGAAGATGATCCTTTTTTAACAAAAACAACAAAAGTTGCAGGAAATATTCTTTTAAATGTTGGAGAAAATGTACAGGCAACAACAGAAAAAATAAAAGAGGCGTCAGCGCTTTTTGCACATATTGCTGATGATCCTGATGTAGAAGACGCAACAGAAAAATACGTAGCTCCAGCATTTGCAGCCCTTACATTAGCAACGGTTGTGCCTTCTCTCTGGAGTATACTCCTTCCACTTCTTCGATTCCTGTTTTTACAACCACTTTTGCTTTTGGGAAAGAAAAAGAGAGAAGGTTGGGGTATTGTGTATAATAGCGTGACAAAACTTCCAGTAGACTTGGCTATTGTTCGATTGGTAGATAAAACAACACATAGGGTAATACAGTCACGTGTTACTGATGGGAATGGAAGGTTCCTCTTTATGACAAAACCAGGAGAATACAGAATTGAAGTGCAAAAAGAAGGCTTAGTATATCCTTCAAAAACGCTCTCAGGCATTGAAACTGACGGACGGTTGGTAGATTTGTATCATGGAGAAGATATCGTTATTACTGATGAACAAGCTACTATTACGCCAAATATCCCAGTTGATCCTATTGGTGAGCCTGTTACTGTAACACGAATAAAAAAAGAAAAATATGTACGTTATTTACAGAGCTTTATATCTGCTTTAGGTATTGTTGTCACAGCAGTGTCTGTATATATTTCTCCGACATGGTATATGTGGACGTTCCTTGCAATTCACATTGCTCTTTATGTTGGATTCAAATATTTTGTAAAACCCAAAAAACCAAAAGGATGGGGGATTGTGTATGATAAAAATACAAAGGAACCAATTGGAAATACTATCGTTCGTTTGTTTACTGGAGATTTCAATAGATTGGTTTCTACGCAAATTACAGACAAAAAAGGAAGGTATGCTTTTCTCGCAGGACCAAACAGTTATTATATGACCTATACAAAAGATGGGTATGTACCACAAAAGAGTGAGGTGTTGGACTATACAAATACAAAACAAGAAGGAGATTTAATAAAAAAAGATATTCCTCTTGCTCATGCGTAATGTTATCCCCAGTCTTTGGAAAAAGAAAACCATTTTGTACACGACAAAATGGTTTTTTTGTGGTAAAATATAAAGAGAAATGCGATTAATGAAAGAAAAAAATTATATTGCATAATTTTTTTGACATGGAAGACAATCAAAGTACAAAAAAGGAATGGAAAATTCTCGCAATTTGGGTATTTGCGATGTTTTTTGGTATTGCATATTTATTTGGATTTGGAAGTGCTGACGTAGAAACAGCAAATCCTCCAACAATAATTACCTACCAAGGTAAATTATTGAAGAGTAGCCAATCGGTTACGACAACTCAAACCATGTCATTCCTTATTTTTGATGCAGCAACCTCAGGAAATCTTCTGTATACTGCATCAGGAACTCTCGTAGCGACATCTACATTACAAATAGATGTTAGTAATGGTATCTTTGCTGTAGATATGGGTGGAACTGGTACAAATTCTTTTGACAGTGGAATGTTTGCGAACACAACAACGCTGTATTTAGAAATTTGGGTTCATGAAGGTACTGCAGAAACGAAACTTACTCCAAGAAAACAATTAACTGCTGCACCTTTTGCATATAACAGTACATATTTACTTGGAAAGACTGCTGCAGTCACTTCAACTTCATCATACATACCATTTGCAAGTACAACAGGTATGTTTGAGTTTGCAGGTGATCCACAATCTTCTCATGTTGGTTCTGGTTCTGTATATATTAATCCAATGGCAGCTGATGCAGATGAAACACTTTTTGGTATTGCACTCAATGGAAGTGAGAGATATAGGATTGATGAAGATGGTGATGCAGTAAACTTTGGAAATTTAACCGTATCTACTACATTCTATACAGATGTTACAAATGGTAGGGTTGGTATTAATTCCAGTACCCCAACATATGCACTCAGTGTAAATGGTGATGCATATATAACTGGTACAACTACTATTGCGGATAAATTCGAGGTAAAAGGAAAGGTTTTGGATCCTATTCATGCAGGAAAAATAAATGATCATACTGGTGGAGCATTATTAAATGGTGTTTTTGATATTGTGACCCAGGGTGATTATGCATATTTAGCCGTAAAGGAAGATGAGAGTATTGCAGTACTGGACATCTCTGTTCCTTCTACGCCAACCCTTGTTTCTCAAGTATTTGATGGAGTAGGAATACCAAGATATTTAGGTCATGTGGAAGATATAGATATTCAAGGAAATTATCTCTATGCCATTGATAGAGATTTAGACACCCTTGAAATTTTAGATATTTCTGATCCTACAAACCTAGCACATGTTGGGTCAATTGCTGATGGGGGTGCTTCTGCTCCTTTTATGGATGGAGCAGAAAGAGTTGATGTTGTAGGAAATTATGCGTACGTTGGTTGTACCGGTTCTTTAGAAATAATTGATGTTTCTGACCCACATAATCCAAAGCATGCAGGGTATCTTTTAGATGGAGGCGGTTCTGCTCCTTACATAGCAGAAACAAAACATATCGTTGTTTCAGGAAATTATGCATATATTTTGGATAATGCATCAGATGCATTGGAAATTGTAGATATTTCTGACCCGGGCAATCCTATGCATGCTGGTTCATTAGTAGATGGAGTTGGAGTTGCTCCATATTTGAATGGTCCTTATGAAATAGCAATTTCAGGGAGATATGCGTATATCACTTCTCTTTCCTCAAATGCATTGGAAATTGTAGATATTTCTAATCCAAAAGTACCAGCTCATGCAGGCTCTTTGTTGAGCGTAGGAAATGTTTTACTGAGTGGACCAAGAAATATAGTGGTTGCAGGGAATTATATTTATATTACTTTTAGTTCAAGTAAGGCATTAGAAATATTAGATATTTCTAATCCAATTAGCCCAGTCTTTGTTTCCTCTATTGTACATGGGGATGGTGGTGCTGCACTAGATTGGGCAGAATCGCTAGCAATTTCTGGAAATTATGCCTATGTTGGAACATATTTTAATGAAAATGCTTTTGAAGTTATTAACATCACCGGTGCCGTTATTTCAAATACAGAAATAGGAAATGCAAGAATTACAAATTTGTCAGTAGACAATGGTGTCACATTTAATGATGCTGTAAGTATAAAAGGTGGTCTATCAGTAGGAAGTAGTGGTTTGTTAGTAAGTGGAAATTTTGGAATGTCATCAGCAACGAGTACTGCAACAGCAACAAACACATTATCATTCTCACATAAGGCATTGTTTAAGAGTCATAGTAATGCTGCTAATGGTCCAGCTTTTATCTTTGACACTTCAAATACATTTACTACAGCAAATAGCTCAACATACGTCATGTCAGTTCGTAATAATACTATGCCACTTTTTGCAGTTGCGGGGAATGGTGATGTAATAACATCTGGTACACTTTGGGCAACAAGTGCTACTGTTGGTGCACCTGGTACACCTGGAGACTTAGCTGAACGAGTAGATATCCATCCAACAGAATCTGTATCAGCGGGGGATGTGCTTATTGTAGATATAGAATCTCCAGATAGATATAGAAAGAGTAGGCAAAGTCATGAACCAGGTGTTGCTGGTGTTGTTTCTACAAAACCAACCATCGTCGTTGGTAATGGTAGGACAGCACATACTGCATCAATGGCAATCGTTGGACGTGTACCTGTTAAAGTGACAAATGAAAATGGTCCTGTTGAAGCGGGAGATTTACTCGTTACAGCAAACAAACCAGGATATGCAATGAAGTACGATTCTCTTCAAGATGATGGATCAAAAGCCGTTGCAATCGTAGGTATTGCACTAGAAAATCTTGTTGGTGAAGAAGGATCAGTTGCTAGTCTTATCCGTTCTGGTTGGATAAACAGTAGACATGCAACCATTACGACTATGCAACAAGAACTTGTTGCAATTGCAGAATCTGAAGGAGTAGATCTTAATTTGGAATCAGAAGAATTAACAGTCACTATTGATGGTGCGACTGGAAATTTAATAAATATATCCGAAAATTTAGACATGAATGGTTATTATATTGTGAATGTTGCTGGTCTCTTTGGTACTGATGAAAAATGGCAAATTGATGAACAAGGAAGATTTGTGACAAAAGTAACAACCTCAGAAGGAGAAAAATCTCTCTATGCTCTCCAATCTCAAGAAACAGAATATGTATTTTCTGGAACAGGAACTCTGATAAATGGAGAAACAAAAATAGATTTTGATCAAGTAACACAGGAAATTATTGATGGAGAAAAGCCTCTGAAGATTAATGTGACTCTTACCTCAGAAGCAAATGGTGTGTATGTATCCTTCAAAGACAAAACAGGATTCACTGTTCGTGAACTTGGAAATGGAACAAGTAATGCAACTTTTGATTGGATGGTAATTGCAACAAGAATGTTACAAGAAAATAATGTGGAGGAAATACAAGAACAAGATGAACCACCTGTTGTAGAGTCGATACCACCAGAAGATACAACTGAAGAAGAAATTATAGAGGAAATCCCCCCAGGAGAAGAAGTGGTAGATGAACCAGCGCCTGAAGAGTCTGTGGAAGAATCTCCAACAGAAGTTCCTCAAGAAGAACCTGCGCCTGAACCAGAAATCATTGTGGAAACTCCCGTTGAACCGGTACAAGAGGCACCTCCTGTAGAGACTTCACCAACAGACCCAACACCTATAGAATAATAAAAAACAGGGCAAGACTCTGTTTTTTATTTGCATTTTTAGCGGAATTTGGTATAATTCCAATTGACTTCGGAATTATATCTTCGAGTTCGGAAATAATATTCAAGAAAAAAGTATGTTATCAGTAGGAATTGTAGGACTTCCAAATGTAGGGAAATCAACTCTGTTTAATGCTCTTACAAAGAGTAAACAAGCAGAAGCACAAAATTATCCTTTTTGTACAATTGAACCAAATATTGGTATTGTTGAAGTACCTGATGAACGTCTGTATGCTCTTGCGAAAATAGAAAATTCTAAAAAAATAATTCCAGCAGCAATACAATTTGTAGATATTGCAGGCCTCGTAAAAGGAGCTTCAGAAGGCGAGGGATTAGGAAACAAATTTTTATCACATATTCGTGAGGTGGATGCTATAGCACAAGTTGTTCGTGCTTTTGAAGATAAAAATATCGTTCATGTATATAATAAAATAGATCCAAAAGATGATGCAGATATTATTAATCTTGAACTCATAATGGCAGATTGGCAAACAGTGAGTAAAAGATTAGACAATGTACAAAAAAAAGCAAAAGGTGTAGTAGCAAAAGATTTTATTTTGGAAATTGCACTGTTAGAAAGATTATACAAACATCTCGAGGCTGGTAATCCAGCACGTCAATTAGAATATACGGATGATGAAATTATTTTGGTTAAACAACTTTGTTTACTTACAATGAAACCAATGATGTATATCGTAAACATGGATGATGATTCTGGAAAAGTTGGAGAACAAAAACAAATTATTGTAGAAGAAGGAGTAAAGCATGTATACATCAGTGCGAGACTGGAAGCAGAACTTGCTGATCTTTCAGAAGAAGAAGCACGAGCATATATGAAAGACATTGGTATTGAAGAAACAGGATTAGATAAAATAATTGTTGCAGGATATGAACTGCTCGATTATATTACATACTTTACATCTGGCGAACCTGAGACTCGAGCTTGGACTGTAAAAAGAAATTCTTTAGCGCCTGATGCTGCTGGAGTAATCCATACAGATTTTATAAAAGGATTTATCAAAGCAGATGTAGTAAATTGGAAAGATTTTGTAGAAGCAGGAGGCTGGAGTAAGATAAAAGAAACTGGAAAACTTCACCTCGTAGGGAAAGATTATGAAGTACAAGATGGAGATGTTTGCTATTTCCATGTAAATACATAAGTAAATTGAGTGTCACCAAAGAGTGACACTCCTTTTTTATAAACTATGACTCATACAACAAATACTTGACAAAATTATAAAAATATGGTTTACTAATATATTCCTCCTCGGTATACTAGAAGAGGAGATTGAATGACGAAAAGAGAAAATACAGTTTTTTCTTTTCGTCATTCAAACACAAAACAACCAGGGAGGTCCCCATGCGTACGATCGTGACCTTTTCCGTGTTCTGTTTCTGTTGTGCATGTGAGACGGAAGATTATGTCACCGAGAACGACGGGGACATGGTAGATGTCATTGTCCCAA
>Ga0209340_1001011_pt1 | contig 23244 bp, 24 predicted proteins | sample EPASupsiteSAE323_FD_187266 | JGI IMG/M metagenome (GOLD analysis project Ga0209340, IMG submission 187266) | Bioremediated contaminated groundwater from EPA Superfund site, New Mexico - Sample SAE3-23 (SPAdes) (version 2) | ecosystem: Environmental > Aquatic > Deep subsurface > Groundwater >... | reverse complement strand
ATAGAGTGCTTTCCTCCGGTACTTGATGACTACTACCAAGTGATAGTGGAGTGAGTACACGGAGTGCGCAGACCTGTCGAGCTTATACTTCATTGGACTTACCAAAAATATACGTATCGCATTATTAACTTAAATAGTTATTGGCAAGCATAAACTAGGGCAAAGGACTCCGCTTTCATCCCCACCCTGAAGGATGGGGACTTCCCGCTTCGTCCTTCGCAATCCTACAAGTTAAAATATATTTGACACCATGAGACCCTCGTGCAAGGCGATATCCTCGTAGCACTGGCACTGTCTGCCTTTGCCGGCCTGGCCACCGGCATAGGCAGCCTGATAGCTTACTTCATTCCCAAGCCCGACCTGCGCTACCTCTCCGTGAGCCTGGGATTTGCGGCAGGAGTGATGATCTACGTGGGCTTTGTGGACCTCTTCTTTAGCGCGAAAGCCGTCTTGGGATTAAGTTACACGAATCTCTTCTTCCTGTGCGGACTTATCTTCATATTTTTGATAGACCACCTCATTCCACATATTCACATAGACGGACAGATGGATTCACAATGCGACCGCATCTATCGAGGAGGGATAATGATCACAATAGGCATCGCTATTCATAATCTGCCGGAGGGCATGACTGTGGCTTTGGCCTCCCTAGCTGATCCGCGCTTGGGTGTAGCCGTAGCAATAGCCATAGCCATCCATAACATCCCGGAGGGATTGGCTTGCAGTATTCCGCTTTACTGCGCCACATCCGACCGGAAAAAATCCTGCATGATCTCTTTTGCCGCCGGCATGACCGAGCCGCTTGGCGCGATTTTCGCCGTGTTTCTGCTCTATCCTTACCTCAATGACTGGACCCTGGCAGCAGCATCGGCCCTGGTAGCCGGGATCATGATATTCATCTGCTTTGATGAGCTCATACCCATTTCTAATAGATATGGCAACGAGCATCTCACTAACATGGGAATTGTATTTGGATTTTTTATAATGATGATCGGACTTGGCCTTGTGGAAATTACTTGAGTTATTAATTTTGCCCATTATTACTATTTATTAGATGACGGATATCCGGTGATATATGATGAATATAATGCACTTGGTCAGCCTAAGCCTGTTGCTGGTATCAACCTTAAGCGTGGCGTACGCCGCCGATCAGGATCTGCTCATTGTCAATGAACTCGATATCAGCGAGCTAAACGATAGCGCTCTCGGCCTAGCCCTGGCTGGACAGCCATCTGGAGAACTGACTGCATCCGAGAAAGAGGGCCTGCTTTTTATGGCAGAAGAAGAGAAGCTGGCGAGAGATGTTTATCTGGCCCTGAACGCGAAGTGGAACATGCGTGTCTTTGATAACATTGGCCAGGCGGAGAGGACCCATGAAGCAGCCGTCAAGACTCTTATCGCGAGATACTCCCTTCCCGATCAAACAAGGAATGCAGGAGAGTTTTCCAATGAAACCCTGCAGAAGCTCTATGACGATCTTGTGAGCCGAGGCAGCAACTCTGCAGAGGATGCCTTGCGGGTGGGGGCTGCTATAGAGGAGATAGACATTCTCGATCTGGAAGAACGCATGGCCCAAACTGATCGAGAAGACATATTGCTGGTTTACGCAAATCTTGTGCGCGGCTCAGAAAACCATCTGCGAGCCTTTGTCAATAACCTTCAAAGGCAAGGATTTGAATACCGACCAGAATACCTCTCCCTAGAAAAGTATGATGGCATAATTCGCAGCTAGAATTACTGCTGAAATAATATTTTTTCCCAGTCCTGAGCATGATATGCTGCAAAAAAAACAGCACCATTAGAGGCACTGCTATGAATACGATTGATCCTCCGGAAAAGCCTCCACTCCAGACACACTCCGTGATGAAGGTCGCTCTCTACTCCCTGCTCTTCAACCTGGCTTTAGCGGGAGTCAAGCTATTCCTATTTGCCTTTTCAGGAAGCCTGGCACTGCAAGCTGATGCCGTTCACACCCTGATTGATGTTCTGGCCTCCCTGGCCCTTATCATAGGATTGAAGATCTCAGAGAAAAGAAGCCAGAGCTTTCCCCTGGGGTTGTACAAAGTTGAGAATTTAGCCTCCATTGCCATCTCCATTCTGCTTTTTGTCACAGCTTATGAGATCATCCTTGAGGCCATGCAGGGAGACGTAGAGCCTGTTCATTATCAAGGATTTGTTCTCTATGCCGTAGCCGCCGTCATACCGCTTCCCTATCTATTCGGAAGCTATCAGATCCGAATAGGAAAGCAGACTGGATCGCCTAGCCTTATCGCAGATGGCGTGCAGCATACGGCCGATGTGCTCACCTCATCTCTGGTCTTTCTGGCAATGGTTGCCCAGAGCATAGCTTTTCCCCTGGACAGGATCGCGGCTGCGATAATCGCCCTCGTAATCGTCAAAGAGGGATGGGAGATTCTCGTCGCCGGCATGCGCGTGCTCCTTGACGCTTCTGTGGATGCAATAACTCTGGGAAAAATCCGCGCTCTGATTATGGATGCTGCCGAGGTCGTCGATATTGAAGAACTGGTTGCCAGGAACTCTGGGCGCTACCTCTTTGTGCAGGCCAACGTGATCTTCAGGATAACCGATCTGAAAAAGGCGCATCTGACCAGCCAGCGCATTGAGGCAGAGATTCGTAAAGAGTTTCCTCATGTGGATCGTGTGCTAATTCATTACGAGCCGAGAAAGCAAAGAAGCTTGAGATATGCTGCAGCTCTCCAGGACGCGCAGGGGACACTAGGAGAGCATTTCGGCGAGTCACCCTATTTTGCAATAGTTGAGATTGATCTGCAGGAGATGAAGCTTGCCAAGCAGGAGATCATTGCCAATCCTCACAAGGATCTGGCCAAGGGCAAAGGCCTGAAGATTGCCAGGTTTCTATTGACCTACAAACCGGATGTCATTTTCTGTAGAGAGAACCTCTCCGGCAAGGGACCAGGCTACGCCTTCGCCGAAGCCGGAGTGGAGACATTTCAAACCCAAGCAAGAACATTGGAGGAACTGGTTAATGATCAGATGGAAGAGAAAAACGGAAACATCAAGGACAAACATTGAGCCAGCATATGTTTTCCGTAGAGAATCAGTACAATAGTCCGAATGCTTTAAATATAACATCGCATATAAGCATAATTGTACTTTGAGCATTTAAGAACACATAATGACAACGGCACACACCGCAGCAAGCTGCCGGGTATTCGAATAAAATAAAATTTAGTGAGGTTTCAATGAAGGTATGTGTTACAGCAGGAGCATCGGGCCTTGATGCCCCTATGGACCCCAGGTTTGGACGCTGTCCCTTTTTCGTGATAGTTGACCTGGACAGCATGAGCGAGAATTCAGTTTCCAACTCCAACGTCATGGCAACCAGTGGTGCCGGCATACAGGCGGCCCAGGAAGTGGCCAGACAAGGCGCTACAGCTCTGATTACAGGAAACATCGGCCCCAATGCCATGCAGACACTCTCTGCTGCCAATATCGATGTTTATCTGCACCAGAGTGGCGGAAGTGTCAGAGACGTTGTGGAAAAATTTAAGCGAGGGGAGTTCACCAAGATCGCTGCCCCATCCGTGCAGGCCCATGCCGGCATGGGCCAGGGTGCTGGACGGGGTGGCGGTCAGGGTGCTGGACGGGGCGGCGGTCAGGGTGCTGGACGGGGCGGCGGTCAGGGTGCTGGACGGGGCGGCGGTCAGGGTGCTGGACGGGGCGGCGGTCAGGGCGCTGGACGGGGAGGTCAAGGACAATGAAGATCTGCATTCCCACCATGGGTGAATGTGGCATGGATGAAGCCATCTGCCAGCACTTCGGCAGGGCTCCGACATTCACAATGATAGATCTGGATAGCGGAGAGATCAAGGTTCTACCGAATGTTAGCGAGCACATGGGCGGAACGGGCCTGCCCACAGAGACCATCTTCGCAGCAGGCGTGAAGGTCATGATTGTAGGCGGCCTGGGGCCCAAGGCAGTCGCAATGTTCAACCAGGGGGGCGTTGAAGTATTCGTGGGAGCAGCAGGCACAGTCAAAGATGCCATCGATGACTGGCGTGCGGATATGTTAGCCCGCGCCGACATGGACAATGCCTGCAAAGATCACAAACATTAGGCCTCAATTTGAGGGAATGTTTTGAAGATATCCATAGCGAGCGGGAAGGGCGGCACGGGCAAGACCCTGGTGGCAACGAGCATGGCCGTTTCCCTGGCCTCACCCGAAGCATCGGTCACAATCGCCGATTGCGATGTCGAGGAGCCCAATTCCTATCTTTTCTTTCCGGATAGGACCCTTTTGGAGAGGAAAAAATTCCATGTTCCAGTTCCGGTCATAGATGAGAAGAAGTGCACCCATTGCGGCAAATGCTCTGAAGTTTGCGCCTATCACGCTCTGGCCGTGCTCCCGCAGACAGTTCTCCTGTTCCCGGAGCTCTGCCATGGCTGCGGCGCATGCACTATCATCTGCCCGGAGAAGGCTGTCAGCGAAGGCTCACGTTCTGTGGGAGAGATATTTCGCGCCCGATCCAATGATTTGGAGATCATCTGGGGAGAACTGGCCTTAGGTGAAGCGCGGACGACTCCGCTCATAAAGGCCGTAAAGAATGATGCATGGGGCAAGATGGTGATCGTAGACTGTCCACCCGGAACCTCCTGTTCCCTTGTGGAATCTGTGAGAGGCACCGACTTTTGCCTTCTTGTCACTGAGCCCACGCCCTTCGGCCTCTACGATCTGGATATTGCCATCAAGGTGCTTGAGAAGATGAATATCCCGCGCGGGGTCTTGGTCAACAAGAGCGGCATTGGAGACCGAAAAGTCTACGAGTACCTGGAGAAAAAAAACATACCAATGCTTATGGAAATTCCCCATGACAGGAAGATCGCGGAGCTTTACTCACAAGGAGAGATCTTTGCCGAGAAGATGCCGGAGTGGAAGGCCGAATTTGTCGGCATGGTCCACGAAATCGAGGAGATGATATCATGAAGCAGATCGCAGTAGTGAGCGGCAAAGGTGGCACCGGCAAGACTTCTCTGGTTGCCTCTCTGGCAGCCTTAGCTCGTGGTCGAGCGGTCTATGCCGACTGCGATGTAGATGCACCCGATCTGCACCTAATCCTGCAACCAACAATTGTGGAGAGTCGCGACTTTTTCGGCATTAAGAGGGCGTCCATCGACGATTCGAAATGCACCAGGTGCGGCTCCTGCCAGGAAGCCTGCCGATTTGAAGCCATCCACGATTTCCAGGCAAATCTCGCCCTTTGCGAGGGATGCGGTGTCTGCAAACTGGTTTGTCCGGCAGATGCAGTGGCCTTGACCGAAAGCCTGGCTGGCCATGCCTACATATCTGACACCAGATTCGGCCCATTGGTTCATGCCGAGCTATTCCCTGGCGAGGAAGCATCAGGAAAACTGGTAGCCATGGTAAGGGAGATGGCTCGCATTCTGGCTGCATCCAAAAAGCTGGATCTGGTTCTGATCGATGGCTCTCCCGGCATCGGCTGCCCGGTGATAGCGTCGCTCACTGGTGTTGACCTGGCACTGGTGGTCACCGAGCCCACCATCACGGCAGAACATGATCTGGAGAGGATTCTTGATGTGGCCGATCACTTCGGAATCAATACGGCAGCCTGCATCAATAAATGCGACCTCAACCCTGAGGCGGCCAAGCGCATTGAAAGCCTCTGTCAAGAACGAGCCGTAATGATTGCAGGAAGGCTTCCTTACCATTCGTCTGTAGCAAAAGCAATGGTCACAGGACGGGCAGTGGTGGAATCCGGAGGACCGGTGGCAGAGGCCATAAAAGAGATGTACAGCTTCCTGGAAAAACAGCTCTGAATCGCTTCGCTGTGATCATGCAGGTGTCTCTATTCGATGTTTGCAAAAAAAAGTTGAAGATTTTCATTTTAAATTCTTTAAGAGACTCCTCTTTTCATAAGCCCCCAGGTCCACTCCAAGCAGATCGGCTACGGCGTGAACCGCAATCGTATTGAGCGGCCAGGTCAGGGCGAAGAACACAGCCAAGGTCTCCCCGAAGGGATAGCTCCACAGGCCTGCCAAGGAGCCTATCAGCTCCATGAATCCGCCGAGGACTGCTGCAGAGATGAGAAGCGATGCATTCCATTCAATGGAGTGCCTGGTGGAATAAATCATTCCCAATATCGCCATGACAGCATACATGATCAGGACGATGCTGCTCTCGCTCTTCAGTGCCAGGCCGAAATAGCCCTCCCAATAAAAGAACAGGGCAAAGGCCACCAGGACGATAGACATGGGAAAGACCTTCCAGCTTCGCAGCCGCTCGAAGATGCCCAGATTCGTAATCCATCCACAGAGCAGATCGGATACCTGAAGGATGGAGAGCATCATCACAATCCATCCGCATATGATATAGACGAAGGAGGTCTTTTCGTCAATTGCACTGCTGTAATTGTATGCGAGCATCCCATTGTGAACGTTTATCGACTCAACTGCATAGGCTCCCAGGCCCGATATGGCCAGCAATCCTGCAAAATGAATGGTCTTCATCCTGACGGCAGCTACAAACCCCAAGACAATGCCCATGAGCATGCCAAGCTCATAGACGATCGAGGATTTGGCGATATATCCGTTCAAGATATATCCGAACGCACATCCCAGCGCCACCAGGACCATGAGGTTGATGTTTATCACCCGGCGGGCCACATCCTGTGCGGTGCTCCTATTATCCTTAATAACAGGATAGACGGTGTCCTGCAGAAATTTCAGGGCAGCAGGCATGAGGTATCGGAAGACCGGCAAGCGGGACAGATCATAGAGCAGAAAGTCTGCGCCAACGTTAAAGAACGTCTCCCAGCCGGGAAACATGAGAATTACCTCGATTGCCCATTCGTAAAAATCTTTGATCTCGGTCTTGGGCTTCTCCCATGCACCGTCTTTGATATGCGGATAGGGCAGGCTGCTGAAGTCAAACTGGATTGATGCGTCACCAAGACCTGACTCATGGGCTTTTCTGATATGAATAATATCCAAAGCACGGTAGCCCATCATCTGGCAGGCCACTGAGTCTGCCTGGACTACGTCATCCGAGGCGACGACGGTCTGGTAGTAAACGGGCTCGGCTGAAAGGGGACCTATGGCGTCGCCACCTATGCTTCCGTCGATTATGACCAGGTTCGGGGTAAAGGCAGAGTTGATCTCGAATATGACCTCCTCAATGCTTTTTTTGTGGAATTTGGCTTTGTCGATGTCCGGAAAGGTTCCATACATGTTTTTCATGGCCAGTGTCACGCCGGTGAGCAGATGGGTTTTCATAGCCGGAACAGATATGATCACATCGGCCTCTATCGCCTCCAAAGAGACCTTTTCTATTCCAAGAGCGCTCTCAGGCCCGAAGTCGAAATTTACTACAGTCCTGTCTGAGAGATTGACAAGGTCCACACCCTTCTCCTTTGCCCATTTGAAATAACCTGAGTCTTTGGCCGCCTGCTGGAATTTAATCCAGACCATATCCGCATCTGCGAATGTGGCCACGCCTCCAGCCTCACGAATCAGGTTGCATAGCTCATCTGACACCTCAAGACTGGTAAAGGTGCTCTTATTCTCAGGCACTCCCCCACAGATGTTGACTTTGACCAGAACTCGATCTCCTTTCTTAACGAAGCTGCCCATTCCCCCCAGCCGTTCAATAGCAGCTCTGACGCATTTCTTGGCATCTTCACCACGCTGTACGACAGTATGAGAATCGAATCTGCTCTTCCGCACCACCCTGCGGCGCCTGCTTTTGACATCGGCATAAGTGTAGGTTTCTGTGGAGACATACTTTTTTTTGTTCCTGAGCAGGGCAAAAGAGTAACCTGCAAATATCCAAACCGGGTAAAGCAGAAAAAGGAAAAGAACTGCTATTTGGGGAACCTGATCTTTATGGATCTTCGTAATGCCAGTATGGAGCATGAATTCAGATCCAGTCTGGTTTGAGAAGAATGGAAAGGTACAGCGGATCATGTCTGCATAAAGAAGAGAGCTGAAGGCGATGAATATCAGGGCAATGCCAAGCCCTACCGCAATCTTCGCGTGTCTGCTCCAATCCAGTTTTCTTCCCAGGATGAAGATAGCAAGTCCCGAAAAGACGAGCAGGGGTGGATCTATTAGAAAGCTCATCTGCACACCTCAATATCATATTTTTATGTAATCTAACTGAGATTCTGAGTTCTCATTAGATTAATCCTTATCCGACAAAAATCTTTTGTAAAGCCCGCATCAGCTCGATGCGACTAAAAATATTAATATAAATATCTTACTCATTCTTCACGCTGCTCGAAGGCAAGACACGGATCTTGCTGGCCTCAATGATTCTGTCTGCCAATCGAGAGAGCGGCAGGCTCTGCAAGTACACCTTCCCTGGCCCCTTAAGCTTCGCCAGAAAAATGCCTTCTCCGCCCAAGAGAGCATTCTTGAATCCGCCAACGAACTGAATATCATAGTCGACGCTAGAGGCAAAGGCAGCCAAACAGCCGGTGTCCACCATCAGCACCTCGCCTGACTCGAGGTCTCTCTCCAAAAGAACGCCTCCCGCATGAATAAACGCGAGGCCATCTCCCTCCAGCCTCTGCAAGATGAAGCCTTCTCCTCCAAAAAGCCCTGCCCCAAGCTTCTTGGTGAAGGCTACCTCGATCTCAATGCCCCGTGCGGCACAGAGAAATGAGTCCTTCTGACAGATGATGCTTCCACCCATGCGGGAGAGATCTGCAGCCAGAATCCTTCCGGGATAGGGAGCTGCAAAGGCCACCTTCTGCCGGTCCCTTGCAGTGTTCAGAAAGGTTGTGATGAAAAAGCTCTCTCCAGTGAGCATTCTCTTGAATCCCTTGAAAAGCCCTCCTCCGGTGGAAGTCTGCATCTCAACTCCGCCGTTCATGTAGAGCATGGCTCCGGCTTCCGCTCTTACTCCCTCGCCAGGATCCAGCTCAATCTCCACGACCTGAATATCGTTTCCAATTATTTTGTAGTCAATTTCATCAGACAAATCATGAACCTCCGTATAGCTCTTGCCTGCTGTAGAGCGCCCGCTATCTATAAATTTTTTTGTGCATCAAGCCGCCTGGCGCTCGGTCTGGCATGGATCAATAATAAATACGGTCCGGTCCTTTGAAAATCCATGCACACGCAGATAGAACGAGCACTGGATAATTTAGGCACCTCAAACAAGCCTAGACAAGAGAAGATGAAATCCATCTTGAAAAGATATTCGGATGGAGAGATAGGCCTGGACGAGGCTTATTACGAGCTTCTCGATGATGAGCTGATCCCCATGCCCCAGAGGTGCGCCGTATCAGCCAAGATCCCGCTCACAGAGCAGGATGAGACGAGGCTCAAAGAGAAGATCAGAGGAATTCTTGCCCAGACTGGTGGATAAGATTGATTGGAGAATATGAGTGGTATCCCTTTCATCAATAATCAGATATAGTTTGGTGTGAGTGGATACCCCATGAGCTTTGCTGGCCGCATCAGCTCTGCCGAGCTGAAGGATCTTCTTTTATCTCTTGTAGCTTTGGTCATTGCCTTTTCAGTGATGATCGGCGGTAGGGGCATCCCTGGCATTGAGCTGATTCTCATCGTTACTGTGGGCGTAGGGACAGGCTTCTTATTGCACGAGATGGCACACAAGGTCGTAGCCATGCGTTTCGGCTACTGGGCTGAGTACCGGGCAAATATGACCGGGCTATTTCTTGCAGTGGTTCTCGCCTTTGCAGGATTCATCTTTGCGGCTCCAGGAGCAGTTATGATCAGCAAGCCCAGAGCAACTCAAGAGTTCTATATGCACGATCCATTCGGCCAGGCCGAGCTGGAGAGGGAGATAAAAAAGGAGACGCTCTGGATATCTCTGGCTGGGCCAATGACCAATATCGTATTGGCCATAGCCTTCTTCATCTTCCTGATCATCGGTCCGTCCAGCGGCGTTCTCCATCAGGCGGCCAACTTTGCCCTGATCATCAATATCACATTGGCCGCCTTCAATATGCTTCCGTTCGGTCCACTGGACGGCAAAAAGGTCTTCGACAGCAACCGCATTATCTGGGCTGCAGCAGGAGTTCCAGCCATCCTGCTGGCGTTGCCAATATACCTTGGATTGCTTTGAAGATTATCCTTAAATAAAAAGAGAGACAAGATGTGACCAATGCTCCAACTCACGGCAGTAGTCACAGGCAGAGTTCAGCATGTGGGCTACCGATCCAGGGTGGTGACCATGGCCAGGACTCTGGATCTCAAGGGTTACGTCAAGAACCTGGAAGATGGCCGAGTCTATGTTGTGGCCGAAGGAGAGAAGCAGGACCTCGATCGGTTCTGCCGGGCCATACGGATCGAGGACCCCCTGATCAAGGTAGACGACATACAGACGCGTCTTTCCAAGCCAAGAGGTGCCTGGGACGATTTCTACAAGATAACCGGGGAGCGGGAGACAGACTCTCGGCTGGATACTGCCACAGTATTCCTCAAAGAGCTGATCGTAGTAGTCAAGGACGGATTTAGGGAGACCAACTCCAGACTTGCAAGTATGGACAACAAGCTCGACAGCCTGGACGGCAAGCTTGACTGCATCGTAAAGACGCAAGAGAAGATAGCTGACAGAATCGATGCAGCCAGAAAAGAGATCGTCTCTGAGGTAAAGGGGCTGCGTCTTGACCTAAAAGAAGGCGCATTGGCCAGGTTTCCCAGGAAGATGGCCAAGCCAGCGAGCAGTTCTGTCGAGATCAGGCCCAGGGTCCACCTCAAACCGATCTGATCGCAAACCGATCTGACCGCCGAGACTACATCTCAGTAATATTTCGGTTCATCAGCAGCACGCAAGCGTCTTGCGCGATATCAAGGCGGCCGGACGCAATATTGATGCGTAAGTATTTATCGAATGCTCAATCACTATTACGATCAAGGTGATATTAGATGGTAAAGATGCCTGCTGAAGTTAAAGAGACTTTGGAAAAGCAAAAACCCATACCGATCGCCACTGCCAGCAAGTCCGGAGTGCCCAATGTAGTCTTTGTGGGACTCTTGAAGATCATAGATGATGAGACACTGATGCTTGCGGACAACTTCTTTTACAAGACCGCCGCGAACCTTGGCGAGAACCCGAAGATATCCATCCTCTGCTACAACGGTGATACCAAGAAGTCCTTCCAGATAAAGGGAAATGTCACTGTCACCAAAGAGGGGCCGGACTTCGACGCCATGAGGGCCTGGGTGCATGGCATCAACAACAAGCTGCCTGCCAAGAGCTGCGCCATAGTCAAGATCACTGAGATTTACAACGCCATGTGGGGGCCTGCGGCAGGAAAGCAGGTGGCTTGATAGAATAATGTCCTCCCCCGCCTGGCAGTACCAGGAGTCAGGGCACCCCGGCGCAGACTTCGATGCCCTGTCCGAGAGCTACGACCAGCGCATGCAAAAGTGCCGAAATGTGCAGGGCGAGATCAAAGAGATCCTGGACTATATCGATCCCCAGCAAGACCAGGCAATCCTGGAGATGGGGACAGGGACCGGCGAGTTCGCCCTGGCTGCAGCCAGCCGCTGTCACAAGGTTTATGCTGTGGACCTCTCGCTTGGGATGTTGCGTTACGCAGAGAAAAAAGCTCAAGCCAGAGGAGTGGTCAACGTCGAATTCTTGCCGGGCGGTTTTCTTACGTACTGCCACCAGGGTGAGCCACTTGCTGCAGCAGTCAGCCAGCTAGCTCTGCATCATCTGCCGGACTTCTGGAAGCAGATCGCTCTTATTCGACTGGCAGATATGCTGAAGCCAGGCGGACGACTATGCCTGAGGGATGTGGTCTACTCCTTTAGCCCAGCAGATCACCAGAAATTCTTCGAAGAATTCTTTTCCAGCGAATCGGAACGAACTAAGGGAGACCACGAGTTTGTTGGAAGCATCGTCAGTCATGTGAAGAACGAGTACTCCACAATGGACTGGATCATGCAGGGCATGATGGAAAGAGCTGGATTTCAGACCGAGAAGGTCAAGCACAGCCGCGGATTTTTTTCGCTCTACCTCTGCCGCAAGCTCTGAAGCAAAAACATCGTTAGCTCTTCGATGAATTGTGCGGGTTGGATTGCACTGAGAGATCCGACATAAATTTTTCTTTGTGGTAATCCATCACACACCGATCACCACAAAGACGCAACAACCTCATGACTCATTATGTTCACCCACAAAAAAATAGCGAGAGACCGCACCTTTTTTTCACGTGTGAACTTGACATGATGCGAACTCAGGTTTGAATATGCCTGGCGTGCTGCTAAATTAAGCAAAAAAAAAAACCAACAACTGAGAAATGTCTCAGTTGATCTTTCCCATTGCTATTCCCTTCCAGGACACGTAGCTCGCACTATAGCCATGATAATCGCCTGAGAGAGACCTGCCGCTCATGGTGAGAGTTAGGCGGAAGAGCGTCATATCTTCCGTGAGAACATCCATATTCAGCTTATTTCCTGTGATGGTTCCTGTCGCATAGACCTCTTGCTCGGAGCCACCTGCTGAGATCGTTCCCTTCCCGAAGAGGATATTGTCGGACTGGAACATGCCTATCTTTACAGATCGATCCAGGTTGTCGATCAGGCTCAAGACATAATTGCTGTTGGGGCTAAGAAGCCTCGACTTGGGCTCGGCGGACTGCTGGCTGGTTGTAGCGCTGGCCGCGTTCTTTCCAGTTATCACAGGCGTGGCATTGCCTAACTGGTCTTGCTGGCTGGTGCTGACGATCTCCTCGCCCATCGTATTCTTGATGTCCTCAATGGCTGCAGCACTCGCGGCTGAGCCCAGAGGGTCATCTGCTGCTGTAGCATATGCCGCAAAAAAAATGAATAGCACGCATGCTGTCAGACACTTGGCAATAGTGCGCTTCATTTTAATCCTGCCCTGCTCTCCGCACCTCAATCTTCTCGCCCTTCTTCATGCGTTTGATGATGCGTTTGGCCATCTCCGAGGATTTGACTACCCGGATATCCCCCCTTCTGCCAACGGTCGCTGTGAATACCGGATCCTCCCCGACGTAGACGTCTACCGACTCCCCGGCCATATCCTCTAGCCAAATGATTAGATGCTTGGAAGTCTCCTCCATCCGAGGAGCTGTCATCTTCGCCCCAGGCTCTTCATCTTTAGTGCGCACGTCGATGTGCAATCCCAGGTTCTTCTCGATAAGGTCGATATTCTTGCCTGCCTTGCCTATCACCCTCGCCGCCTCGTCCTGTGGAACGTGAATGACAGCAGAAGAATCAGTTAGCATCTCCACCTGAAATGGCCCGCGAACGTGGTGAGAGATCTCCTTTTCAATCTCGCGAGAGGCCAGCTTCCAGGATGGCTTCCTGATCTCCTTAGAGACGGGCATGACCACGATCTCCTCTCCATAGCTGTACAGCTCGTACTCAGCGAGTCCGCTCTCGAAGTCCTTGACAACAATCACTGGCCTCGCCAGGTCAGCTTCCACCATGCCGAAAGGAACCTTGACCACAAACTCCACGTCCAGGACATGGGTGACCTCGCCCTTCTCAATGAAGACCACCGTGTCAACCACCTGGGGAATCATGCCCATATCCACCCGACCGAGAAGACGCTGCAAGGCATCGATGGGCTTGTTGGCGTGGACTACGCCGATCATGCCAACCCCGGCCATACGCATATCTGCAAACACCTGGAAGTCCCGGGTCTTTCTCACCTCATCGTATATCGTATAATCAGGTCTCACAAGCAACAAAATGTCAGCCGAGGCCTCCATACTGCCCTCAAGTGGCCCGTACTGCGTGATCTCTGGTGGAACCTGCAGATCTCTCGGTGACTCCAGGGTCTTGACAACATAATTGCAGCTCAAGAGATACTCGGCCACTCCTGCGGCAAAGGTGGACTTTCCAGACCCTGGAGGCCCGGCTATGAGGATGCCTCTCTGGCCCTCCTTCAGCCTATCCTTGAGCATGCTGCTATGTCTGTAGGAGTCAAAGCTCACCTTGGCCACTGGCCGCACGGCTGTGATCTCCAGGCCGTCTGAGAATGGTGGCTTGGTTATGGCGATTCTCATAGGACCTAACTGGATAATGGATGCACCCATCTTCTCCATCTCCACATAGCCCTCTGGATCCACCTTGGCCCTCTCATAGATCTCGCGAGAGAGATCTCTCAATTCCCTCTCAGAGAGGGGCCTCTCACTCAAACGAACCAGAGAAAAGTCACCGACTCGGCCTCGTTTGGCCATGGGGATGGCCATCTCCTTGAGATGAATCGATAGAGTATCGTCTGTGAAGTATTTCTCCAAAGACAGTGGCTTGATTGCCTCGCGCTGAGGTCGGACATACTCCACATCCAGCCCCATGGCTTCAGCCACTCTAGACTGGACCTGATCGCTAGTTAGGAAGGAAGCACCAAGTTCGAGAGCAACATCCCGAATCATGGCATCGATCTCACCTCCACCTGCTAGCTTGATCTGGTCCAGGTTGGGCCTGATGCCCACATACTCAAGCTCGATCTTGCCCATCTTGGCCAGTTCCGAGAGCCTTCTCAACTCCTCCAATCCCCGCAGACCGATGTCCCGTCCGTGGTTGGCCTGGGCTTCCAGCTCGGCCACCACTGCTTCCGGAACGACGATCCTGCGGCCCTGCAGCTCACCTGCTTTGATCTTGGCAGAGACCCTGCCATCAATTACCACGCTGGTATCTGGCACTAACGGTTGCGCCATTGTCTAAAACATCCTTGAATCATCAATTATCTTCTAAAGCTCAATAAAGCTAGAGATATACTATATCCATCTTTCGTTTTTCAGCTATCCAGTCCAGAACATAGTCTATGTCCAATTGTCTTCTGGTCTGCAAGCTGGACTGCACCACCATGATAGTACCGCCCTTCATAGACCCGGATATCTTCTGGGATGCCACTGCTCCAAAACCGGGATCAAGCCTTCTTACGATGTGCAGCACTATGTCGCTGCAGGCAAAGCCTTCGTCTGTCTGATGTCCCAATTCAATGCAGACCTTCCCTGAGGAGGGCTTCAACCGGAAGGCTACGCTGTAGCTAGCGAATTTGGTCCGATCGTATAGCTTTCTCTCCAAAAAAGCAGGCCGGAGGTCTTCTTCCATGATTGCCTTGCCAAGGTTTAGCAGATCCAAAGAGGCCTGGTTGGAGTAGTGAGAACAGCCAGCCAACTTGGATGCTGCGAGGTTTTTTAAAGAGGCATGTCTAACATGACAGTATTCGTTGTCATCTACCGCCCAGTAGTCCCGGTTCAATGGAAATGAAGCCGGTGAATAATTGTCGCAGCTTTTGCACTTGACCATCGTGACGACTTCCTTGGTAAGGAAGGGCGCGATGCCCTCGAATATCGTCAATGCATCTGCGACGCGAAAGTCTGCAGCCTCACCGAGGTTTCTCCTAGCTTCCCGGACTGCAAAGAGTATTTCGTTCTTGTTATCCATAGGTTTTCCTTCAATTGCCGGGGTTTCCCAGACGGCACGAACGCTATCTAAGAGGAGCATCTTACATAAGAACCTGCCGCGGCTCCGAAAGAGATATATTTGCTTGTCACTTTTTTGCGGGGAAGAGTAGATCAGCCCAGAGATAATAGGAGGTCAGCCCTTGAAAGAGATACGCTTACATGGTCGTGGCGGTCAGGGATCAGTCACTGCGGCCGAGATAATAGCCGTTGCCGCCTTTGAGGACAAGAGGTTCTCGCAGGCTTTTCCGGCATTCGGTGTAGAACGGAGAGGCGCGCCGGTAATGGCTTTCGCCAGAATTGCCGACAAACCAATCAGGATCAGAAGTCAGATCTATGAACCGGATTACGTCATCGTCCAGGATGTAACCCTGCTGGATGTGGTGGATGTTGCAAGTGGACTCAAGCCGAACGGAAAGATCATCATCAACACCGATCGGCCCAAAGAGGCTCTGAAGCTCAAGACTGAGGCCGAAGTAGTCACAATCGACGCCACAAAGATCGCTATGGAGATTTTAAAGAGACCTATCGTCAACACCACAATGCTGGGAGCCTTTTGCGGAGCCAGCAAAGAGGTGGGTATTGAGAGCCTGAACAAAGCAATTTCTGAGCGCTTTAAAGGGGAGCTGGGAAATAAGAACCTGCTCGCCATCAAAACCGCCTACGAGATGGTGTCTTAATGGCAATTAAAGCCGGAAGCCTGGTTAATCCGTGCAGCACCCGCATCACAAAGACCGGTGCCTGGCGGACGTTCGTGCCCGTAGTCGACCACGAAAAATGCATAAAATGCAGCCTCTGCGAGATCTACTGTCCAGAGGGATGCGTCCACCAGGAAGAGGGGCTTTTTGTTCCGGACCTGGACTACTGCAAAGGCTGCAGCGTATGCGCTAACGAGTGCCCAAGAATGGCGATTACAATGGTCCTGGAGGAGAAGTAATGAGCGAGAAGACTACTAATATGAAAGTGGTGGAGGGATCTTATGCCGTGGCCCATGCAGTCATGTGCTGCAGGCCAGATGTGATCTCGGCTTACCCCATTACCCCTCAGACCCACATTGTGGAGAACCTCTCCCAGATGGTAGCTGATGGAGATCTTGATAGCGAATTTCTGACGGTGGACTCTGAGTTCTCGGCGCTGTCGGTTTTAGTCGGTTCCAGCGCGTGCGGCGCCAGAAGCTACTCCTCGACCACGAGCCAGGGATTGGCTCTGATGTATGAGGTCCTTTACAACGTCTCAGGCATGAGGATTCCCATTGTCATGAACGTTGCCAACCGGGCGATAGGAGCGCCGCTCAATATCTGGAACGATCAGCAGGATGCAATTGGCGCTCGCGATGTTGGATGGATCCAGATCTATGCTGAGAACGTGCAGGAAGCTGTGGACGCTACGCTGCAGGCTTACAAGATCGCAGAGGATCCCCAGATCCGGACTCCGGTAATGGTCTGCATGGACGGTTTTGTTCTGACTCACGTTTACGAGCCGGTTCATCTCCTGGACAAGGAGCTGGCCCGAGAGTTTCTGCCTGACTACAAGCCGGCCAATATTCTCGATCCGGCTCATCCCATGACCTTCGGTGCCTTCGCGGATCCCTCTACATTTACAGAGTTCCGGTATCAGCAGTTCGAGGCCCAACAAAAGGCCCTGGTCAAGATCGAAAGCGTTGCCCGTGAGTTCGAAAAGACATTTGGAAGGTACTACGGTGGGCTCATAGACGGCTACTTCCTCGATGATGCGGAGGTCGTAATAGTCACATTGGGCTCAGTCGTCGGCACAATCAAGGATGCCATAGATGCCATGAGATCTGTTGGCAAGAAGGTTGGACTCCTGAAGCTGAGAAGCTACCGGCCCTTCCCTGTCCAGGCTTTGAGGAAGGCCTTGAAGAATGCGAATTGTATTGCGGTTATCGAGAAGGATGTCGCTATTGGCAGCGAAGCCGGTCTTGTCACAGATCTCAAGTCTGCCTTCTACAACAGCAGCATACGAACGCCCATCATCGGATTCACTGCGGGTCTGGGCGGTCGCGACATAACCATAAAGGACATTCAAAAGATCGTGTCCAAGGCAGAGGCTTCTCTCAAGGGAATAGAGGCAGAGTTTGAATTCCTGGATCTGAGGACGGAGATCCTTTAAGGAGGCAGATGAAAATGGAGAAATCTTTGCTGGCACCAGGGCACAGGGCCTGTGCGGGATGCGCCATGCCCACAACCATCAGGCTGGTCTTAGATGCCGCTGGACCCAATACAATCGTGGTCTCACCCACGGGATGCCTGGAGGTTACGACCACGCCATTCCCAGAGAGCGCCTGGTGTGTTCCATGGATACACTCGCTCTTCGAGAACGCTTCCGCCGTGGCCTCAGGCGTGGAGGTCATGCTCAAGCGCAGGGGAAAGGACACAAACGTAATTGTAATTGGCGGAGACGGAAGCACCTTTGATATCGGAATGGGCTCTAACTCAGGGATGTTCGAGCGGGGGCACAAGATCCTCTATGTCTGCTACGACAATGAGGCTTACATGAACACGGGCGTACAGAGGAGTGGTTCCACGCCGTTTTGCGTGAACACCACCACCACACCATCAGGAAAACAAAGCCTTGGCAATCCCCGGCCCAAGAAGGACATGCCTGCGATCGCTTTAGCTCACATGGTTCCATACGTCGCAACGGCTTCCGTTGCTTATCCTGTGGACCTGCGGAAAAAGGTCAAGAAAGCACTCCAGGCCAATGGTCCGTCCTACATTCAGGTCAATGCTCCGTGCATCACAGGCTGGACCTTTAATGCCGGAACCATGATCGAACTGGCTCGCCTGGCAGTCGAGAGCGGGCTGTGGCCGCTCACGGAATATGTAGACGGAGAGCTGGTCGAAGTAAAGAAAGTTCGCAGGCCAAAGGCCGTGCAGGAGTACCTCAAGCTGCAGGGCAGATACAAGCACCTCTTCAAGGGCAAGGATGGTGGAGATATTCTGGGCAAGATCCAGGCTATTGCGGACGCGAACATCGCCAAGTACAAGCTGGTTGACTAGACATGTATGTGGGCCGAATAGTTGCAGTAGGCCGCAGCAGCGGAAGGAACTTTGTAGCCTACAGGGTCTCCTCCCGCTCTTTTCCCAACAGGCGGGCCGAGGTGGGGGGTCGAAGCATTCTGGTCTCGCCGATTGACTCTTCAGACCTCGCAAAAAATCCTTACATCGCTTACAACTGCATTCGTGCGAGTGGAAGCATTGCAGTAGTGGCCAATGGCACTCAGTCGGACATGATCTTTGAGAGGATCGAGGACGGGGCCAAGCCCATAGATGCTCTGGCCATCAGCCTGGTGGCTTACGGCTATGAGAGAGATGAGCTGGACACTCCGAGAATTGCAGGAGTTGTTCGAGAGGACGGGGCGTGGCTGGGCATAGCCAGAAGAAGCGAGTATCGGATCTCCGAGTTCAAGCTTGAGGAAGGCCAGGCCTTTATGGTCGCAACTTACGAGAAGACCGGATTTGAGCAGATAGCGTTGAGCGGCAGCGCAAGCGAGATTGCCCGGAAAGCGTTTGATCTGTCATTTGAGAGGCCGGTCTGCGCGGCAGCGGCCCTGGCGGCACCTGACGGGAGCGGATACGATCTGGCTGTTTACAATCCGCAGTAATGGATGGAATCGAGGGATGGTATGGAGATTAATGGTATAACGATCGAAGATACCTTTGCCGAGGGTTTTCCCATAAAGATGGCAAGGGTGCTGATCACAGCCGTAACTGAGCACTGGGCCATTGAGGCGGCTCGCGAGGCCACCGGATTTGGAACTTCAGTGATCGGATGCCCGGCAGAGGCTGGCATAGAGAGCATTGTGTCGGGAGAAGAGACTCCGGACGGCAGGCCTGGCGTCAATATCCTGATCTGCAACATGGGATACAAGAACCTGGAGAACTCGCTTCTCTTCCGGGTGGGCCAGTGCGTTCTGACTGCTCCCACTACGTCGGCGTTTTCAGGAATGCCGAAGGCTGAGAAGCAGTTTGATACCGGCAGGAAATTGAAGTTCTTTGGAGACGGCTTTGAAAAGCAGGCTGAGATGTTTGGCCGAAGTGTCTGGACGATTCCCCGCATGTCCGGAGACTTCATAGTCGAGCAGAGCTTCGGTGCTGTGGACGGTATCGCCGGCGGCAATTTCCTGATTCTTGCCCAGAACCAGTCGGCTGGTTTAATGGCTGCTGAGGCTGCAGTCGATGCGATAGGCAAGGTCAAGGGCACAATCACTCCCTTCCCCGGAGGCGTTGTGGCCAGCGGTTCCAAGGTGGGCTCCAAGTACAAGTTCCTGAAGGCCTCCACAAACACAGCCTTCTGCACATCGCTGCGTGAGGACGGCGTCTGCACTCTGGCAGAGGATATCTCAAGCGTCTTTGAGATCGTGATCAACGGTGTCAACAAAGAGGCAATCGGGGCAGCCATGAAGGCTGGCATCAATGCCGCCTGTCGCGTTCCAGGAGTCCTGAAGATCTCAGCTGCAAACTACGAGGGAAAGCTCGGTACTCACCAGTTTCCACTGCATGTGGTGCTGGAGTAATCAAATTAAATTTTTTATTTTATTGAATACTCAATGTCAACTGTGGTGAGAATCAAGATGTCAATCAAGGATATCGAAGAGACCCGCGATAAGATCAAGACATGGCTCGTCGAAGAGGGCCTGTTCAAAGAAGTGCGTTCGGAAGAAAATCTCCATTATCAGATTGCAGCCGAGTTTCCTGCCAAGTCGGGCCGGCATCTGTCCATCATTCAGCCGAAGGATCACGATGACATGATCGTGGTCTTCAGCCGAATCAGGCTTGCCGATTCCCACTACCAGGCGCTGGCTGCGATGCCCCCCAAGGATCGCGAGAGGCTGATATGGCAGATGCGTTATGATCTTCTCTTCCAGGATTCCAGCTTCGAGATCGAGCCGGGAAGAGGCGATATGCGAAGCATTCGCTTCATGAGGGAGATCTATTACGATGGCTTGAACAAGAACAAACTGATGGAAGCCGTCCGGGAGAACTTCAAATGCGAGCTTTATGTGGTCTGGAAGTTCCAGGAGATCTTTGGCGAGATGCAGACAAACAAAATCTCCGGCCCGCCGGAGCCGATGTACTGCTGAAGTGCTGGTTGATCTGGTCGGCTCTTCGCCATAAAGATACGAATGAACCAAAAATAGATCGGGCTCACGCGAAGCCGCGAAGGATTTTTTTAGAGATGCCTTTATTTGCCGGAGAAAAGCGAGAACATCCTCACGCATAGATAGCATTATATCCACCAATCAACTTCCTCACAAATCATAATACGGTTGATTCATGGTGTTGGAGGGGGATTGTGGAACATCATAAAATTGAGTGCTTACTGTCAGGTTTATTCGTCATCATTCTGTTGACTAACTGCGCCGGGGCTGCTACCTGGACCGTCGGGGCCACAGGCTGCGACTACACCAGCATCCAGGCCGCCATCGACGCCTCTGCCACAGTCGCAGGCGACACCATCGAGGTCCAGAGCGGGACCTATTATGAAAACGTGAACGTAAACAAGCGGCTAAATCTGACAGGCGTCGGCTCGCCGGTGGTGAACGCCACAAAGTCAGGGAACGCCATCTCCTTGAGAGCCAACGGCTGCATCCTTAAGGGATTTGAGGTCAAGCAGGCGATAATGGGGATACACGTAATTTCAAACGGAAACACCATTTCGGGCAACACGGTCACCGACAACCCATACGGCATCTATCTTCTGGCCTCTCACAATAACGTCATCTTGAGCAACATCGCCACCGTCAGCACCTATTATGGCATCTACCTCGCGTCCTCCAGCGAGAACACCATATCGGGCAATACAGCCACCGGCAACAGCGGCCATGGCATCTATCTCTATTCATCCAGCAACAACACAATCTCGGGAAACAGCGCCACCGGAAACTCCAAGTATGGCATCTGCCTCGAGTCATCCAGCGGCAACACAATCTCAGGAAACAGCGCCAACAGCAACCACTGGAACGGCATCGGCCTTGTATCCAACAGCAACAACAACATCATCTTGGGTAACAACGCCACCGACAACTTCCTGCACGGCATCAACATCTGGTCCTCCAGCGCCAACAACATCCTAACGGACAACACAGCCACCGGAAACTCCAGGTACGGCATCAGCCTTGATTCATCCAGCGGCAACACAATCTCGGGAAACAACGCCAACCGAAACATTAACGGCATCAGCCTTGATTTCACCAGCGACAACACAATCTCGGGAAACAACGCTACCGGCAACAGCGGATTAGGCATCTGTCTCATGCGCTCCAGCGACAACAACCACGTATCGGGCAACACCGCTTCTCACAACTCTCAGTGCGGCATCTATCTTGATTCCACCAGCAACAACAACATCACGGGCAACGATGCTACTGGCAACAGCAACTACGGCATCATCCTCGGAAGCTCCAGCGGCAACAATATCTCGGGCAACGACGCCAACGACAATGACGTGGGCATCCGCATCGACTCCTCTAGCGACAGCAACACCGTCTATGGCAACACAGTAACCGACAACTTCAGGTACGGCATCCACCTCTATCACACCGGCGACAACACCATCTACCTCAACACCTTCGACAACACCAACAACGCCTTTTCGGACAGTGCCAACAATTGGAACGCCACCTCGTCCCAGACCTATGTTCACAATGGTCGGACCCTCACGGGCTTTCTTGGCAACATCTGGTCCGACTACACGGGCTTTGACTGCGACCACGACGGAGTCGGCGATACGCCCTACAGCATCACAGGTGGGTCTGAAAAAGACCTTCATCCTATCGGCGGCAAACAGCCAGGACTTGAGGCCAATAAAATCGCTGACAGAGATGTGGCTCGGGTCGGCGACTGGATCAACTACACCATCTGGGCCAACAACACCGGTTCGGGAGATCTGACCAATGTCCGGGTCGAGGACAACCTGACCAAGACCATCTGGACGGTGGGAACTCTCTTGGCCGGCAAAAATTACACCAACACCATCAGATACCAGGTATCGGTGTCCGACCTGCCCGGACCGATCATAAACAAGCTCTGGGCCAATGCAACCAACCCCTGCGGCTATGAGATCAACAACTCGTCCATCGAGACTGTGGACATCAGTTACCTCCCGCAGATCATGGTGAACAAGACAGCGAACCTCACAGGTGGAGCGCCGTCAACCGTCCTAGACTTTTTCATAGAGGTCAACAACACCGGAAACGCCGATTTCGTTGCGGTCGAGATAAAAGATCTCCTGCCTGTGGGGCTTGATTACCTCTCAGACGATTCAGGGCTGACACCCACGAAGGCTGGCAACGAATACACCTGGAACCTGGGGTGGCTGAACTGCAGCGATTTCGTGAGCTTCAACCTCACAGCGAAAATCAACGGTGACAGGTTCGGATATCTTGTCAACTCTGTCAACGCCAGTGGCGATACCGGTTACCGCGATCCGGTCAATTCAAGCGCAACAGTCAGCGTCCTGGCGAGCGAAGCCAATATTTCTGTCACCAAATCAGCCGATCCCACATCTGGATCGAAGGGATCTCCAATCAACTTTACGCTGACTGTGACCAACAGCGGCTTAGCCGCGCTCCCGCATGTCTTCGTGAGCGACCTTCTCCCAACAGGCCTGACCTACGATTCGTCTAACGGAGGAGCGAACAATGGCCAGTACGTTAACTGGACGGACGCGGGACCGCTAGCTTCTGCTGCATCTCGCACTCTCTTGATCAAGGCCACGATCGACGGCTCAGTCTACGGAACGCTTGCCAACAAGGTGAACGTCACCGGCACTCCAGATCACGGCGAGCCGGTCAACGCAAGCG
>Ga0209340_1001008_pt1 | contig 23319 bp, 27 predicted proteins | sample EPASupsiteSAE323_FD_187266 | JGI IMG/M metagenome (GOLD analysis project Ga0209340, IMG submission 187266) | Bioremediated contaminated groundwater from EPA Superfund site, New Mexico - Sample SAE3-23 (SPAdes) (version 2) | ecosystem: Environmental > Aquatic > Deep subsurface > Groundwater >... | reverse complement strand
GAAAAGCAGTTTCTGAGCGACGCTAATTCAAATAACTGTACTATTAAAGCAATATGACTTTCTATCGCCTTACTGAAAGTTATAATCTCATTGTCTGAGAGTGATTTAGCACAGTAAATATATTGTTCTTCTTTATATAAAGATCAATCGATATAATTCTTATTGCGTGATTTTCGAACTTGACATTTTAGAGTTATCCTAAACATTTAATATTTTTCGGTTTACTAGTTCGGATACGATCCCAATGACATCTTTTGAAATTTCATCTTTTTGTGCATCGTACCTGGAAGATAGATCTGCTGTGATCGTCCCGAGGGATCTTTGACCATCAATTAAATTCCAGATCTCTTTTCCTGTTTCATTGAGTGTATATAGTTCATCTTCCATGTCACCTATTCCTGAAGATATAGGGACAATAAGGAGTTCACCTTCGATCTCACGTGATACTATGTCTTCTGATTTAACAGGAATGGTCTTTTCAGATAGCATGTATCATAATTTTATGTCTTTGTATTTAAATGGATACTAATTTAATTAACTTATTCAGAATCCGTTACCACCAGGATACCTCAAAAATGAATCATATTCCGTATGTAAGTTTTTTATTTTAATCCGGGATCTGTATTTTTATATATATATTGTTATTATCTATGATATTTAATAAATAGGTTATCCTATTACAAAATTATGTTATATGTATGTAGAATCTGATACCCCGTTGGATGTAACAAATTTTGCCCATGTAACATCTGATGAGGAATAAGTTACAGTTAATACCTCACCAGGATCCCACATATTTACGTTAATCTTATCATTTGTCAACGTTTTGGAGTTTGGATCGTATTTGTTTATTATTCCCCCTATGCATAAATATAAATCCATTTTATCCATTTCACGTGCTGAATATATTGTATCTCCGGTATTTTCTATCTGAATTTCAAAAGCTACTAAAGGTTCAGAATGACTTGTAATATTAATATTACTATGGAGTGTCCGCTCCTGCAAAGCAGAGACATCTGTCAGGGTATATATCATGGTATCTGAAATTGTTAGTATTCCAGTTACAATGACATATCCAGATATTAGAATCAGCATTAAACTGACTGCTCCGGCGATGAGTGAAGAGGCCATTTTTACCTATTTTATTGAGGATAATCTGCCTTTGTTTTAAATATGTAATTAAATTATTACGAATAACAAATTTAATATTTTAATTTTTAACATATTTATCCGCCTTTTTTTATCATAATTCATGCAACCGTTTTAGAGAATGTGGTTGACCTTCTTATACTATTCGGAAGAGAAAATGTAAACAAAACCGAATAATCCTGTATCTCTTTATCTGTATCAGTCACTTTAATCTCTACTGTATCTCCAATATCCCAATATCCATCGGCAGGGTTTAATATATACAAAAAGGTTCCTGTTGTTCCCCCGGCATCATATTCATATTTTTGATACATTGTATCTATCCCCAGGTAAACATCTGCTTTTTGTAAATCGTATATAGAGATCCTGTTACTTCCTACATTTTTCATCCAGACCTGTACGGTTTTAGATGTCCCTCCGGCCGTGTAAGTATTAACAATCCGAAAATCAGTTTTTAATTTCTCTTCTTCTGCATGAGAAACAGTACCAAAGGTATCACCAGCAGAAAAGATAGCCGGAAGTATTGCTGTAACCATAAAAGCAGCTCCTATTACTGCACCAATAATTAATATTGCTGAAGAGATTGCTTCACTAGCCATAAAAGCATCCTTTCCGATAATTTTTTTGGAAATTAAATTTTTCTAATAACGATGCATACTATGATCTTTTGGCATAAATATCATTCTGATAATTAATCGATAAAGCTAATAAAGATTAATAACTAAAAAAACGATAACATTAGGAGCTCATATGGATTTCAATACATCGCTCAGACGTGCAATAAAAACAGGAAAAGTAAATCTTGGTCAGAATGCAACAAAAGAGAGTATAGAGGCCGGTAATGCAAAACTTGTAGTAGTTGCGGCAAATTGTCCAAACGAATTTACTAGTTACCTCTCTGAAAAGGAAGGGGTGAAGACACATACTTTTGAGGGATCAGGAGTCCAGCTTGGAAGGGCCTGTGGAAAACCATTCATGGTAAGTGCTCTGGCTGTCATCGAATCCGGTGACTCAGAAATTATGACTCTTACGAGGTAAGATTCTGCATGGGGGTAGTCCTGAATGAAGAGACTATCACGCTAATAGCTCAGTTTGAAAGATTAACCGGAGCAGGCAGTCGTGATGTTATAGAGGATGATGAAGAAAGCCGGCTGATCTTCATCATTAACCCCGGTGATATGGGGTATGCAATCGGAAAGAGAGGAGCCAACATTAAAAAGGCATCAGAATCTTTTGGGAAAAAAATTGAAGCCGTCGAGTACTCAGAAGATCCTTCCCAGTTTATCAGGAATTGTTTCCACCCTGCAATTATTACAGAGATACAATTTTCAGATTATCATGGCGAAAAAACCGCCCATGTGGTGATCAGGGATGAAGATAGGGGCAGGGCAATAGGAAAATCGGGAAAAAATCTAACCCGTTCTAAAATGCTGGCCTTAAGGGAGCATGATATACAGAATATAATTATTGAATAATTCTTTTTAAGGAATTTCTTTTCTTTACAAAATATTGAAATAGCTAGCCGGAGATTTCTTCTTCATGGCAGCAGAAAGTAAAGTATATCTTTTAGTATTGAGTGTTGTGGTGTTATTCCTTACAACCATGTGTCTTTTTGCAGAGGCGGATGATACATTAGTTGTTCCTGTTCAGGTAGATACTAATCAGCCTCCTTCCAATCTTACGGTTTCAGTTCAGCTGGACCAGGAAGGCAGGATCATTACTGCAACCTTCCGGGGAGGATATGGTCAGACTCTGTTGAATAAGATAGATCTGGAATTAATAAGACCGGATGGTTCGACCGAAATTAAAACACTTGGGAACACCATAGGAGAGAGTGTAATCCTGAATGGTTCCGGGTGCGGGGATAGGGTAACAGGTAAGGCTTATTTTAAAACGGGAGATGAATATGATTTTTTGAATGAAACCATGCAGTACCTGAAGGATTTATGTGCTGTAGATTACATTGCCGCATCCGATCCATGTGAAGTGATAAGCGGGTCGGCATATCTCAAAACTGATCCAGTTGATATAATTCCCGCTAATAAATCCGTTGCAGTCCAGGTAAATACAGGTACTTATAATATTAACGTTCAGTTTAGAGGTGGATTCGGACAAAATCTTGTAAAATCAATTAAAGTCACACGAATAGGTCCTGACGGAACTGAAGAAACCAAAGATCTCTTAAATTATGTCGGGGATGAGGTGACCTTTAATGCTACAAATAACTGTATGGACCGGTTAACTGTAGACGTTGATTTTATTGATGGTACCACCTATCACATCTATGATAAAGTCCTCGACTACTTAGGACTACATTATTAATTTTTAAAAAAGACGGACCTGGAGGGATTCGAACCCCCGACATTCGGGTTAGAAGCCCGACGCTCTATCCTGGCTAAGCCACAGATCCAATTGCCTACATAAGTTAACAGTCTATCTAGATAATATTAACTGGAAAAAATTTTTTGATATTTTTTGATCATCCCGCATGAAATACCACGGGTCTTACAACATTAACAACTTTTGGTTCAGTAAATAAACAGTTGATTACTGTTGCTCTGATATTTGAATTGGCCAGATATTTGAGTTTACATCGAGCTGCAGTCTTTTCACGTTCCATTATATGGTATCCGTAACCTGTCTCAACAGTATGTTTCATCGTAATTGAGATTGAAAGAACCTCAACAATTATCCCTGTATCCCCCATAGATAAATCCTCACAATCCACAGTAGTAAGGAAGATGTAGGATCCTGGCTTTACCCGGGATAATGAGATAAGATTATGCGCACTGTTCAGTTCAACGGTACGTGGAATACCTTTTTTAAGTTCTTCAATTACTTGGGGAAAGATACCGGTAAGTGCTATACATTCCATGGATCTCACCCGTACATCGGAAGTTGTTGTTCTTTTCTCCAAGGTTGCTCATCTGCGTTCTGAACATCCTCAGCAAGCCGGTGCATCTGCGCTTCTATCTCTTCTGCCTGTTCTATCAGCCCATCTGTTTTTATGGCCAGATTATATATCTGGTTTAAAACATTAATGGTCCCTGCTGCTGACCTGGGATCTGGAGCGTTTATAGTTTCACCGAGAAGTCCGATGCCTGGAATTCCTCTAATTTTACATTCTGTAAGTAAACTACTTGCAATTCCAGAAATACTCCCTATTGGGAGTCTTATTACTGATTCTCCTATCCTATCAAGAAGTGGTTTATCGGTTGCAACACAAAAAACTCTTTTCTCTGGTTCATTGGTAATGATCCCAGCCAGAGTTACCACTTCAGAGATATTATATGGTGCTAGCCAGTCCAGAATGGCATTTGCCACTTCATAACAAATTTGAGGATGAATTGGGATATCAGCAAGAATAGCAACAAACTTTTCCTTCTCATAAATCCTGACCGGGACAGATATCACCCCTTCTGTCATCATAGCCATTGGAGGAAAATATTTACTGGTCATCGTTCCGATAGACAGAAACTCTAACTGGTCAACCATATATGACAGGGCAATACTCCCGACCAGACCGCTTCCGGGAAATCCTATCAGAACAGAAGCCCCCTCTGAAGAGAGTGGCCTAGCCTGTACAATAACATCAGGCATCTGACTGGAAGTCATATAATATAATAGGAAGAGACAGGAAATAGGTTTGTCGAATTACCTGTTATTAGAAATTCATATTAATTTATCCGGATGAAACATGGATGAACATTTACAGATTTCAGTAAGAGAATTTGAGGGAATTCTGCTAGTTGATCTATCTGGGAAGATAGATGCAGTATCGTCTGACTACTATGAAGGAGAGCTAAAGAACAGAATTGATTCAGGGATAAAAAACATCATTCTAAATATGGCTCAATTATCCTATATTAGTAGTTCCGGACTTCGTATTCTTCTAATTGCATCAAAAAGACTTAAACAAACAGGTGGTATGATTGTACTTGCTGACATGCAACCCGGACCAGCAGGTGTATTTAAAATGACTGGATTTGATAGGCTTTTCCCTGTTTTCGGAACAATGGACGAGGCAATTATTTTCATAAGAGCAAAAAATAATAATATTTAGTCCAATGAATGATAATCGGATAATCGTCAGATCTAATCAGGATTCAATAACGATATTATCTGAATATCTGAATAATCTCTTTAAGAATAAAATATCTGAAGAAGATAATCATGCAATTCACCTTGCTGTGGAAGAGGTGGTTGTTAATATAATTACTCATGGATATAATAATTCAGAGGGAATTATCGAGATATTATGTCAGATAAAAGATTCCTATATTATTATCCATATTTGCGATTACGCACCCCCATTCAATCCTTTATTTCTCCCAACTCCCGATCTTGAAGCAGACCTTATCGATCGTCAAATAGGGGGTCTTGGAGTTCATCTAATTAAATCACTGATGGATGAAGTAGAATATAAAAAAACCGAGGAAGGAAATCATCTTATTTTGAAGAAAAGAATCTCTCCTCATATATTATAGTAATTCTTATTTCACCCCCGACCAAAGGATGCGAAATTTCAATATAATTAAATCTCCTCTAACAAATTTCTCTAATTTGTTTATTTACTTCAGATAACAAATTTACAAACCACATGTCCTTACTTGGTTATTATAAATTACAAAGAACTATCAATAATATGTGTTGCTGCCTTTACACATATTCTTCCTATTCAGTAAGATAATATCAGGATCAAAGTGAAATTAGTAAATCAAAATTAAGTTCTTTCTTCCTATTTCCCTGTTTAGAACTAAATTTGTCAACAATCCACCCGTTATTTTATTTCCCTCCAGTTATTACAATTTTGGTAAGATAGGTTTTCCAATAAAGTCAAAGATAAATCTTCTGTTAGCCGATTATTAAAGAAATAATAGATAATAACCGCAAAAACGGGTATTTCAGGAAATTTCAATAGAGAATTATGTCAAATTACTCATAATGGAATTAAACTCATTGGTTGGTACATAAGCAAGCGAAGGATAACTTCTGTTCCCACTCTGGTACTTTTGCATGACCTGGTACTCAAACCATGAACCGTAAAGGGAGAACCGGGAAGTTACCTGTGATACCTGATCGGCAAAACCGGGTGCGGATCGGTTTAGAAATGGCAACCTGCTTAAATCATTTATTTCCGACATTATTGTCTTATTATAAGCAATTCTTAAATCTGCAAGATCACCAGATACATTATATGACTCGGTCTCTTTGAGGTTTTTCATAAGTCTGATATTTGCGTACTCCACAGAGAGATTCAACATATCAGGAATATCATATGAGATAGATCCGTCAATTCTACCTTTAACCTCATACATATCAGGTATCCAGTACTGATTCATCAGAAATAAAAACTGGCTGTCATTGCCTGACATATTATCCTGGATCACTACCGCTTCGGCTAATACAGAATTTGGGAATGTACCTGAAAAAATCGCAATAATAATTAAAAAGATAATTTTATGCTGATAATTCATTTAATTCTCCAGATATAATCTTGATATAACAATTACACATCTTTAATCCTGATATGATTATCAGAGTAAAGATACAAGATCACGAAGAACTGCTCCTGGATCTTCTGCTTTTACAACACTGGAAGCCAGAAGTACCCCATCGGTTCCAAGTTCTACAGCGGTCTTTACACATCTGCCAGAGTGAATACCAGCCCCGGTTAGGACTTTCACATCATGATTAATTCTCTTAACTACGTCGACAGAATCTGTGATAATATCAGGATTTGCTTCAGAAACCGAAATATTTCCCCCGATAAGTTCTGGAGGTTCTATTGCCACAAAATCGGGACCAAGTGCAGATAACGCTGCGGTAGTTGCAACATTATTTGAACATACACATGAGATCATCGACTCCTTTCTAATGGCTGAAACATTCCTCTCAACATCAGCAATACTCAAACGATATTCTGAGTGGTTGATAAGTGAACCGATAGCTCCTGCTGATTTTACAGATGCAATGGGAATTCTGCCAGTATACGCGCCCGGTTCAACAGGATCAATATGCTGGGCAAAAACAGGAAGGCCATAATGATGATTGACCGGATGAATATCAGGATACATGGGTGCGAGGGCAATAGTGACGCCTGTCTCATCTGTTACTTCCCGAGCTGCCCTGGCAATTCTGATTGCCCCGTTACCAATTGATTCCCGGTAACATTTCAGATTAACAAGTATCAGAGGGATCTTAAGCCTGGAGTTTACCATACGGATATTATTGGACTTATCTCCTATATTTTTATCTTCCCGGAGAGTCCTCTGCGAAACCCGCTCCTTGTAATTCCACCATAACTCATGGAGAGGATCTTATTCTTTGTCTGTTCTGATTCTCTCTCGTTCCTTAAGAGTAACTCCCCTTTTATTACTCTGGTCCAAAGACCAGTCATTTCAGATACATACGCATATCCACGATCTCTTGCATCAATAAGAAACCACTTTATTCCCATATCAAATAATGACTGAATTTCGTCGAAAAGACAGTGTTCTGAAGAATTCATTATATGCGTTCGTCCGGATGAATCATAGAAGAAAGGAAAAACATATCCTTTTTCATCCCTTATTGCCATAGATAAATTATTCATGGATCTTCCATTCATCTCATTTATTTCGTGATTTTCTGATACAATAGTAGATAGATGATCTTCGGAGACAGTAGCTTCCAGTAACCCCTGTACAAGTACTGCAAGGTTAATATTGAGACAGGAAGATGCACTGCAAATATCATGTATCTCTGATCCTGAAAGTTCTGGAGAAAGAGTACAGAAATCCAAGCCGGATAAAGCCCTTACTGATGACGAGTTGGTAACATTTAGTCCATAATAACCTGAAATCTGCATATTAGGAAGTTCTTTATGGACAAAATCTGCAAATCCATGACTATCAACAAGAATATTATCTAAACCGGATGAAGCCATTTTTCTGATAAAGTCGATACAGGGTTCAATCTCGTGATTTCTAATTATTCCAGGGATCATTATTCCAATATTATGGGCAATATTTTCAGGAGGGTTCTTCTGGATTTTGTGATCCCATTGTATATACACCTTATTTGCTCCGGCTGCCAAAGCAGCCCCGGCCTCTTTCATCGTTGAAACAATGACTCCAAGAGAAGGATACTGTTCTGGATGAATAACAGCGACCGGATGAGAAAGGAGTTTATCTATCCTATCTCCTGATGTTTTGACAGATGATTCAGAAGGGAGGAGAGGTTTTACTAGTGCTGTTTCAGCCGCATTAATAATCTCACGCCGGATTGTATTTAGGATCCCCGGAGGTGCAAACCACCCGTTTTCACCTCTGATGTCGATATTGGTAAATGAATAAATTGTCTCTTTCGTCTTCCGGATCTGATTAATTATTCTCTCCTTAGTTAGAGAGATTGTTTTTGCAGGTTGCAGGATGACATTGCTATTACCCTCAAACAAATTCTGCTTACCTCTGCTTGTGACAATTCCATGCGTCCTAATTCTACCATCTGGTAATATCTCAATAAGACAAGAAATTTGGATTAATCCTTCTAATTTTTTATCAGGAAGAGAAAGGATCTCTTTTATCCTGTTATCCATGTCTCTGTTACTAGTAATAAAAACTGGACTATTGATAAGAGGACTGACTTCCGCATGGATATCAATTATATCCCCGTGAAAAACCGGAGGTCTTCTTATTACAAATCCATGAGCACCATTATTATCGTATATTACAAGACCATCCCCCATTGAAGGAGATATTTCTCCTTTAGTACGAATTGATAATAATCCATCTCTGCACCTGATAACCTTCCCAAGATAATAGCCCTGATTACCGGGATAATTTCGGCCCATCACTTCAAAAAAAGCATTCCCGGAAAGATACCCGGTTGTAAATCCCCTGGAAAATGCTACAGCAAGATCGTAATAATCATGCGGATCCGGAATAAACTTTCCCTCACGTATTCTGTCAAGTGCCCTTCTATATACTGATACAACTACTGCAACATACTCAGGAGATCTCATCCTGCCCTCTATCTTCAGGGCAGCTACAGGCAGAGTGCATACACTCTTCAGATTATTATAAAGGCAGAGATCCTTGGTTGACATGAGATAACCTGGACCTGAATGTAATAAATTGCCATCTTTCAGTCTGCCATATTCATCAGTATAACCAGAACAGATCTGATAAATTTTCCTGCATGGTTGTGCACACATTCCCCTGTTACCACTTCTTCCACCGATTAAAGATGAAAGAAGACACCTGCCTGAATAGCCGTAGCACAAAGCCCCATGAAGAAAGATCTCGATGTCACATTTCATCCCAGCAATTGAACACGCTATCTCTCTTATTTCATCTGCCTGAAGTTCACGGGCAAGTACGATTCTTTTGCATCCTCGGGATGCTGCAAATTTTGCTCCGGGTGAGTTGTGGATTCCCATCTGTGTTGAGGCATGAATCTTAAGATCAGGCATGGCCTCTCTTGCCATAGCTAGCAGCCCGGTATCTTGGATAAGGACTCCGTCGACTCCAGACTCATATAGGAAAAGCAGATACATTAATGCGGGTTTTAGTTCATGTTCAGTGATTAGGACATTCACTGTAACAAAGATCTCCACTCCCCGTAAGTGGGCATATCTAATCGCCTCAACAATTTCATCATCAGAGAAATTTTTTGCATACTGTCTGGCTCCGAAGAATTTTCCACCAAGATATACTGCATCAGCACCTGCTGCTATCGCTGCAATTAGTGCATCCTTTGAACCTGCCGGTGCAAGAAGAAGAGGAGTCTCAGAGAAAGTCATATCACCGACCAGGATTCTCTGGTAATTCCTGGTCTTATCTTTCTCTGCTCTAATATTGTATCAAGGATCACAAGTGAAAGCATGGCTTCTGCAACCGGAACAATACGAACGGCAATACAGGGATCATGCCGGCCTTTTACAGTGATCTCCTGCATTGTCCCCTCATAATCGATTGTTTGCTGTTTAATACTGATTGATGGAGTAGGCTTTATGGAAATTCTCACTAAAATATCCTGACCGGTTGATATTCCACCAAGAATTCCGCCGGCATTATTAGATTCATATCTTTCAGGTCTCATCCTGTCATTATGTTCTGACCCGGTCATAGTAGATGCCTTAACTCCTGAACCTATCTCAACAGCTTTTACTCCTCCAATTCCCATCAGAGCAAAAGCAATCAGGGCATCTAATTTATAAAAAACAGGATCTCCAAGACCAGGAGGACAGTTTGAAATAACCAGTGAGATTACCCCACCAACAGAATCTCCTGAATCACGGGCTTTGCGGATAATATCCTCTATTTCATCCTTGCCTTTCTTACCGTAAACTTCAACAAGGGTTCCTGTAATCGTAATTCCCATACTATTTAGATATCTGCATGCTACGGCTCCGGCGGCAACACGGGCAGCAGTCTCTCTCCCTGAACTTCTTCCGCCCCCCCTGTGATCACGAAATCCGAATTTCTCCATATAACCGCGGTCTGCATGCCCAGGACGGTAGATAGTTTTAAGGTAATCATAATCTGAAGAATTCATCGATTTATTTCTTATTATAAGTGAGATAGGAGTGCCAAGTGTTCTGCCTTCATAAACCCCTGAAAGTATCTCAACCCTGTCCTTTTCATCTCTTGGGCTTACCAAATCATTCTGTCCGGGTCTTCGCCTGTCGAGAAACGGCTGAATATTCTCCTCACTTAATAAAATCCCAGGAGGACATCCATCAATTACCGCTCCGATAGCTGCCCCGTGGCTCTCTCCAAAGGTTGTAACCCGGAAATTTCTCCCAAAAGTGTTCATGTCAGCATCTCTCTTATCCTGGTGACAGGGATTTCAATTCCTGTAAAAATTTTGTACTGCTCTGCAAGCTGGTGGGCAAACATTTCTGTACCCGGAATTACAGAACTCCCTGCTGCAAGGGCTGCCTTCAGAAGAGGTGTATCCCTTGGCGTATATACAAGATCAAAAACAGTCATATCAGAATGTAAAACAGATGCGGAGACTGGCATAGTATTATCGTTTCCCATTCCTGCAGGAGTGGTGTTAATTAGAAGATCAGGATGGAACTTATTTATATCTGATAAAGATCCAGTCTCTGCACCGTATTTTGATCCAAGTCTGGTTGCACGCTCTGGATTCCTGTTTAGGATAACAGGGGTAAAACCTCTCATAGTTACAGCATATATTGCAGCAGCTGCACCGCCCCCTGCTCCGAGGATTACGGCAGTATCACCCTTAACACCTTCGAGTGGACGATAAACTCCTTTCCAGTCGGTATTGTGACCATATCGCTTCTCATTAAGAACCAGGATGGTATTCACAGCCCCTATCCCGTCAGCATCATGTTTTACCTCATCCAGATATGGAATAACTGCTTCTTTATGAGGAATCGTAACAGAAATTCCTCTTACTCCTGTTTCCGAAATTAAGTTAAAGAACTGATTTATGTCTTTATACTCAAACCAGGTATAATGTCCCAAAATGCCTGATCTGGAAAAGAGTTGGTTGTATACTGCAGGACTTTTACTGTGCATGCAGGGGTATCCAAGTATTCCATAGAGAAAGATATTACTACTTTTTCCAATATCTGCAAGAAGATTCTTCTCATCATCAGAAACTCTTGTACTGCTGATTGATGAAATCAGGGCATCTCTATTCCTTCTGTTAATAAAACCATGTTTAAGGAGTGTATAAATCTTCTCTGCAGCCTGTTTTGGAGTAGTATTACTGGTATCTATGACTAAATCTGCAGAACTTCTATATGCCTGTAACCGTTCCGACAGGACATTTGTTATCTCATCTTCAGGAGGAACCCCGGTAAGAGAAGGTCTTTTTGAACCTGCAATCCTCTTTCTGATAACTTCCACGTTAGAATCAAGAAGAATAACCAGGCTGTTTTTTCGAAGATTATCTACATTTCCGGATCTTAATATTGCTCCTCCTCCTGTACTAACGATGCCTGCATCAGGTGGTAAACTGGAAATTATTTCCTGTTCAATCTCCCTGAATTTTTGCTCTCCTTTGGATGCAAATATCTGTGATATCTCTTCTCCGGTTGTTTCCTCAATTATTTTATCGACATCTAAATGTTTCTTACCTGTCAAGAGAGCTAGGGTTTTTCCAATGCTGCTCTTACCTGTACCACGGTAACCAGTCAGCACTATTCGGCGGTCTTCCATGCCTTTCGTAGTTCCTCCCAGTAATCAGGATATGATTTTGTAACGCATCCGGGATTAAGAATGGTAACACCCCCCGTATAGCACCCAAGAAGCGCAAAACACATCGCAGTCCTGTGATCATTCTCAGGGTCGATAACACCACCGTGAAGTCTTGTCGGAGAGATAATAATCTCATCATTTTCTGTTTTAACATCTCCCCCAAGCTCCCTGAGACCATGTACAACTGCTGCTATCCTGTCACTTTCCTTGTGCTTAAGATGGTTAATACCGCTTATCCTGCTTTTTGATCCTGCAATTGCAGCGATCATACATACGGTCTGAACGATATCAGGACAATCAGCCATATTTATATCGATACCTTCAGGCTGTCCTGAACAAATAACGGTGACTGATTCTTTTCCATACGTGCACACACATCCCATACTCTGAAGTATCTCAAGCATTCGTCGATCTCCCTGAACTGAATCAGGGTTTAAACCGGTTACAGTGGCTTTTCCACCACATATTGCCGCAAGGGCAAACCAGTAAGAAGCAGAAGAGTAATCTCCTTCTATCTCAAATATCCTGCCAAAATAAGGTTTTTTTGCTCTGATCAAAAGAGATATTCCAAAAGCAGGGTCTTCAAGAATTTCAACCTCTGAGCCGAAGGCTTTCATTATCTCGATGGTCATTCTGATATATGGTAATGAAACCGGATCGCCTGACAACATTATTTTTGTATTGCTAATGGCATAAGGAGCAGCAATAAGTATTGATGAGATAAACTGGCTTGATAGTCCGGCATTAATTTCAATATCTCCACCATTTAAAGTCCCTTCAATCCTTATCGGAGGATATCCGGAAGATTTCAGGTATTCAATTCTCGCTCCTGTTTTATTTAATGTATCAACAAGTGGTCCGATCGGACGTTCCTGCATCCTGTTACTTCCGGTAAGGATAACGGGCCCGTCAGCAAAAAGAGAAGCTGCAGTAAGAAGCCTCATAGATGTCCCGGAGTCAGCAATATCTATCGGAATTGATGGTGCAGAGAATGAACCGCATTTACCATGAACTACAATATTCTCCTGGCTCCATTCAAGTCTCGTTCCAAGATGCATAAGTGCCCTTGCAGTCATCCTTGTATCATCTGCATCAAGCTGGCCGATTATTTTCGATTCACCATCTGCAAGTGCTGCAATGATAAGAGCCCTGTGAGTATAACTCTTTGAAGGGGGTGCTTTTACATTAACTGATATTCTACCGCATTTACCCGGATTTATCTCCATGGAAGGACTCCAATAGTATTATAACATCCTAAATTCTTAACCTGTGAAATCAACTTAAGTTGATGGACCGCATCGCTCCATGCACCATCACACTCAAGGTCAATGAAGAAGACATAACTTCCCATACTCCTTTTTGAAGGCCTTGATTCTATCCTTGTAAGATTTACGCCTGTATTTTTAAATGGACTAAGAAGATCATACAAAAGTCCGGCGCGGTTCTCACCAGGATCGATTATAAGACTACATTTTTCTGGGTTAACTGAAACTACCTGATCTTTGCTTATAGTAATAAACCGGGTTGTATTTTCAGGATTGTTCTCAATATGATCTCTGATAAGAGGGATATTATACTGATGGGCCAGTCCTTTTGAAATAATTGCCGCAGAACCCGGCCTGTCTTTCTGTGCAATAGCACTTGCAGCATTACTTTCAGTATGAATCACTAAAATACCAAGATTATCGATGAAACGACTGCACTGTTCATGACTTTGAGGGTGAGAAAAGATTACAGAAATATCTTCGAGTTTACAGTCTGATGCTATTGAATGGCTTATTTTTAGATATGTCTCTGAATTGATATAAACCGGATATTCCATCAATCCGTCCATAGTAGCCACCACTCCACCTGCTTCACTGTTCTCAAGCGGAACCAGACCGGTAATACCCGTCTTTATTACCTCCTGAAATATCCTGCCGATGGATGAAACAAGACAGATATTTCTATCCATTTTTAACGCCAGATCATGAGAAAATGTTCCTTCCGGCCCTAATGTAATCAGTGTCATTAATGTACCATGGATAGGATCAGATCATCTGTCTCTTTTTGTGCCTGTTCACAAAACACACCAAACCACTCTCTGGATGCCAGGAATTCGGTAGAAAATGCATCTGAATTACCTTTTGATATGATCTCATCAATCTCTCTTGCAGTAATAAGGCATGCATTCAGGACTGAAGGAATATATGGATTCAGACAGAGAATATCACAATACAGATCTGGATTCTGGGAAAGGATCCTCCCGGCTATGCCTGTCTCTATTCGATAAATCGGACTTATATATGGTTCGGTATCAGCAGGAGATATTGATAATCTTCTCATGGTTCCAGCAAGAAGAAGAGCCTTAAAATGGGTAAGTCCCTGTATTACTGCCATCATCCTGTCATGATCTTCAGGATTTGTCACAGTAACCCTTGCTCCCTCATCTTCAAATATTGATCTTAAAAGATCAAAATCTTCTTTATTACAGCGTGCAGGAGTAGCAACAATCGTCTGGCCATTAATTGAACCAATACTCGGTCCAAACATGGGGTGTAGCCCGATTACCCTGGCTGACGATTTCAGCATAGCTTTGACCTGTTCTGATTTTAGGGATGTCAAATCGGTGATGAGTTGGTTTTGTGAAAGAAACGGCAGTAATGTTTCAATAACTGAAATTGTATCTCTTATCGGGACGGATATCACAACAATATCAGCGGTTTTTGCAATATCTTCATTTGTAATTTCAGTTCTTCTTCCGGAGATAATTACATCATGCCCTGCATCTCTGAAAACCCTGGCAAATAAACTCCCCATACCCCCGGTTCCACCGATAATTCCTACCTTCATGCTACTTCTCAATTATATGCTCATCAATAGCCATTCCAAAATGACGCCCGCCTTTTCCTATTTTTCCAAGGATAATGTCACCCACAGCTAGAGATGAAACTGATATTGCACTGCCTCCGGGACTGACCAGGCGGATTGTTTCAGCGTTCTGAAGAATTACTGATAATTCCTGACCGCTGGATTCAGCTTCTATAAGAAGAAGAGGACGGCGTTCAATTTTTACCCGTCCAACTGTGGCTTCACGACAGGTTCCATCTGCATTAACAATATTTATCAGGTCTCCTGCTTTAATGTCAGCAAGGTATGCAGTTTTTTCATCTGTAACCTGTAGATATGCATGAACCCCTCCTGCGTTGACCCTGAAAGGCCTTGGTGCTACGTATGGGTTTTGCAAGGTCTCTGCATGCACCAAAAAGAACCCAAATGAGGTGTTTCCTACAAGCATACCCTCACCATCCGTCATAAGAGAACAGGTATCAACACAGACTCTTTCTCCCATTCCTGCCGGCTGAATTTTTGTAATTGTAAGTTTGTTCAGGTCAAGTCTGCATGATACTGATCTTATCAATCCTGCAATACTTCTGATAAGATCCGGATCATCTGTTTTCAGCAGAATTCCACTCACACCTTTCTCAAGTACTTTTAGCGCTAATTCAGCCTCATTCATATTTGAGACTGCAGCTATTACATTATCTCCACAGGCAACAAGGTTTTCAAGAGGAATGATGGTCCAGTCAGGGGTATGAACAATTACCCGTCCTCTCTTCGCTGCATCCATAGCATCTTCCTGGTCCTTAGTACTCTTGATAATAAATTCTGTGATATCTTTTCCAAGGACCAGATCACCATCAGGTGCGATAACAAATATTCTCCCAAGTTCTCTGAGAGGTACTGCTGAATCTGCAATTGCACCATTTGCTCCTGATTCGAGAGCCGCAATTGCCAGTTCTTTATTCCACGGTCTGAGATCTACATAGAGGTGTTTCATTATCAGACTCCGGCAGGGTTCACACCTTCGTGTACTACTTTAGAGATATTAGAGACAAATCTTGCTACATCGTCACGTTGGAAGGAGTTTCTTCCCATACAAACCCCGGAACAACCGGCAACATGAACAGCATCATAAATCGATCTGTATGAATCATTATCCTCTCCTTTTTCCCCTCCGGCAATCAAGACAGGGATTGAAGAAGCTTCAACAATTTTACGAAAAGATACGGGATCTCCGGTATAATTTGTTTTAACAAGATCCGCACCCAGTTCTTCAGCAACCCTCACAGCATGGCCTACATGTCCAGGATCTGTGGGATTGATACCCTTGCCTCTTGGGTAAACCATTGCGAGTAAGGGAATTCCCCACCGGTTACACTCCCTTACAACCTGTCCGGCCGATTCTAGCATCCTTGACTCCTGTGCTGCACCCAGGTTTATATGGATAGAGACTGCATCTGCTCCAAGAGAGATTGCTTCTTCCACCGTACATATGATCACTTTATCATTTGGATCAGGATTCATGCTTGTACCTGCTGAAAGATGAATAATAAGTCCAATATCTCTCCCTTTCCTTCTGTGTCCGGTTTTAACTAATCCTTTGTGCAGGATAATAGCATTAGCCCCGCCTTCTGATACTGCACCAATCGTTTCAGGCATTTGAAGCAGACCATCTATCTGCCCAAGTGTCATTCCATGATCCATTGGGATAATTACCATCTTGCCAGTATTACGATCCATTATTCGTTCAAGCCTGATGAGTTTACCAATCATATCACTCCACCTTTAAGCATCTCATTGATCTCTGTTGCACTTCTTCCTTCATGCACTATCATCGCACATGCCCTGACAAAAGCTGCAGGATTATTATGTTGAAATGCATTCCTTCCTATGGAAATACCACAGGCCCCTCCTTCCATGGACCCTTCTATTAACTCCAGGGTTGTAAGATCATCTGTTTTGGAACCTCCTGCTACGACTACTGGTGCAGGACAGCCTCTTGTTACTTCTCTAAAAGAGTCAGGATCTCCGGTGTAGTTTGTCTTTACCAGATCCGCACCCAGTTCAGCTGCAACACGTGCGGCTAACCTTACATGTTCTACAGCATGTTCATCTGATATTTTTCTTCCTCTTGGGTACATCATGGCGAGAAGCGGCATTCCCCATTCCATACACTCAATAGCAACTTTTCCCAGATCTGATAGCATCTGGGATTCTGAATCTGCTCCGATGTTTACATGCATTGATACTGCATCGGCACCCATCTTCAAAGCGTTTGTTACCGAGTTTACGAGGACTTTTTCATTAGGATCAGGTCCTATTGATGTGGATGCTGAAAGATGTAATATCAATCCGACATCATGTCCTCTCTGCCTGTGTCCATGAAGAGCAAGTCCTATGTGTCCTAGAACTGCATTCGCTCCACCTTCTGCTACGGCATTAACGGCATCAGGAAGATCCCAGAGACCATCTATAGGTCCAAGGGTTACCCCGTGATCCATCGGAACGATTATTGTTTTTCTCGTGTTGCGATTCATGATTCTTTCAAGTCTGATATCTTTACCTCTCATAACAGATCACTCCATTCAGGTACGAGTAATCAACTCAATACCTAAAAAATGTATAAAAACTAAAAAAGACAAAATAATTTATTAAACTAACCGGTTTTCTTACAAAACCAGACATAGTAACAGGAGATAAATTACCTTTCATTCCTCCAGGATTTATCTTCTGACATAATGTCATAATTAGGGGTTAGTTCGTTTTGATATAAATGTATCTTAAGAATGCCATGCTATAGCATGGCATGGCAATCTGCTAATTATCAAATCGTTTAAGCACGCATAAAAAAAGTATCTATTATTTTTTTGATTTTTTAATTCTTATTACATCCCCCATGGTAGTGTTAAGCCGTGTATGTTGAAGACTACTACTCTCTGATTCGGATGATTCTATTAATTTTAAACCCAATACCTTTTCCAGTTTTTTCCTCACATCATCTTCGGGAATCAGTTCGCCTTTCTCGATTTTTTTAACCAGAAGTTCACGTTCCATCATGGCAAGTGCGAGATCCTTAGAGGTCATACCCAGTTTTGTTCGTGCCTCTTTAATCCGGTCAGCATAATCCTCAACAAGGTCACCTCCCATCTGGTCAAACATATCCCGGTTCTTATTCGAAGATACAATCCTCTGTCCTGATTGATCGAATACTTTTACAGGTTGTGCTGTTGCCGACCTTTGCGGTGGCTGTATTTCAACACCATATTTTGCGCAGGCATTACACACCATCAGCTCAGCCCCTTCGATCTTGATCCGTTTCAGGGGGCCTTTGCCTTCTGCGCCGCACATTTCACACTGCATTTTCGCAAACATCATATAGTCACTTATCCCTATATACCTGATTGATCAGATGGCAGGAACTGCCCGTACTCCGGATGACATGAAGACACCAGAAGAACTGTACCGGTACCTTATCGACCGTGTTTCAGGAATGGAATCACAAAACCAGGAGTTAAAAGAAGAGATAAGACAACTTGAATCTGATAAGAGATATATTGAAACCCAGAAGATTCGTTATGAGCGTGAGGTTAGAAAACTGAAGAGCGAGATAGAGCATCTTAAAACTCCACCGCTTATCGTTGGCACAATTACCGACATTATTGATTCCGGCCGGGTTGTAGTCAGATCTAGTGCAGGCCCCAGATTTTTAGTCCGCGTCTCCCAGTCGGTAGATCCTGATTTATTAAAGGCTGGAATGAGATGCACGCTGAATCAGCAGTCACTCGCAATAGTGGAAGTATTGCCGAGTACTTATGACTCGCAGGTCTACGGAATGGAACTTGTGGATGCTCCATCTGAAACTTATGAAGATATTGGTGGTCTGGAAAAACAGATAATGGAGATCAGGGAATCTGTCGAACTGCCAATGACCAGACCTGATCTCTTTGAAAAAATAGGTATAAACCCACCTAAGGGGGTACTTCTTTACGGTCCTCCCGGGACTGGAAAGACATTGCTGGCCAAGGCAGTCGCCCATGAAACTCATGCGGTCTTCCTCCATACGGTAGGGTCAGAATTAGTTCAGAAGTATATCGGAGAAGGAGCACGTCTTGTCAGGGAACTTTTTGACCTGGCTAAAGAAAAAGCGCCTTCAATAGTCTTTATCGATGAGATTGACGCCATTGGTGCTTCACGAACAGAAGCAATGACATCTGGTGACCGTGAGGTTCAGAGAACCCTTATGCAATTACTGGCTGCAATGGATGGTTTTGAACCTAGAGGAGATGTAAAGATTATCGGTGCAACCAACCGGATAGATATCCTGGATGCTGCATTATTAAGGCCGGGAAGGTTTGACCGGATAATTGAGATCCCTCTTCCGGATACTGAAGGAAGATATGCTATCCTGAAAGTTCATACAAGAAATATGAACCTCTCTGAAGAAGTGGATTTATTAGAGGTAGCAAGACTTACAGAGGGGCGGAATGGTGCCGATCTTAACGCAATTTGTATGGAAGCAGGTATGTTTGCGATAAGGAAAGAACATAATCACGTATGTTACGAAGATTTCCTGACTGCACTAAATAAATTCAGATATGACTTTGAGAAAGGTAGCCGTATAAGTACTACAAGTGGAATGTTTGCCTGAATTCAGTCAGGTGTTTTTTTTAAATTATCAGGTAAATTTCCCTGGATAGGATAAATATCCCCGGAGTATTCTTCTTTTAAACACCATACTTCAAAGATGTATCCTCCATAAAAGTTTTCAGGAGTAAAGGATTCGTCATTTAATGGGTGGCAATAAAAGCGCATAATATCTCCATCACCCCCGATCCATATCCAGAGTTTCCATGGCCATGGATTGGAAAATGGTTTTTCCCGTGAGATATATCTCATTTTAGCCATTGCATGTGTACAACATATTCCCGGAGAGACCTCAAAAAGATATACAGAACTATAACGTCTGATGAAATATCTTAAATCAGATGCCAGAGAAAGCGCAGAAGAAAGAGAATTTATTCTGATGTAAATTCCTACAGAGATCTCAATAGGATCATAAAAACGTAAAGCCTGCCAGGCAGTTTCAGATCGTCTCAGTTCCTGATATAATCTGATTCCATGTCTGCCGGCAATAAGCAGGTTCATAAATTAACGGTACATCCGTTCTTCCGGATTCTGACTCTCCCCACCTACTTTTATAATAGCCTCTTCGAAATCCTGACCCGTTATCCTGAATGCTGACTTTCTAACCGCCAGCATTCCTGCTTCACGACATACTGCCTGAATCTGGGCTCCGGTAAAGCCTTCTGTACTGTCTCCTATACTTTTTAGATCCACATCGGATTCCAGGGTCATGTTCCGGGTATGAATTTTCAGTATATCCTCACGTGCCCTTGGATCAGGGACAGGAATCTCAATAATTCTATCAAATCTTCCTGGCCTTAAAAGAGCGATATCAAGCATATCCACCCTGTTTGTCGCTGCCATTATTCTGACATCCCCCCGGTTATCAAATCCATCCATCTCAGCCAATAGTTGCATCAGGGTCCGCTGGACCTCTGCACTTCCACTGGTACCGTCATTAGTTCTCGTTGTTCCTATTGCATCTATCTCATCAATAAAGAGGATTGAAGGAGCTTTATCTCTAGCAAGTGAAAAGAGTTCTCTGACCATCTGTGCTCCTTCCCCGATGTATTTATGTACGAGTTCACTCCCGCTCATCCTGATAAAAGTGGCCTGTGCATTATGAGCAACAGCCTTTGCAAGTAGTGTCTTCCCGGTGCCGGGAGGACCATAGAGAAGAATTCCTTTTGGTGGTTCAATTCCGATCCGTTTAAAGACTTCAGGTCTTGTAAGGGGGTATTCAACCGCCTCCCTGATCTCTTCAATCTCATCAGAAAGCCCACCTACAAATTCAAAGCTTACAGATGGGGACTCATCAAGTTCCATCACCCTGACCCTTGAATCATAAGTTTCTTCAAGGATCTTTACAACAGATAAAGCGTTATTTACTGCAACTTTACTGCCCGGATGAAGAAAGGGTCTGAATTCTTCAGATAAAACTGTAATATACTCCTGGTTGTTGCCCATCTGACGCAGATAGATCTCCCCGTTGGAAAAGATATCAACAACAACTGCAACAAAGAGAGGCATTCTTTTGAGTTGGGAATTCTCACGTTTTAATATTGAATTCTCTTTAATGAGTTCTTCCGTTCGTATCGATAACTCAAGGTTCTGGGCCTCTAATTCCTGTATTCGGATCTGATAATGAATCTCATTCTCAAAAGAGATTCGTGAAAGAGGCTGTTCCATAGTACATAATTTATTTAGTGGTTCTACTTATACGTAAGTGTGATGAAACTCAAGGGCCGGGGGATTTCACGGGGTGTAGGAAAAGGACCCCTTATGATAGGTCCTGATCCAATATCGTTCCTATCAGGAGTAAATCCGGAAAATGGCATTGTAACAGAGTCTGGTCATCCCCTGGAGGGAAAAGACATTACTGGATCTATACTGGTATTTGAACATGGGAAAGGATCGACAGTAGGCAGTTATATATTGTATGCTCTATCGCGCAACGGGCATGCCCCCGCAGCCATAATTAACTCTGAAGCAGAGACAATAATCGCAGTAGGAGCAATTATTGGAGGCATTCCAATGATCGATCATATCGGTATTCCTTTATCAGAACTTTCATCAGGGACTATGGCAGAAGTCGATGGAGAAACAGGAACCCTGATAATAGAATAGTAATAATCCAAACATATAGTGCGCAGACAATATGGTCAAAATAAGAATTTGAGTGAGAACAGGTACCCTGACCCATAGATTAAAAATCTCTAAACATTGGTTTCATATCTCTTTAATTCATACCTAATTTGTGGATATTTTCGTAATATTACTGACCATCATGGGTCTGTGTATGTTTGAGATCATCTGCAGTATTGACAATGCCATCATCAATGCAGAAATTCTCGGGACAATGCAGGCAAAATATCGCAGGTGGTTTCTTATCTGGGGAATGTTCTTCGCCGTCTTCGTGGTAAGAGGTCTGCTTCCGCTTCTTCTGGTATGGGTATCAGCACCTGACCTGTCACTTTGGGATGCCTTTACCGCAATGTTTAATTCTGATCCTCATGTTCAGGAATCGATAGAAACCTCATCAAAAATCCTCCTCATAGGAGGAGGAACGTTTCTAATATTCCTCTTCTTTCACTGGTTATTTCTTGAAGAAAAAAATTTCGGACTTTACGGTGAGAAATTTTTCTTCTCCAATGGAGTCTGGTTCTTTGCAGTAGTATCAGTAATATTAACCCTAATTGTCTGGTATGCGATTAATCATAATCCTATGATGGCATTTGGTGCTGTAGTTGGATCTACAGCCTTTTTTATTGTTCATGGATTCAGACAGAATGCTGAAATACAGGAGCAAAAACTTAAAGGAGGAGACCTTTCGGATATTAGTAAAATTTTATATCTTGAGGTTATTGATGCCACCTTTTCTATCGACGGAGTGCTTGGAGCATTCGCATTTACGATGTCAGTGCCGCTTATCCTGGTAGGAAACACGATTGGTGCGATAGTTGTAAGGCAGATAACAGTAGGAAACATAGATAAGATCAGAAAATACCGTTTCTTAAAGAACGGGGCAATGTATTCGGTTCTATGCCTTGGAGTAATTATGCTTTTAAATAGTTTTGGATTACATATTCCAGAATACATCTCCCCTGTTTTAACATTTGGTGTTGTAGGTTACTTTTTCTATAAATCTGTGCAAGATGTAAAATTTTCACCCTGTAAGACCTGACTAACCTGACAGGGATATCTAATCACCAATCTTAATCATTCATACAACAATAGTATAGACATATTTTCTATCACCTTTGTTCGGAGGTTTCTATTGTCCAATACATACAATTCTGAAAATATCAAAATCCTTCGAGGTCTGGAACCTGTAAGAGAACGCCCCGCAATGTATATCGGATCAACCGATACGAGAGGTCTTCATCACCTTGTATATGAAGTCGTTGACAACTCCATTGATGAATCACTGGCAGGATTCTGCACGCATATTCAGGTTGTTATTAACCGGAACGGAAGTGTCAGTGTTGATGATAATGGCCGGGGT
>Ga0209340_1001007_pt1 | contig 23323 bp, 22 predicted proteins | sample EPASupsiteSAE323_FD_187266 | JGI IMG/M metagenome (GOLD analysis project Ga0209340, IMG submission 187266) | Bioremediated contaminated groundwater from EPA Superfund site, New Mexico - Sample SAE3-23 (SPAdes) (version 2) | ecosystem: Environmental > Aquatic > Deep subsurface > Groundwater >... | reverse complement strand
CCCCTTCGGCGTCCCGTTTCTCGCCTTGCCCCAAGTTTCAACTCCTCCTACCCCTTCAAACCCAGTATTAGTATCTGCAACAATTTCATTAACTGCAAGTACTTTTCCGATTGCACCAATAGAAACCTTAGCCGCAACAACCACCGGATCAAACATATGAATAAATACCCTTTTGGGTGAACTTGCATAATTTGCTCCAGCCGCAAGGATTGCTTCATAATTTGACTGGCATGCTCCTGCAAAAATTACAAGCTCATCAAGAGAGCTTTTAAGCTTTCTTGCTTCTGTTACCGCATCTACGAAATATAATGAATTCCTGTAGTTCTGCATGTTATTAAAATCTGAAATTCCCTTAGTCATACCATCGTGTCCTGTAAGTACCAAAATATCAGGTCTATACTGCTGAAGAAGAGCCTTAACCTTCAATGGCTGTTCCTTCTCCGGCACATCAATAACTATCGCTTCTGCACCAAGTCCTTGGTAGTACTCCTTACATTTGTCCAAGTAATCCATGGCACCATCAACATGAAGAATTTTACCAGTTTTTGTAAAAGATTGAATTCCTCTTTGAAAGCTTCTTCGTAAAAAGCCTGCATTTCCCGCTGCTTTTTTATTGGTTTTAAACCGGAGCCTTTCAGCCTCTTTATCAGAAACAAGTTCTAAATCCGACTCAGGCGAATCAGCTTCAATTCTAAAATTGACACCTTTTAATGTTAGTATTCGCTCACCATTACGCACTTCCTGTATGTCTGCAACTTTAAATTTAGTATCAGACCCATATGATTTTCTTGCTACAATATCTCCAATTTTTATTTCCGGCATTTTGCAGCCTCCAATTCTTTTTCTACATCTTATGTAAATCCGTATTTGTATTGTGAATGATAAATCTGAATTAAAGTCCTTTTTTTGCACATAATATTTTTGAAATCAATTTATGGAGGTAAAATTATGAAAGTTACAAGAACAAATCAGCCCATAAGCAGGGTAAAATGTGTGGTAAGCACTTGTGAATATCATCAACCTGGAGATAACTGTTTAGCAGAAAATATCGAGGTTCATCCTAAAATTGCAAAATCAAACAGCGATACCGACTGTGCAACCTTCACAGCAAAAGGATAGAAGTAAGGGGCGGGAGAAATCTCCCGCCCCTTACTTCTATCCTTTCTGATATAATATTGCTATCAAAATATTCGGAGGGATAGTGCCATTTTTTTATATAATAAATTTTCAGATTATCTAAAGAACAAATATGGAGCAAAGGTTTATAAATTGCCTGTGAACATCCCCTCTACCTGTCCTAACCGTGATGGAACTATCAGCTCCAAAGGTTGTATTTTCTGCGGCGAAGAAGGAGCAGGCTTTGAAACTCTTTCGAGCTCTTTAAGTGTTAAAGAACAGCTAACTGCCAATAAAAGTTATATAAGCAAAAAATATAAGGCAGAAAAGTTTATTGCTTATTTTCAAAACTACTCTAATACCTATCTTCCTTTTCAGCAATTTAGAAATTATATATCCGAATCTATAGTCGAGGGAGTTTCAGCAATATATATATCAACAAGGCCAGACTGTATATCTCAAGAACAACTTGATTTCTTAAAAGAGCTCCAGTTATTAAAAAAAGTAGATATAGTTCTTGAAATCGGCCTTCAAACTGCAAATGAAAATACTTTAAAAATCTTGAACCGCGGTCATTCAGTCGAAGATTTTATAAAATCAGTTAATAAGATTAAAGCTGCCAATCTTGAAGTATGCGCGCATTATATTGTTGATCTTCCGTGGGACAGCCTTGATGATGTAACGACAGGCGCAAAACTACTTACCAATTTAAATGTTGATCAGGTAAAAGTACATTCTCTTTATGTTCTTGAAAACACTGTATTAGGCGATATGTATAAAAATAATCAATTTGAACCTGTATCACTTGAAGAATATATCAACAGAATTATATGCTTCCTCGAAAATCTTTCTCCAGGAATTGTTGTACAACGTCTTATCGGAAGAGCTCCAAAGGAAAGAACCCTGTTCTGCAATTGGGGCATGAGCTGGTGGAAAATAAGAGATATGATAGAGGAAGAAATGCAGAAAAGAAACACTTTTCAGGGTAAAGCTCTTGAATAAAAGCAAAGGCTCCGTCATATGACGGAGCCTTCTTATGCCAACTTTGAGCGAAACTAAATATTGAATAAATCGTTCATACTGTAGAGTCCCGGAGCTTTTCCAACTATGAATTTCGCAGCATTGACAGCACCTTGAGCGAATGCAATACGATCCACAACTTCGTGGCTAAATCTGAGAATCTCTTTCCCTGCCGTCATCTTCACTTCATGGATACCAATGATATCTCCTTCTCTTATAGATTCAATCGGAATATCCTCAGCCGTACCTCTTACGGACTGAATCCTTTCTTTTATTGTTTTTGCAGTTCCGCTAGGAGCATCCTTCTTTCTTGTATGGTGCCATTCTGTAATCTCAACTTCCACATTTACCCCAAGCTCCTGATAATATCTTACCGTAGCGGCAATAAATTTAATTAGAAGGGTTGCACCAATAGAAAAGTTTGAAGCCATCAATATTGGTATTTGTTCAGATGCCTTGGCAATTTCTTTTCTCTGCTGTTCGGAATGACCCGTTGTACCAATTACCAAAGGAACCTCCCATTTAATAGCATATCCAAGAAAACTACTCAACGCTTCCGGCGAGGAACCATCAATTATTACATCACACCCAACAGCGTCTTCATCCAAACTTTGAAATACTGGGAAGTTGAATTGTTGGCTTTCGCTTGCATCTATACCGGCAACAACCTGCATATCCTTCCTTTTTTCTACCTCTGTTGCAACTAAACTGCCCAATTTACCGCATCCTTGAATAACGACCTTAGTTTTCATCATTTTACTCATCCTTTCTTTTCAAAACTCTTTGAAAAAGTTACCTCTATGCAACCCGCAAATCTGCGCTTGCATCCCACCTTTTGGTCATTTATCTCTCATAAATAGGATAGGTATATAATGAATTTGATTATATACCGTTATTTTCTAGTAGTCTACAATTTTTTTAAAAATGCAATTTGTGATGTTAAGCATTCGGGGTGAATTCTTAGGTTTTTAATTTTTTTATTTAAACCTCACCCTCACTCCCTCTCCTACATTAAGGGAGGATTAGTCTGGAATACCAAGTAATAGCAAGAATTTTTAGAATTATAAGATAATAACTCCCAGCATTACTAATGTTCCATACCCTAGCTTCCTTCTCCTGATGAGGGAAAAAGGTCGGGGATGAGGGCCAAAAGCTTTAATTTCTAATTAGACTTGATTTAATGGAACGAAAAAATACCCACCAGTTTTTTATCTGATGGGTATTTTATAATTATCAATTTTTGAATAATTTTATTGTAGTCCCCTTACCTCGCATTGCTTGAACATATGCTTTACGTTGTCAGAAACCTCCATTATATAATCCTTTTTATAAGGTATCTTGCTAGAATAATCTTCATCAAGCGTAACCTTATTCCTGAACTGCTGAATTACATACTTATTGCTTCCTTCCACATATCCCGCAATCTCTTTCATATCTGTGTGATCTAGGTCAGGCAAAAATGTTGTCCTGAATTCATAATCTACATTGCTCGCTATAAGAAGTTTTATAGTTTCTTTTATTTTATCAGTGTTAACAAAACATCCTGCGACTTCATGATATTTATCAATGGTAGCTTTGATATCGACAGCTACATAATCAACCAGATTATTGTCAACAAGGTTCTTTACAACAGCGGGATTAGTACCGTTTGTGTCCAACTTTACCTTATATCCCATTCCTTTAATTGAACTAATAAGGTCTTCTAGCTCCTCATGAATTGTTGGTTCTCCACCGCTTATACAGACAGCATCAATGAATCCTCTTCTCTTTTCAAGATAGGCTAATACTTCCTGTGTGCTTATCTCCTCACTTCCCATTTCGCCTTGTGCAAGCGAAGGATTGTGACAGTATTTGCACTTAAGATTACATCCTGATAAAAATATTGTACTTGCTAAATAGCCTGGATAATCAATGGTTGATATCTTCTGAAAGCCACCGATTTTCATATGGCTTCCTCCTTGATTATATATTTCTTTCTGTTTGCATATTCTTCACTTTTACCTTCATTGTAATTGTTTATAGGTCTTAAGTAACCAACAACCCTTGACCAAATTTCAGTTTTTTCACCACAATCACCACAAACCTCCTGCTCACCCCTTAGATAACCATGATTCTTACAAATGCTAAAGGTAGGAGTAATTGATATATAAGGAAGTTTATATTTTTCAAATACCTTTTTAATAAGGTTTGCTGCAATTTTTGGTTCAGGTACACTTTCTCCAATATATAAATGTAATACAGTTCCTCCTGTATATAGAGATTGGAGTTCATCCTGCAAATCTATTGTTTCAAAAATATCATCAGTATATTCAACAGGAAGTTGCGTAGAATTTGTATAATAAGGAACATTTTCACCAGCTGTAATTATATCTGGATATTTTTGCTTATCCATTTTTGCAAGTCTATACGCAGTGCCTTCAGCCGGAGTAGCTTCGAGGTTATAGAAATGTCCTGTTTCCTGTTGAAAATCAGTTAAAATATCTCTGAGGAAATTCATTATTTCTATTGAAGCAGCCTGACCTTCTGGGGTTGTTATGTCTTTACCAATAAAGTTCAAAAGAGCTTCATTCATTCCAATAATTCCAATTGTATTAAAATGATTATACCAATATTCGCCAAAACGTTGCTTTATTGACTTTAAGTATCTTGCAGAATATGGATATAAACCGTTTTCAGTTTCTCTCTCAATAATTTTTCTTTTTATTTCAAGGGATATCTTACCAATCTCAGCAAGCTCTCTCAATCTATTTTTAAACTGATCCATGGAATCAGAAAGATATCCTACTCTTGGTAGATTTATTGTAAATACACCGATTGAACCTGTAAGGGGATTACTTCCAAATAGCCCTCCGCCTCTTTTTCTTAGCTCTGATGTGTCAATTCTTAGTCTACAGCACATTGAAAGAGCATCCTCAGGAGAAAGCGTAGAATTTATATAGTTCGCAAAATAAGGAATGCCATATTTTGCAGTTATTTTCATGTATGCTTCTATTACTGGAGAATTCCAATCTAGATCATTGGTTACATTTATTGTAGGTATTGGGAAGGTAAATACCCTTCCTTTTGCGTCTCCTTCTAGCATTACTTCACAGAAAGCCATATTAATCATATCCATTTCTTTCTGGAATTCGCCATAAGTCTTTTCCATATATTTCCCGCCAATTATTACTGGCTCTTTTTCAAGGTTTTTGGGAGCTTTTATGTCAAAGGTCAGATTAGAAAACGGGCATTGAAATCCTACCCTTGTTGGAACATTAATATTAAATATAAATTCCTGCATTGCCTGCTTCACTTGTGCAAAAGTAAGATTGTCATAATAAATAAATGGGGCTGAAAACGTATCAAATCCTGACCATGCTTGGGCTCCAGCAGTCTCTCCCTGGGTAGTAAAGGTTGAATTTACAACCTGACCCCAAAATGAACGCAGATGCTTGGCCGGGTTACTCTCTACTTTTCCTTCTACTCCTCCAAATCCTTCCATTAGAAGCTGTCTTAAATCCCAACCCGCACAATATGGGCCAAAGAAACCAAGATCATGTATATGACAATCTGCATTCTCGTGAGCCTTACGGACATTTTCTGGATAGACTTCATGAAGCCAGTAGTTTTTTGTAAATATTTCTCTAACATAATTGTTTAATCCATTTATGCTTTTTTGGGTATTTGCGTTCTCTTTTATTAACCAATCCATATCACCAAGATAATCTGAGAACATCTTTATCGTAGCTCCAATTAACGCATTTGATTCTCTTGAAGCATTTCTTTTTTCCCTGTAAAGAATGTAAGCTTTTGCAGTTTTTGCATGGCCGTTTTCAATCAAGACCTTTTCTACTAAATCTTGAATTTCTTCAACATGGGGAACTTTTCCTTGATAATCCTTGTGTAAGATGTCTGCAACCTGATCACAGAGGTTTTCTGCTCGGGAATAATCTTCTCCACCGCATGCACGAGCTGCTTTAAATATCGCTCTCGTAATTTTCTCTGGTATGAACTCATCGATAGTACCGTCTCTTTTCCTTATCTTGAGTATCATTTTTGTTCCCCCATTCTTTAATATAGTGATATGTATATAGAGTTATAAAGATGAAAAAAAATATTGTTCGGGAGTTCGTAATAACAATATTTTGTTATTTATATTATATTATAAACAAAATATGGTGTCTATATGTATTTAATAAAAAATCTGTGTGATATAGATTTTATTAAACTGGAATCATCTTTGCAAGAAGATAAAGTACCATAATTCTAAAATAATATCACTTCTTGTCCAATCTTTATTATTTTCTATCTGTATCATTTTATTGGTCTAGTTTACCTTTCAAGTTAATAATAATGTAATGAAACATAGACTGGTAAGTAGTCGTCGGAGGTATATATGAATATTGATATCAGAAAAATCAAAAAAGAGATAGTCTTTCCCCTTTTTCTGCAATCTTTATCTGCAGGCGCATTAGCTTCACTGCTAGTAATTAAAACCTTTCCTATCATGGATTCTTATAATCTGTTTATCATAAAAAAAATACTAGGAATAGCAAATAAAATAGATTATGGAGTATTATGTGAAGTGTTTATAAAAATTTCATTATTCACAATTATCCAATTTATTGCTTTAAGCTTTTTATTTCAAGTGTTTTCAGAAATTCTATGCAAAATTGATATGTCTTTTATTGATGCTGCTTTTATTGTCAGCAAGCCTGCTTCACTCTCTGCATTAATGCTTGTATGCAGCTTTCCATGGCTTTTGGTAACCCCAGCTACGATTGTACCCTTTATATTTGCATCGTTTGTACTTACACTTCTTTACAACCATACAAATATTTGCAGCACTTTCAACATAAATATGAGCAGCGGAGTATTTCTTACTACTTCAGTTTATCTGATTTATTTCACATTTATCTTTATATGTATTTATAAAACATAGAGAGCCGTGGAACGCAGCTCTCTATATTGTTATTTTATTTTTAATTTGCTCATATTTTGATTTTCCTATACCTTTAACCTTCATAATATCCTCAGAAGCCTTGAATCCGCCGCTTGTATTTCTATAATCAATTATTTTCTGTGCAGTAGCAGGTCCTATCCCTTGCAAGCTGTCAAGTTCTGTAAGCCCCGCAGTGTTGATATTTATAAGACTTCCTTTGTTATCACCTGCTTTGACCAATTCATCAGCCTTAACTCCCCCACCCGAACTCGAAACCGTCTTTGCTCCAGAAGTTTGAGCCGTTTGTACTCCCGGAATAGGTTTTTGAGAACTTTTTGCAGGATTATTGACCAAAGTTCCTGCATTCTTTTTTTCTGTAGTCTTAGTCTTCGGCAGTTTTTCCTTAGCCGGTATATACACCTGCTGTCCGTCTTCAAGTTTATAAGCAAGATTCACCATTTCCAAATCGGCATCTTCTTTGGCGCCTCCTGAAGCTTGCAGTGCATTCTCTATTCTTGATCCGGCAGGAATTTTTACAACTCCAGGATTCTTCACAGAACCAATTACATGAATAAAAATATCTTTGCTTTCGCCACCACTCTTTCCTTTGTTTTGCTCGGTCAAGCCAGAACTATCTTTATTTATTGCCTCTCCCGTCTCGACAACAATTTTGTTCGAAGTAACTGTCTTATTTATTCCATATCCTGCGAAAACCAATACTAATGTACCTATTGCCACTGCGATAATAAGATTTTCCCTTGAAATATTCATCAATGATTACTCCTTTTGTATAATACCAATAAGCATAAAATATACTAATTGCTTCCTAAGTTTTGAATAATAAAACAAAAGGTGCATTTTTTAATCTCAAAAGCATAAATAGCTTTTCATAATTAAAAAATGTACCTTTATTTAATCCAATAATAAAATATTAAGCTCTTTTCAGACTCTCATCATTTTCAATCATTATCGTCCTTAGCTTTTCTTCATCAATTGGAAGGCTAAGAAAATCATAAATCTTTATTCCCTCCATATTTTTCTCTATTTCAGAATACGTATCCGAAGTAACAATAACAATTTTTGCATCATTAAAGCTCTCAAGTATCTGTCTTGATGCCTCATATCCATCCATCTCCGGCATAACAAGATTCATAAATATTATATCCGGATCCACCATATAGGTTTTTCTAATAGCTTCCCAACCATTCGTAGCTTCAAATATATCTAAAAACCCCATATCTGTAAGCATAACCCTTAGAACTGCCCTCATAAACTTTGAATCATCCACTACCAAAATGTTCATGCCTGACTCCCTATAAATATATTAAAAATCATGAAAATCCCTGTACCCTCTACGACAGCAATCAATAAGATTTAGAATTAAACTATTTAAATCAAATGAAAGTTTGAAGAAATTTACAGACTAAATAATATGAATAAGGTTTTAATGGTACCATAGTCCTATTTTTAATTATACTAAATTTTTACTGGATTTTATGTACATAATTATTATATCATTGTAATTAAGTTTTTAAAAGTCATTTACTAAAAGTTCGTGGAGGTTATAATGCGTAGGAACTTATTAATATTTATCGCAGTATTTTTAACTTTTTTTAATACTTATACCCACGCGGAAGAAAATTTCCCAGCTGTTGATTCTCCCTCTATAATTCTCATTGACCAAAAAACGGGACAAATCCTTTACGAAAAAAATGCTGACCAGAAACTATACCCTGCAAGCATAACAAAAGTTATGACCGCTCTTCTCACCTTAGAAAGATGTAAGCTTGATGATAAAGTAATCGCAAGCAAAAAAGCCGTTTTTTCAATTGAGGCTGGCAGCAGCACTGCAAGCTTTCAACCAGACGAAGTACTTACCGTAGAACAGCTTTTATATGCACTACTTCTTAATTCAGCAAATGAAGCTGCAAACATACTTGCAGAACATATAGGTGGCTCAATTGAAGGCTTTGCTGATATAATGAATGCCCGTGCCAAAGAGCTTGGGGCAGCAAACACTCATTTTGTTACACCAAATGGATTGCATAATGATAATCATTATACTTCAGCTCACGATATGGTTTTAATAGCAAGGCAGGCAATGACCATACCAAAATTTAGAGAAATTGTATCAACAGTAAAATACAATATGCCTCCAACAAATAAATACCCTAAGACAGATAAGTTCTTTATTAATAGTAATAAGCTTATTAATTCTTCAAATGAAAATTTTTATAAATACGCAACAGGAATTAAAACTGGTTACACAGTAAAAGCAGGTCATACTCTAATTGCAAGCTCTTCCAATAATGGTATTGACCTCATCGCAGTATCAATGAATTCAAAAGTCAGCAGCGGAAAGCTTCAGAATTATTCTGATTCAATTAATCTATTTGATTATGTTTTTAAGAATTATAAAATGACAGAAGTAATCAAACAAGGAAGCCTGGTTAAGCAATTTTCAATAAATAATGCAAAGAAAGAATCCCAGCTGCAGGTCGGAGCACAAACAGGTGTAAGCCTTCTAACTCCTATCGATTCAGAAGATTATTATACTGTAAATGAAGTTATAAATAAGGATATTAAGGCTCCGATATCAAAAAATACTGTAGTAGGTTATTTTGAATACTTAATAGATGGAAAAGTTGTGGCAAAAACAAACGTCATCGCTTTAAATAGCATAGAAGAATCCAAACCCTTTGCGTTTATGAATTTGGTCTTTAAATTTCTTATCATGGTAATAATTATTGCCGTAGCTGCGTTGATAATATTAATTCTTATGATGATTGTCTGGGTAAAAGTTCAACGTAGAAAAATAAAACCTTTTAAGAAAAAATCACAAGGCATGAAAATAGACAGATTAATAGAAGATTAAAAAAAGTGGTTCCACCACACTAAAAACTAGGGTAGAGTTTATAGCCCAAAGCCTTTCGGTAACTTTTTGCCCTAAAGGATAACGGATTCTAACCTTCAGCCGGAGAAGAGCCGCTCCATCTAAAGCTAAGAATCCTGTTTATGAAATGCTTTGTCGGAAAGATTTTTCTAAGGAACAATTGAACTTTCCTAGCATTATAAAAAAGCGCCTAGGCGCTTTTTTAATCTTCTATTAATGCTACTGCTTCAATCTCTATTAGTGCATCCTTTGGTAAACGCGAAACCTCTACACACGAACGCGCTGGAGGATATTCTTTAAAGTATTCTCCATATGCATCATTAAATTCCGAAAACATATTCAAATCCTTAATAAAAACTGTTGTCTTCACAACATGTTCTAAGCAGCTTCCCGATTCTTTTAAAAGGTTTTTTAAATTATCTAATATTCTTTTGGTTTGCATTTTTATATCCGGCTTTTCAAGCTCACCTGTTTCTGGATTAATCGGAAGCTGACCCGAGGTATATATAAAACCTCCAGCTATTACAGCCTGCGAGTACGGCCCTATCGCCGCAGGAATACTTTTTACGTTAACTGTTTCTTTGTGATGTAGGTTCTGGCACATAAAATCACCTCATCAGAAACTTGATAAGCTACTCATTGCTTCTGAATTTTCCTTATTTATAAGATAGTCTATATTTTACTCGGTTTTGCCTTTTATTATTACATCTTTTGCTTCGGACCAAATCTTTTCAAGATTGTAATACATTCTATCATCCTGATGAAATATATGCACAATAACATCACTAAAATCCAGCAGTATCCATCTGGCACTATTGTAACCTTCTCTGTGATGCATTTTAATTCCTTTTTCTTCTTCAAGTTTTAATTCCAATTCATCAGCCAATGCCTTTATATGCGTTGTAGACGTTCCACTACAGACTACAAAATAATCTGCTACAAGGGTTACTTCTTTAACTTCCAGAACCTTAATATCCTTAGCCTTTTTTTCTTCTAAAATTGAAACAATATAGTCTATATTTTCTGTGTTATTCAATTGATACTCCTCCTGAATATAAAGTAAGTTTTTATTAATGAACAAGTTCTCTGATTTTTTTGCAAGATTTACGCTATTCAACCTATGCGGTTAATTACTTGGTAAAGCGTATAATCGATTCCCGGATTCTCAATAATAAGAGAATTCCTTGCATTTATGGTGATTGGATGAATAAGTCCACCTTTAGAAATAACATGCTTAATAGTTAAGTCCATTCCCATTAGCACTCCTGCATTCAGGTCTTCCTGAACAACTTTTCTTAAATCCTCAATCTCCGGAAATTTTCTGTCTTCAGAAATATAATCCGCAATATAAATTATTTTTTCCAGCAACCCCATCTTTTCATTACCAGTTGTATGATGCCTTATAGCATCAAGTATATCGGAATCTGTTACTTCAAATTCCCCTTTGGCAATCTCTGCTCCAACGGCAGCATGAAGTATCCCCGGCTCTTTTCTCAAAACATCATCTAACAATATACTATATTTTTTGGCTTTTATCAACAAATCTTGATTGGTCATGCATTTAGCACAATCATGAAGCAATCCTGCAACTGCCGCCTTCTCGATATCTCCGTTATGTATGAAAGCAAGCTTTACTGCCGAATCCTTGACCTGAATCGAATGTTCGAATTTGTTCTTAGAAAGCATTCCCCTGAGTTTTTCAGTCATTTGTTCATAATCCATTTTTCCACCTCAGTTAATCAATATATATTTTTTTAGTTAAAATATATTTTTCAATATCGCTGGGCACAAGGTATTTTATACTGCGTCCTTTTTCAACTCTACCCCTTATATCTGTGGATTCTATATGTATGAGAGGCATCTCCACAATATTTATCCTACATTTGTTTTCATTTAATCTATTTAAATTTTTAACTAATTCTTCTTCCCATTTCCCTGGTCTGGTCATTGCAATGAATTCTACTTTTTTCATTAATTCATCCGCATTCTTCCATCTAAGTATCTCGCCAACATTATCGGTACCAATTATGAAGTATATTTTGCAATCTTGTCCCATTATATTAATAAATGCATTTACTGTATCGATTGTATAGGAATATCCTGTCCTTACAAATTCAATATCTGAGATTTCAAAATATGGGTTGTCCTTAATTGCCATTTCAACCATTTCAAACCTGTCTTGGGGCTGCGCCATTCCTTGATAATTTTTATGAGGGGGATTAGCAGATGGAATAAAATAAACTTTTTCTAGCTTGTATTCTTCTCTGGCTCTTTCTGCTGCAAGTAAATGTCCGAAATGAAGCGGGTCAAACGTCCCACCAATCAAGCCTATCTTTTTATATTTCTGAGGATACATTCCAAGATTTCTCCTTTTAAATTTTCTCCTAAGAGTATATCACTTATAAAAACATTTATCAAACCACTCTTAAATGATGCATATTCGCTGTGTTTACAGCAATACGCTATTACTATATAATATATAAAAAATGACGGAGGGCTAATATGGATATCTTGTTTTTATCCGTTTCAGCAGGTGGCGGTCATATGAAAGCTGCCGAATCATTGAGAACACATGTAGAAGAGTCATACCCTGGGTCAAGGACCATCCTTCTTGATTCATTGAAATACATTAATCCAATAATGAACAAGCTTGTCATAGGCGGTTATTTGAGTACTGTGCAAATAACCCCCAAATTATACGGCAAGCTTTATGATTTGGCCGAAGCCGGTGAAAACATCTCCGAAGTAAGCCAGATTATTAATCGAATAATTTCTTATAAGATAAAACGTCTGGTCAGGCAGTTTGCTCCCGACCTAATAGTATGTACGCATCCTTTCACTTCGCAAATGGTAACCAGATTAAAAAAGCAGTCTCTGTTAAGCCCAAAGATTGTAACAGTTCTTACCGATTTTATACCTCATTCATTCTGGCTTCACGAAGGAGTTGATGCATATGTTGTTGCTCATCCCGGTATGAAGTACGATATGATTTCTAAAGGAATTGCTGAAGAAACCATATTTCCACTGGGTATTCCTATCTCAAAAAGATTTCTTGAACCATTGGGTAAAATTGAAGCAAGAACCAATCTGGGCTTGGCAAATAAAACTACTATTCTTTTAATGGGCGGAAGTTTAGGCTTTGGCGACATCAAAGAAGTTTTTACAGGTCTTGCTGAAAGTCATAGAGATCTACAATTAATAGTAGTAGCTGGCCAAAATAAAGAGCTTTACAAAAAGATCAAAAGGTATTCAAACCACGTTGATAAGATTATTAAAGTTTTTGGATATACGGATAAAATACCTGCACTTATGACGGCTTCAGACCTTCTTATTTCTAAGCCGGGAGGAATGACAGTGAGTGAAGCTCTTGTCAAGAAGCTTCCCATGATATTGATTTCACCAATACCTGGTCAGGAAGAAAAGAATGCAAGATATCTGTTAAACGGAGGCGTAGCTGCCAGATTGTATCCCAAGCAAAACATTGAAGAGGTTTTATATCAGGTTTTTGATATACCTGCAAGATACAATCAGATGAAAGAGATGTGCGGTTATTTAGCACATCCCAATGCTTGTCAGGAAATTGTGAATTTATTTGAACAGTTGATAAAAAATAAAGCACCTCAGTGAGAAAATTCACTGAGGTTACTCTTTTCTTATACTCTTTCATCTTTATCGAGAATATTTAATCGTTCCTTGTTAATTAATATACTCAGATTGCTACGCATCTCAACTGTTTGTGAATCTTTAAAAGCATAGCTCTGCCATTCCTCTTTCTCTCGTTCAACCAAATCCTTATGATCTTTAAACTCTCCCCCAAGCCCTTTTGATGCTTTTAATTCATAATAGGTTGCTTGCCACAAGGTTCCCGGATAATTGTCCTTATAAAAATCATGAGCTTGTGCAGCATAATCACGTGCTTCTTCCAATTCTACATTTCTTTCAATATTTAAAGACGCCAAGCCCAACATGGAAGAATACTTTTCGTGAGCCATTCTGGGGTCTTTGTCTGCATTACCTATCAGCTCTTTATACAAATCTGCCGCTTCTTTATCTTTGCCTTGACTTAATAAACCAGGAACTCTTTGTTCTTGAATGGTGTGTAAAAATCTCCTTGGATATAAAGGGGGCTTTGGTTCTTGTTGTAAATACTGTTTTAAGTTTTCCTCTGCAATATCCAGCATTTCACTTTTTTCATGCAGTTCTTCTTCCCCTAAGGTTTTGGATAGCTCCAAGAAAGTTGAACCGACTGATAGACTATCTTTGTCCATCTTTCCTTGACTTACAAGTTTTTCCTGTTTTATAATAGCTCTATTCAGAAAAGCTCTCGCCCCTTCGACATCACCTGAAACTCTTAAAACATCCCCATAAAAAGGATTTGTTCTAAAAGACCTTTCATAGTTCCCTTTTTCGTTTGCTTGTTTTATCAAGTGTCCAAATGCTTCTTTTGACGTGTCAAACTCTGAAACGAATCTACCAGCCCTTGCGAAAGAGAAGCAAAGGTCGTTTTCAATGTTAGTTTCTTGTGTATCACTAAGTTGCTGTAAGCTTCCGTCTTCCCACATTGGTAATAATTTATCGTAAACTTCCCTAAATTTTGAGTCAGAAAGTAGTTCTTGAACTTCTTTAAGCAATACTTTTTTTTCCATTTCGGCTCACCCCTTATAATAAATCGACTAATATACATTATTTAATAATTCATTCATATAATTAATTTTATTACATTTTTACATATAATACAATTATATGTCATGCAAAATTTATGGAGGTGGTTAAAGGCATTAATCTTGCCACATAAACCATCTCCATAAAATCAACATAAATAAAATATCTAGGCAACAACATCTCTTGAATTCTCGACAACACAGATTATGCTCCTGTTCCTTTTGCTTCCTTTTTTACGAAAAAAGCAGGCAAACTACGCAAGCCATCTCAATTTTATTATTTCTTAAAGAATATTTTATATATAAGCCAACTATAAGTTAATGCAAAGGCTATCCATACAAGCAATATATATTGCAAGAAGAATTGAGAGAAATATACCCCGAATATTATACCGAGTGAAAACAAACAAATTTTAAACCAAGCATAATCCCAAATTGTAAATTTAGAAACTGATTTCATAAGATAATCAATTAGCTTCTTCATGTTTGTATTCCTCTCCTTATACTTTTTAGGACTACAATATTTGGTGCTATATTTATTATATCATACTTAAATAAAACTATCTTATGTAATAAAAGTAAAAAAAGAGTTTATCAATAAAGTTCAACAAGCATAATTTTACTAATAAACTCATTTTAGTTCGCTATGCTCCCAAATTCTTATTAGGTAGCTTTTTATGAAATGTAGTCGCAGGGAACCTTTGAGCAGAACTTTCCTACATTATAAAAAATCTAGCCATTATATGCTAGATTTCTCTTCTTCCCTCTAGTGCTTTTAAAAGTGTAACCTCATCAGTATACTCGAGATTTCCTCCTACAGGAATTCCATGAGCAATGCGCGTCGTTTTTATCCCCAAAGGCTTTAGAATCTTTGATATATACATCGCTGTTGCTTCCCCTTCAACGTTCGGATTTGTAGCAAGTATTACCTCTGTAACCTCTACATCTTTCAATCTTTCAAGAAGCTCTTTGACTTTTATGTCATTTGGGCCTATCCCATCAATCGGAGATATTACCCCATGAAGCACATGATATACACCATTGTATTCACGAGTTCTCTCCATTGCAATAACATCTCTAGCTTCCTCAACAACACAGATTATGTTCCTGTTCCTCTTATCGCTGCTGCAAACCGGACACAATTCAGAATCACTTATATTACCACATACAGAACAAGATTTCACTTTTGTTCTAGCCTCAATTAAGGCATTGGAAAGTTCTTCAGCCACAGCAATTGGGGAATTAAGGACATGAAACGCGAGTCTTTGAGCAGTTTTATGTCCTATCCCAGGTAATTTTTCAAATTCTTCGATTAATCTAGCAATAGGTGCAGAATATAGTTCCATAGTTCCCTCCACGTTACAAGTTTACAGATTACAGTTGACAGTTAAAACCCCTTGATTCACCAAAGCCAACGGTTTAAGTCATATACCCAAGTCTTCTCTTATAGTTCTCAATAGCCTATACCACGTGTGCTCTGAATTGCCAACTCTTAAACATGCCTTAACTGTACACTGTCAACCGTAAACTAGAAAAGTCCCGGTATTCCTCCGCCTGTTACTTTTTTCATTTCTGAAGAAGCAAGCTCATCAGCTTTCCTAATAGCCTCATTCACAGCAGTAAGTATTAAATCCTGAAGCATTTCTACATCATCAGGGTCAACAACTTCTGGCTTTATCTTGATTTCCTTTAAATCTTTTTTACCACTTGCTATAACTGTAACTGCTCCACCCCCAGAACTGGCTTCAACAGTTTTTTCTTCAAGTTCTTCCTGCATTTTTTGCATATCTTTTTGCATTTTTTCTGCTTGTTTCATTAAATTCCCCATATTCATGCCCCCGAATCCTCCAGGGAAACCACCTTTACCCATAAAACATCCCTCCTGATACTTTCTTTTGATAATTTTTTTACTGCTGTATTATACCATATATATAACTTTGCCAGCAATATAACTTTCAGTCCTCTATAATACTGATGGGCACGTTAAATTTCTTTGCCAGTTCTTCAACCTGGGTATCTTTTGAGTCTTTTTTGACTGCTTCTTGTGCTTTTACTTCGTCGCTCAAGCACTTTATATTATAATCAAGTCCAGTCACTTTCTTTACAACGCTTTTTAGCAGAGAAGTATTTTCACTTTTCATAATAACAGTTTTTCTAAACTCAGAAGAATCCTTATCCAAAAGTATTGCAATCGTTTTATCATCAATCTTTTTTGCTTTTGTACCTATTAGATTTGCATATAATACCATTTTCCCGCTGCTTTTTAAAACGGATATTACCTCCTGCCATTCCTCAAGATAATCTGCAAAATCAGTATTACTAACAATAGTTTTATTGTGGTGAGCTTTTGTCTCACTAACCTTTTGAACCTCACTTTGCTTAGCAGGCATAGCCTCAGCAAACTCTTTTTCATTATATGTTTTTTTTGATTTTGACAAAGAATCTTCCAGTTTAGTCAATCTCTCTTCAATACTACTATCAACTCTATCAATTATGTCCTTACATAATTTCAACATCCCAACTTCAATAATAATCCTAGGCATTGTAGCCCATCTCAATGAAGCCTCTAGTTCAGAAAGATACTCAACGATTTCGGCCAATCTTTGCTTCTCAAATTTCTCTGAAAACTCTTTTAGTTTTGCAGAATCTCTTGAAACCAAATAATTTTCAGCAGATCCACACACCGTTTTTGCTATCATTATATCCCTAAAAATTCTCACTAGAACTGATATGAATTGCGCTAAATCCTTCCCGCTCTTTGCAATCTGGTCGATAATCTCTACGCAGTTCGGGAAATCTCTTTCAGCTATTGCTGCTATAATATCATACAGAATTTGTTCTCTTGGAAGCCCTATTACATCACTCACTAACTCCTTTGTAATCCTACTGGTTCCATCCATGCACTGATCAAGTATGCTTATTGCGTCTCTTAAAGCACCATCTGCCGACCTTGCAATAATCTCCATAGCATCTTCATCTGTAATTGAACCGTTTTCATCAGCGATTTTATTAAGCCTTTCAGTAATATCCGCAACGCTTATTTGCTTAAACTCAAATCTTTGGCAACGAGAAAGAATTGTAGCTGGGAGCTTATGTGATTCAGTTGTTGCAAGTATAAAAATAACATGTTTTGGAGGTTCCTCAAGTATTTTCAATAAGGCATTAAAAGCTCCTATAGAAAGCATATGCACTTCATCAATAATATAAACCCTAAATTTAGCAACTGAAGGCATATAAAAAACTTCATCCCTTATGAGTCTTACATCTTCGACACTGTTATTTGACGCTGCATCTATTTCAACAACATCCATTATTGTTGCCGAAATAATCCCGAGACAAACATCGCAAGTATTGCATGGGTTGCCATCTTGAGGATTGAGACAATTTACTGCTCTTGAAAGTATTTTAGCCGTGCTTGTCTTTCCCGTTCCCCTTCCGCCCGAGAAAAGATAGGCATGTGCAATTCTATTATTAGAAATCTGGTTTTTTAGTACCTTCACAACATTCTGCTGGCCGACAACATCATCAAAAACCATCGGCCTCCACTTTCTGTATAATGCAATGTATGACATAATTTCCACCTTTAAACAAAAAAATTTACAAAAATAATAGGATAGATAGACATCTACCCTATTATAACACATGTATAACAATTTTCTATATTTACTGTTCTAAGGTATCTTTAAAAATATTTGGCCCTTCCTCTTGGAACAATTCGGATAATATTTCAACAACTTCAGGACTAAACTGTGAGTTTTTGCATCTTAGAATCTCATTAATAGCATCCACTTCTGACATAGCAGATCTATATGCTCTGGTTGATGTCATTGCATCAAGTGCATCGGCAACAGAAATAATCTGTGCTTCTAACGATAGATCCTCTTTTTCAAGTCCGTGTGGATAGCCTTTACCATCCCATCTTTCATGATGGCAAGCAATTGCTTTTATAGCAACTTCAGACAATCCAACAGGCTCAAGGATTTTACTGCTTATAGTCGGATGTTTTTTAATTTGTTCAAATTCATCATCCGTCAATCTGCTTGATTTTCTAAGTATAGCATCTGGGATTCCTATCTTCCCAATATCATGAAGTATACCTGCTATTCTTATCTCATCTATTTGTTCTCTTGGCAACCCCATCTTTTCAGCAATAACAACTGCAAATCTTGAAACCCTATATGAATGACCTCTTGTATAATTATCCTTTGCTTCAATTGCTGCTATTAATGCATTAACAGTTTTAACAAAATTCTTCCTCGACATATCAAATAATTGAGCATTTTCAATAGCAATTGCAGCATTATTAGCAATAGAAGAAAACAAGCTCTTCTGTCTGGAATTATACTTGGTTATTGTACCTACAGAGATAACTCCTATTTTTTTATCTTTTGTTTTAATAAATGCCATTAAAAGTTCTTTTACTCGCTCATTTGGTTTTTTTCGTGAGTTTATCTTGGATAATATCTCGCTGAAACTAAAATCGTGAATTATTGCTGTATCAGATTTATTGAACGACTCCATAAATATTGGGTCATCAACCTTTAAGAGCGGAACATCTATTATTTCACTGACTATTTCATCTAAATATTCTCCTGCAAAAGCCTTTGGTACAAAATATTTCTTTTCTTCATCCATCAATCTTATAACACATATAGGACTTCTAAGAACTTTAGATATTTCATGGACAACCATATTTAAAACGTTATCAATCTCAAGTGTAGCATTTAATTTTCTGCTTAAGCTATTAACAGTTGCAGCTTCTTTATAAGAAGCTATTATCTCCTGCTCCATCCTTTTCTTCTGTGTAATATCTCTTATAATCGCCTGTATCCCTATAACTTCTCCATCGTACACAAAGTTAGTTAATGCTGCTTCAGTAAGAATAAAATTTCTATTTTTGTGCATTAACTCTAGTTCTAACGTTAGAGAGTTTTTAGATTTCAGCTCATTGCTTACTTTTTCAAGAAATGTTTCAGATATCCCCGGCTTAATAATTTCTCTAATATTTCTTCCTTCAATTTCCTGTCTGCTGTATCCAAGTATGTCCTTGACAATTTCGTTTATAAAATAAATATTCCCATCAAGACGAATAACACATACTATATCCGCTATGCTCTTAACTAAAGAATAATATTTTTGCTCAGAATCATTCAATTGGTTGATTGTTGCCTGCAGCTGGCCATAAGATGCCTCAAGTTCCATGTTTGCCTGCTGAATTTCAATGTTTTTAGCATATATTTCTAGAGCTTGGAGCTCAAGTTCTCTTTTCCCCATTTTCAGCTTTTCTGCCATTCTGTCATAAGTATCAGAAAGCTCATTGAATTCCTCAAGGTCAGGAAAGGTAATATCTTTGTCAAAATCTCCCGCTTCTACAGCAACGAGTCCTCTTTTTAACTGTTGAAAAATCTTAAACGTTGTTTTTTGAACATAATATAAACTTACAAAAAATAAAGCAAACCCAAGGACAGCGATACCAAGTGCCGATGTCTTTAGTAAGGATGCTGTATCACAGGTTATGAAGGCATTGAAATAAATCAAAGCAATAAATGCACTGATAGGCAATACTGATATTGAAAACAACAATAAAAATATTCTCGTTTTCAAGCTTGATATCTTCATATTTCAACTCCTAATGTCTGTTTCATCAAGAAAATTCTATGTGGAAAAGAAAAACAGGAAAAACAAAAAAGTTATAAAATCAAAGAACTGAACAGTAAAGTAAATCTTTCTTATATAAGAATATTATACCATACCCATATCGAATATTGAAGCTTTTTGTTGTAATATTAAGTAAAGAGATGAATCTGTTGTTTCCTTTACAGAAAACAACAGATTCATCTCTTTACTTATAAACAAATATAAATGGCTGTGCACCTTTTTTTGACATGGTTCATACAAGCGGTATTCATACTGTTAGTTCAAATCAAGCACCCTCACGGCACACAGGAGTGTCCATTTACCGCTGCTTCCTTCCGAATCTGACGGGTTTCATAGATTCCTATTGCGCGAGACCTGACTCTCATCACCACATATTATGCTCCAAGCCCTACATGAAGCAGCCTACAAAAGGAATTCAGCCCTGCTATAGCGGATTGCAGGTACAGGGCACCGCTACCTCCCCGCCTAGCACAGCCAAAACTAATTTCAAAAAGTTTACCAAAATGCTTTTAACCATATAAGAATTGGCGAACTTTATTATACGGCAAGAGGTTATATTAATCAACAACAAATTATTCCCTAGATTCAGAGGATATATTCTCAAAAACCTTTTCTGATAGATCCTTTATTTCTTTAATACATTTTCTATATGTCTCGATTGGCATTCCATAGGGATCTGATACTTCTCTGTCTGCGAAATTCTCCTGATTATCTACCGAATATGCATATTCATAAAAAGTAAAAACTTTATCTGCAAATCGGGGATACATTGTAATTATATTTCTTTTCTGAAGCCTTGTCATACAAAGAATTAAATCTGATATATCAACCATTTGCTCTGTCAATCTTCTTGCACGGTGGTTACCTGAGTCTATCGTATGTTCTCTTAGTGCCTCAACCGCGCAATAGCTTCCAGGCTCTCCTTCCCATGCAGCTGTTCCCGCAGAAGAAACATTAATGTCGTTTCTTCCTTTTGAAGCAAGGATATTCTTTAATATGGCTTCTGCCATAAAGCTTCTGCAAGTATTACCTGTACAAATGAAAAGAATATTCATAACTAATCACCAACCCTAACAACATTATACCCCGCTGCACGTACTAAACGGTTCATTATAGCCATTCCAATTCCTTCTTTTTTAACACCTTCTATTAGAATTATATCCACTTTTTTTTCATCAAATTTCCTTAAAAGCTTAAAGATATTTGCTGCTATTGTTTCTGGTTTATCTCTATCTCCGACGGATAAAACAATTCCTTTTTCATAAAACCTTTCGGTCTGTTCTGTTGCCATTATGCCAATCTTTTTGCCCTCTTTGCCAAGAGCTTCAACTCTGATTTTTATCTCTTCTACAATTTTCTCAACCAGTCCATCAATTAAAATCACTTCAGCTTGAGGCGAATAGTGTTTATATTTTACTCCTGGGCTTCTTGGTTTTGCTGTATCGATATCCATTTTATTGCTCACATGCTCATCTATATCAACCCTTCCGATAGCCTCTTGAAGCTGTTCAATAGTCACAGCCCCTGGTCGAAGAATTACTGGAAATTCTCCCGAAATATCAAGAACCGTTGATTCCAGCCCAACCTTGCAGTCCCCATCATCAATAATCACATCAACTCTTTCATTCAAATCCTTTATAACATGACTGGCAGAAGTCGGGCTCGGTGAACCCGAAATATTCGCGCTCGGTCCTACAACTGGTACATTAGCTTTTTTGAAAAGTTCTAATGTGATGGGATTATCAGGCATACGGATTCCGACAGTATCAAGCTCTGCCGTAACGATATCGGGTAACATGTCAGATTTTTTTACTACTAGCGTAAGAGGTCCCGGCCAAAATTTTTCAGCAAGCTTGCTAAGGATTTCAGGCACTTGAGATGCAATTGATTTAATCTGCTCAATGCTCCAGATATGAACAATCAGAGGATTATCTGCTGGTCTTCCCTTAGCAGCAAAGACTTTCTCCACAGCGCTTTCATCTAATGCGTTTGCACCCAAGCCATAAACTGTTTCGGTTGGAAAAACTACAGTACCTCCATTTTTTAAAGTGTCTGCAGCTATTTTTATATTTTCAAAGTCATTTTTGATGTCTTCAATTTTAAGAATCCGGGTCACTTTTTTCACTCTTTCCTCGAAAGTATTCTCATTGTTCTGCGGGAATATATATTCTACCAAAAGGCTCTTGGCTGTAAACAAATACCCTCCCCTTACATCGGCAAACTCGACTCTTTTATATTATCATATTTTTTTTATTAAAACAAATGAGAGAACAGCAAAAAGAAAAAGCCCCTTAAGTAAGGAGCTTTCAGTTCTTATCTTCTGCACAAAGGAACGTATTCTTTTTCTGGTGCCACACACTTGTAAGCAGGCCGAATTATTCTCGGCCCATTTACCAATTCTTCGATGCGGTGCGCACTCCATCCCGAAATTCTAGATATAGCAAAAATGGGAGTAAACAATTCCAGAGGAATTTGCAGCATTTTATACAAGAGTCCTGAATACAAATCAATATTTGCACAAATGCCTTTATTTCTTTTTCTGCCCTCCATAATAACCCCAGGTGCAATTCTCTCAATTCTAGTATAGAGCTCAAAATCTTCTTCAAACCCTTTTTCCTTAGCAAGAGCTTCTGCACGTTCCCTGAGGATAATTGCACGAGGATCTGAAATAGTGTAAACCGCATGTCCCATTCCATAGATTTTTCCCAATCTGTCAAAAGTTTCTTTTTTAAGAACCTTTTGGAGGTAGGCTTCTATCTCCAGATCACTTTGCAGATTCTTGACACAGCTTTTCAGATCTTCTATCATCTGCACAACCTTGATGTTTGCGCCTCCATGCATTGGTCCTTTTAGCGAACCCAACGCAGCCGCAATAACAGAGTATGTATCTGTCCCAATCGAGGTTAGAACATGAGTTGTAAAAGAGGAATTATTTCCTCCCCCATGTTCTGCATGGAGTACAAGCGCCAAATCAAGCAATTCTGCCTCTAGCCTTGTGAAAGCACTGTCCGGTCTCAACATGTGCAAGATGTTTTCGGCCGTAGCATATTCAGG
>Ga0209340_1001006_pt1 | contig 23329 bp, 30 predicted proteins | sample EPASupsiteSAE323_FD_187266 | JGI IMG/M metagenome (GOLD analysis project Ga0209340, IMG submission 187266) | Bioremediated contaminated groundwater from EPA Superfund site, New Mexico - Sample SAE3-23 (SPAdes) (version 2) | ecosystem: Environmental > Aquatic > Deep subsurface > Groundwater >... | reverse complement strand
CCTAAAGCTTGTAATTCTATTCTTTGAGTCATACAACCATTAGAATCTAAAACAACCCTACCAGGGGTAAGATTTAAAATTACTTCGGTTGAAACAAAATTAGGTGATTCAATTCTATTTAGCATGATCATGCTAGTCTATCAAAAAATATCACCAAGTCAAATATTATAAGACTATTTATTAATTACTAAATAAAAATTTTGTAATTTTAGTCTATTTTATAATGAAATGTAAATAAACATTGCCTATCATTCCACTTAATTTATTAAATGATCCTCATCTTGGACTCAATTAGGTCTGTGATGGGTAAGATATAATTAGTAGAATGATCAATTCTAAAATATCAATTGTGAAACTAGGACCTAATGAGTGGCAGAAATATAAGGACATCAGACTGGAAACTTTAAAAGCAGAACCAAAGGCGTTTAATTCAACTTATCAAGAATCTGTAACTTATCCATCAGCTTATTGGAAAGAAAAGCTAACCGACAAAAATAATCTATTTGCGTTTGCAAAAGATGAAAATAAAATTATTGGATTTATGAGTCTGACATTGGGCGAGGAAAAAGAGACTGATGAAACTGCAGTAATTCACGGTGCCTATGTAAACGAAAAATATAGAGGTCAAGGGATTGGAAAAAGTCTATTAATCTTTTTAATAGAAGAAGTTAAAAAAAATAAAAAAATTAAATTATTAAAACTTTGGGTGAAAGACACACAAACAATTGCAAAAAATCTTTATGAAAGCATGGGGTTTGAATTTACTATAAGAGCAGGAGAACACACGTCAGTAATGGAAAAGAGAATTAAGTAGTTAGTTCCCTAGTCTACAATGCTCGAAAAATGGAATGATTTTAGAACTAATTTTCTTTGAGTACTTCATCTATTAGAAATACTTGGTTTTGACGAAGAAGTGGTAATTTATCAAAAGTAAAAAAGCCATATTCAGATACTTCGTGTGTGGCGACAAAATCGCCACCAATTAGCACACCTTTGTAACATATATCTAAACGAGCGGTATCACGATCAGTGCGAATTTTTAGAGATTCATCAACACTAACAATAAAACCGGATTCTTCTTTAATTTCTCTTTCTAAACCTTCACGAGGATGTTCACCAGCTTTTAAGTAACCACCAGGTAAACTCCATGAATGACTTCGGTAAGTATGTTTAAATAAAAGAATTTCTTTTTTATTATTTAAAATAACACCGGTAACACCAACTAAAAATTGATCTTGAAATAAACGCATTAATTTTAATTGTGAGTTTTTTGGAAGATGTAAAGCTTTGTATATTTTGGCAAGCAATGATTTCATAAAGCATTTTTATCTGTCGGCTCAGAATCGGAACCATTTTTTATTTTTTCTTTTTCTAGCTCCAATTGGTGAACTTGTTTAGTCAAATCAAGAACTTCTTCTTTATTTTTTTTGATTTCATGATTTTTGGACCTGATAGTATAAGAGATAAAAATTGAATGAAATAGATAGGCCAAATAAGACAGAATTAGTCCAAAAACAATCGAACCAACTATTACATAAAATAGAGGAATATTATTGATAATATAAAATCCTAAATTAACAGATACTAGTCCAAAATTAAATTTTGAAATATAAACAAGAATTGAACCGACAACTAAAAGTAAAATTAAAACTAACATAGATTTATTTAAGTATCCCCAACCCTAAAAGTCCGATAATAATTAAATAAGCGGCAATTAAATAATTTAAAAGTTTAGGAAATAAAAGAATTAAAACTCCGAAAATCACAGAAGTAAGAGGAGTTAAGTTGGTAAATGATATGTTCATATTTTTAATTCCTTATCATACGACCTAAATAGATAACTACAATGGCGCCGATAATGGCGACAATAAAACTATAAAGGTTAAAACCATTTACACCTGATTGACCGACTAATCCCACCAGAAAACCACCAACAACAGCACCAATAATACCCATGATGACATCTTTTAATGTGCCTTGATTGGAATTGGTTTTCATAATAATCGAAGCAATCCAGCCTGATAGTCCCCCAAAAATTATCCATAATATAATACCCATAATTATTTCCCTCCCCTAAATTGTTAAATAAAATCCGGTTTAAATTTTTACTTTCTTAATGATTGTTTCTTGTGGTAAATATTGAATCAAAGCTTTTTCGACAAGTTCGGTTAGTGTTAAATCTTCAACTACAGCTTCGGCTCGGGCATGTTTGGCAAGATCTGGTTTTATAAAAAGGGTTATTCTTTGTTTTGTATTAGTTGTCATACTACTAATAATACAACTAGTTGTAGTACATGTATATAAGCAAACTATGATTATGAATCATATTCATTTAAAAAGCTGGTATTTACCGGTTTTTTAATTTAGCTACCTGCTTTGGAACAAATATGAATGGCAGTGTGTGAAATTTAAAAAAATATTTAGAAATACTGCCTTTTTATAACAAAGAAAATACTGCATCATTTTTATGTTTATCTTCATCAAAGTTATAAACATCTGTTGGGTAAATTAACATGCTAAATCCTTCTTCGCTGTTGAGTAATGAAAAATAAAAAATCATTTCAAAACAATGTTTATTTTTATTGGATAAATATTTAAGATATTGAATACATAATTCACTTAAATTAAGACGGAAATCATTAGAATAAATTAATAAAAACAATTTTTGTTTTTTGTTACCATAATGATTGGATTTTTCTTCTATCTTATCCCAAACTTTTTTTCCTAAATCAGTATCAAGATAGTGATTTGGTATTTCGGAATAGCCTTTGTTTAAAAAATCTTTTGGAGCAATTTCCATAAGATCCATGTCTCTTTTACCTAAACTCGTATCTAAAACAAAATCAAAATCATTTTCTATCTTTTTTTGAAATTGTTTTATTTGAAGAAAGGTATTTTGTTGGTTAAGATTATTAACAAATCTTTCAGTAATAAACTTTTCTATATCTTCTTTTGTTTCAGGAAATATTGTTTGATGATAATTAGCTCCAGTAGGACCAATGCGGATAAAACCAATTTTTCCTGTTGGTTTTTTCATATAATTTATTCTGTAATTTGATCTTCTTTTGGTGGTTTTGAATAAAAATATCCAATTTTATCTCTTAATTCACTTCTAGCATTTATTGATAATTGTGCAATTTTTTTCTTTAAAAAAACTCCTGTATCTGATTTAATATTTTTTGACTTAATTCTTGTTATATGCCTAAAATCAATCATATAATAATTTGTTTCTAATGATTTTTGTACGTTGTTAATTTGATAATCTACTTTATATTTTTTTAAAAAATCATTTTTGTCATAAACAAAATTTTCTAAAAAAGCAAAAACTGTACCTTCGGCTAATTTATCTTCTTTTGCTTTATCAGGCATATGATTCCACCTATCTGGCTGTATGGCTTGTTGAGGATTCATTATTCTATTCACTCTAGTCATATCTTCTTCCAGGTATGGATTAGTAAACCAGTATTTATTTATAGGGATTAATGGACATATATCTAAAATATCGTCTCCAATTGCACAACAAGGAGTAAGTACAACTGAATACAAGGATGTCTCAAGTTCAACTCCAATTTTGTTACTTAAACCATCAGCTATTGAGGTATTTATATTTGAATATAAATTGGTTTGATCAATTAAAATATCTCCTAATCTTAAATTAACGGAATCAAGTGGGTTTTGGTAAAACATGTCTATTTATCTGTATAAAATTCTGAAACATCTAAATATCCTATTTTTGATGTTTTTTGAGAAAAGCTTAAAAAATCTTTATTTATTTTAATTTCTTCTATTCCAATAAATTTATTTGATTCATTTAATTTAACGACAACTTCATATTTATCAAAGGGGATTGATACAGTTTTGGTTTGATCAGTATTATAAACTGACCCTGTTTCGTTTGTCTCAGAATTTGAAAAATACTGTTTAATCATGTTTGTTAAACTCTAGTCTTCATGTGTGTAATTAATGGTTTTTTGATTGATTTACAGAACTCTTTTTTAATAAGATCATGTAAAACATCTGTTGTTGTTAAATAATTAATATTTTCAACATTCTCTGCACTCGCATCAATATCAATAATAAACTTATAAATATCATCTATTTTTTGGAAAACTTCTTGATGTATTATTTTGTTTTCACCAAATTTAGTACTAGATCTTGTATACATTTCTTCAGAATCTTCTAATTTAAATCTTTTTGTTGGTAAAACTGAGCTATACCAACTATTAAAAACGAGATTACTTTTTGTATTAACTGGACATTCATTAATGTAACGTAACCCTATTCTTTGGATTATAGGAATATTGATTACTTCTAAGAAATTTTTAACAGTAAACTCAATCAAATCTCTAATTTTATTTAGATCTGTTTGTTCATTATATGTTTTAAGTTTAGAAGTTGTAAGAATTAATGAATTACTTGATAGATTAATTTCGGCTTCATCGGATTTAAATTGCCACACTTTTTTACTTAAATTGTCTTCTGCATTATCTACGACTGATTCTTGTTTTACTTCTGGACCAAGATCGGCGAAAACAATTTGTCTTCTAAAAAGAAGAGATGATTGTGGAAATTTTTGAATAATATTCAATTGAAATTCACCAATTTTACTTTCAATATAAAACAGGTTTGGAAATTTGATTTCAAAAAAAACTTGTTTTAAAACTGGATTTGGAAAAACTTCGTTTATCTGTATATCTGTCATATCATATGATAACTCATTTTTGTCACAAATAGACCAATAGGTACATTATAAATCATAATATACTTCTATTTGTTTTTAGGTATTTTCTCTCTTATTTATTGTTAATTTGGTCATTAATATTAATATCCCATCTAGAATCATTTTTTTCTTTATTTATTTTTGAGTAAATATAATATTGACCAGGTTTAATCTCTAGTTATTTTTATGAAAAATACAGTATTTTTATTTATTTTATTTTAAGACCAAATTCTAAATTTACTTTAGTTAATAAAGTTATCAAAGTAACTAAAAAACCAAAAAATATACTAGCTATAAGAAGTGCTATTTGCCAACCCCATTTATTATGTGATTTTGGAAATTTTTTACTACTTCTTACTAGAAGATAAAGTTCAATAAGAATACTGGTAATCAATGAAATCCAAGTTGTAATTTTTGGTAATAGTAAATAATACCCAAGTAATGTTGGAAGTATGATGATTGAAAAGATGCCAGGAAGCTCTTCGACAATAAATTCAAAGAAAGTTAAAAATCTTTTTAAGAAATATCTAATATTATTTAAAATAATTAGTATTTTCTTTTTATTTATTTTCATAAAATATAAAAAAATCCGCCGGAATAATTGGGGCGGATATTTTTTAGTGCTCCCCCGCGAGGATTCGAACCTCGAACCTACCGCTTAACAGGCGGGCGCTCTACCATTGAGCTACAGGGGAATGTTTGATTTTTAGAATGTGCAGATATGACTGGGTTTGATTATAAGATAATTACTGACTAAAGTCTATAATTATCTTGTTTCGTTTTATTGTAATTCCCTTAAAGGAATCGGACGTGATCTCTTGAAATAACATCCAAGACGCTAAGATAAAACACCTTTTCTTAAACCAAAAAAAGAGCAAATACGATATAATATTACCCATGAAATTAATTTTTGTTAGACACGGGGAAACAGATGCCAATATTGACGGTATTTTACAAGGCAAATTGGAATCGTCTCTGACTGAAAAAGGTGAAAAACAAACTAAGGATGTTGGTAAGGCTTTAAAAGAAAAATATCCCAAAATTGATTTAGTATTTTGTTCACCTTTAAAAAGAACAGTGGATACTCTGAACAATATCTTGGAAGAATATCCAATCGAATGTGAAATTTTGATGTCAAATTTGATTGAAGAAAGAGGTTTTGGTGAATATGAAGGTACAGAGGATTATTTGATTGATTGGGAAGAGATAAATAAGGATAATGATGAAAATAGAAAAATGGGAGTAGAAAGTATGGCTAAAATGATAAAAAGATGCGAAATATTTTTGGAAGATTTGAAACTCGAAGATGGTAAAGAGACGGTTTTAATTGTCAGTCACGCTGGACCAATTAGAGTGATGTTGGATAAAATAGCAGGTAAAGAAATTGATTTTGAAGAAAGAGTTGAAAATGGTTCGATAACTGAAGTTGATTACGATACTGAATTGGAATATTAAGATTTTTTTTGAAGAAATTCAACCAATTTTTCTAAGAATGTAATTTTAGGTAAATCTTTTAACTCTTCTAAGGTAACCCAACGATAATCTTGGTGTTCACGAGGATTTAAAATAACTTCCCCAGAAAGATATTTACATTCAAAAACCATTTGAAATTGATGACGACTGGAAACAGTTTCGGAAATATAATCATAACAATACAAAAAATTACCAACTTCAACTGTTAAACCGGTTTCTTCTTTTATTTCTCGAGTCAAAGCATCATAACTTTTTTCACCAAATTCAATAGTACCCCCAGGAATGTCCCAAAAATTGGCCATATAATTTTTGTTGGCGGCACGAAGAGTGACTAAATATTTATCACCTTTTTTAATAAGACCATGAGCGGCGTTAATAACAAAGTGATCTTGATCAAACATTTTATTTTTGAGTTAAATAATTAATATAAAAATCTTCTAAAAAATTTAATTTTGGTAAATCTTTTAATTCCTCGATAGTCATCCAACGATATTCGTCATGTTCATTTGGATCAATAGTAACTGTTGAATCTCCAATAATTTCACATTCGTAAACTAAAACAAACCAATGTCGATTTGGATATAGTATATCGTGGCAAAAAATTAATTTATTAATTTTGACATCTAAACCAGATTCTTCTTTGACTTCACGAATTAAAGCATGTTGATGATTTTCACCAAAATCAATTCCACCACCGGGAGTATCCCAACAACCTGGCATAAAATCATCACTGTTAGAGCGATGGGTAATGAGATATTTATTGTCTTTTTTTATCCAAGAATGAATTGCCAAACAAAATTGTTGGTCAACGTTTTCCATTTGATTATTCTAAATAATCTTGTAATTTCTTGCGGCGGCTTGGATGTCTTAATTTTCTTAAAGCTTTGGCTTCGATTTGACGAATACGTTCACGAGTTACATTAAAAATCTTACCGACTTCTTCAAGAGTTTTTGGGGTTTCACCCATAAGTCCAAAACGAAGAGATAAAACTTTGGTTTCGCGTTCATCAAGTGAGCTTAAAACTTCTTCAATTGATTCTCTTAATAATTCTTTACTAGTTTCTTCATAAGGAGACATTTGGGTGGTATCTTCAATAAAATCTCCCAAAAATGAGTCTTCATCGTCGCCAACTGGAGTAGAAAGTGAGGTAGTATCTTGAGAAATACGATAAATTTCTTCGACTTTATCAATAGAAATACCAACTTCATCAGCAATTTGTTCGATGGTTGGTTCACTACCTAATCTTTGAGTAAGAGCACGAGTAGCTTTGTAAACTTTATTGATGGTTTCCACCATGTGAACTGGAATACGAATGGTTTTGGCTTGATCAGCAATAGCACGAGTGATAGCTTGTCGAATCCACCAGGTGGCATAAGTAGAAAATTTGAATCCACGATGCCAATCAAACTTTTCAACAGCACGCATAAGTCCTTGATTCCCCTCTTGAACTAAATCGAGGAAAGTTAAACCACGACCAATATATTTTTTGGCAATAGAAACGACTAAACGTAAATTGGCATTGATTAAATCTTCACGAGCAGCAAGTGATCCTTTTTCGATAGCTTTGGCTAAAGTTACTTCTTCATCAAAAGTAAGAAGATCGATTTTACCGATCTCTTTTAGATACATTCTAACCGAATCAACATTATTTTTTTGAACTAAAAGGTTGAGAAGATCAGATGATCGATTTTTTTCTTTTTCATTTTCGATGACTTCTTTAGATTCGATCTTGTCGAAAACATCAATACCTCGTTCAAAAAGATAATCAAAAACATTATCAATCTCATCAATGTATTTTTCGGGTTCGGGGATTTGGTTTAAGATCTCATCATTTGTCAAATAATGGAGCTTCTTGGCTTGATTAAGTAAATTTTGCTTAATCTTGGATAAATTTAAGGTTGCCGCCATGGCGTATATTGTATAGTAAAAAAAGAAATAAATCTAGTTTCTCTTAATTTGAATTCTGCCTAACTGGTGAATTAGTTGATTATACTCTTTCTCAACGACTTTAAGTTCATCTTCTGATCCCTCGTTTTCTAATTTAGCAATTTGTAAATTTAGAGTGTTAAGTTTTTCTTTTATATTAATATTGTCGATTTGATCAATAGTTTTTTGAATTTCTAACAATCGAGTTTGAGAATCAACAGGATTATTGGTAACTTCCAGAAAAATTGACTGAAAAATAGTTTTATTCTCTGAAGGTAGACCAGCTTGAAACTCCCCTGGTTCAAAGGTGTCAATTGAAAGTAACTGTTGAACAATAGGGATAAATCGACGATCTTTGATAGCTTCTAAATATTTTTTTAACTTTTGGGCCAGCTTAACAGGATTTCTAGCGCCAATAACGAGCTGAATTAAAAGTTCTTCAAGTTTAGTGGTTTTAGAATTTTCTAAGGATTGATCATCTGTTTTTGGGATAATTGAAGGTGCGATATTTGGTTTAGCGGTATTATCGTACTTTCTAGACTCTTCAAAAACAGATTCTTGGCTGCTACCAATTTCATCAGCTAATTTTTTGAAATAATCAGAACGAATAACTGAATTTTTAATTTTGACTAAAAATGGTAAAACAATTGAAAGAATTTCTTTTTTACCTTTAATGGAATTAGGATCATTTATTTTGAGTTGAGAATCGATAATAAAATCCCAAATCGGAATGGCTTGGTCTAATTGTTTTTTAAAAAATTCTAAATCTGCTTTGATAGCTTCGTCAGGATCTTTATATTTATCACCTAAAATTAAAACTTTAATATCAAAATCGAGAGAATCGGCAAGTTCAATACTTTTTCGGGCGGCATTAGAACCAGCAAAATCGGAATCTAAGGCTAAAATTAAAGTATCAGTAAAACGACGCAAAAGATGAAGTTGATCCTCGGTAAAAGCAGTGCCTTTGATGGCTACAATATTTTTAATACCAGCTTGATAAGGAGAAATCATATCAAATTCTCCTTCAGTGATAATAACCGAATTTTGATTTTTAACACTTTCCTTAGCTAAATGAAGTCCAAAAAGATTATTACTCTTATGATAAATTTCGGTTTCTGGAGAATTAATATATTTAGCTAGATTTTGATTTTTACTGGAAGGTAAAATTCGACCAGAAAAACCTAAAATTTGACCCCGAAAATTGGATAAAGGAAAAACTAAACGGTCTTGAAAACGATCGTAAAGACGATTGTTGTATTGACTGACACCAAAAGTACCGGTGGCAATTAAATCATTAGTTTTGTAACCTTTTTTGGTAAGAAAATTGACTAAAAGTTGTGGATTTTGGGGAGAAAAACCTATATTAAATTCTTTTAAAGTTTTTAGAGTAATTCCCCTGTTTAAAACATAATCTAGGGCCGGTTTTCCTAATGGATGGGATAAAAGAACATAATTATAAAACTTGGCTACTTGTTCGTTTATAGCCAATAAAGTTTTTTTGACCAACTCTTCTTTTGTGAAAGCAACACTTTTAGTAAGAGTGACTCCGGCTAGAGGAGCTAATTCTTCAAGAGCTTCACGAAAAGAAATTTTTTCAAAATTTTCTAAAAAAGAAAAAACATCACCAGAAACACCACAACCAAAACATTTATAAATTTGCAATTCTTCGGAGACAGTAAAGGAAGGAGTTTTTTCACCATGAAAAGGACAGCAAGCGATGTGATTATGGCCACGTTTTTTGAGAGCAACTAAACGTCCAATAACATCGACAATATTAATTTTGCTTTTGATTTCTTCGACCTGATTATCCACTGAGCTATTTTAACATCAAAACCCCTCTGTCACTTTGTGACATCTCCCCTTAAAAAAGGGAGAAATCTAAAAATAACCGAATTTAACCCATAACTTGGCTAATTACATAAAATATAAGTGTTAGAATGGGACATGGATTTAAAATTAGTATTGGGAACAATATCTTTTATTTTGGCAATAGTTGGAATAATTCCTTATATAATTGACATTCTTAAAAAGAAAACAAAACCTCATATATATTCATGGTTAATTTGGGGAATTTCACAAACCATTGTAGTAATTGCACAAATAAAAAATGGAGCTGGTTATGGAACTTTGTATGGGATAGCTGGTGGTTTGGTTTGTTATTCGGTAGCATTTCTTTCTTTAAAAAATGGATTTAAACATATCAAAAAATTTGATACCTTCTGTTTGATTTTGGCTTTAATTTCGATGATTATCTATGTTGGATTAAAAAATCCATTATTAGCAGTAGTGGTGGCAACAGCAACTAATTTTATTGGATTTTTACCAACCTTAAGAAAAACCTTAATAGATCCATCATCAGAAACTTTAGCTACTTTTTTGTGCGGATCCACTGGTGCTTTTTTAAGTATTTTGGCGTTACAAAACTATTCATTGATAACCAGCCTTTATTTGATAAATAATACAATGACTAATTCATTGTTGGCCGCAATAATATTTTTTAAAAAAAAATAAAAAGTTAGTGATTGCGGGTGGTAATGAAGTCGATACCATCGGAAAGTTGGGATCTAAAAGGCTCAAGTGATAAAAATTGTAGATCAGTTTCAAAAATTTGACGGGCTTTTTGAGAATAATCAGTAGCTAATTGACGGCCAAAATCGAGACTACCAACATTTTTCATTTGATCGATTACCCATTCAATTTCTGATTGAGTTTTTTGGATTCGAGGTTTATTTAATATTTCAATTAATTTAATTTTATTTTTGGGGTCAATATTTTCTAATAAATGAACTAACATAACGGTTCGTTTGCTTTCGTAAATATCATTACCTTGTTGTTTTTTTAGACCACCAAAATCAGAAGTAAGATCAAGAAGATCATCGGTAATTTGAAAAGCTCGGCCTAACATCTGACCAAAATGATAAATTGAATTTAACTGATCTTCGGTGGCTCCAGCTAAAATAGCTCCCAAACGCATTGGACCAGAAATGGTGTAGTAACAAGTTTTACTTTCGGCGATTAATAAAACATCCTCTAAGGTAAGGTCATATCGATTGTCTTCAATCCATTTTATTTCGATGGTTTGACCAAAAATAGTTCGATTTAACATGGTAAAAAATTCTTGTTGAATTGTTTGAGCTAAATTTTTGTCCAATAAAGAAAAATTCTGTGATAAGACCTGCCACATGAGGATATGAAGAGCATCGCCAGCATTAAGTGCCAAATGATCACCGTAAATTTTTTGAATTGAGGGAAGTCCTCGTCTTTGTTCTGATTGATCTTCAATATCGTCATGACCTAAAATCCAATCTTCAGAAATTTGCATGGCAGCGGCAGTAGGTAAGATTTTATCTTGATTAACACCCAAAGACTGGGCAGTTAAAAAAAGTAGTGATGGACGAATATATTTACCTTTTCTTCTGGGATAATCAGTAACCATTTCAAAATGAAAATCTAAAATTGATTGATATTTTTTATCAATACTACAAAAGGTAGGATAATCTTTAATTTGATTTAAATTCTTTTCGATAAATGGCCAAAGAAGGTCTTTGTAAGAATTTAAAGTTTCTAAAAAATTATTTTTAACCATATTTTTAATCATCTTTATTAACTTCTTGAACGGCTCCCATTTTGTTGAGAGCTAAGCCAAAAGTATACGGATAAATCATATACATGATTTCAAAAGTAGTAATAGAAAGTTCAAACGCAGAAGGAATATTGTTGGTAATAAAGAATGCTCCTAATCCCAAGACAAGAGCATTTTTGAAACTTTGTTCCATTTTTTCTCTAAAAACTTTTTTAATAATGTTTGCAGGAATTCCCGATTTTTTGGCAATTTTGGCAGCATCAGAATTATTTTTGTAGCCAGCATGCATGGTAACAATAAAGGTGCCAACTGCAGTGACAAAATTCATGGGAGTGTTTTGACGACTTAGATTGGCAATAAAAGTAAAGCCTTCGAAAGAGGTAGGAAGATGACGAAGAACAAAAAGAGAAATTATAGCTCCAACACCACCAAAACCACTAAGTTTTAAAAATAAACGATTGTATTGAATTCGAGCTTGAAGAATTTTTTGATTTTTTTTGAAGATAAATCTGATAAGTCGCCAAATTAAACGTAAAATAATGGGAATAACAATTAAAACACCAACAACCCAAAGAATAGTATTCCATGAAATAGCGGTAGTTTGAGTAATTCTAAAGAGAGGTACATGGAGATTGATACCTTGGAGAGGATATTTAGGATAAGGCACAAATTTATAAAGTAGATTCATTTTTTGAAGTTTGAGGGGGTCACTATAAAAATCGATTAAAAAGATACGTCCGGCAGAGAAAAAAGCAATAGCATTAACAAAGAAATTAAAAATATAAAAAACAACTGGTAAACTTCCTTGCTGAAGTTTAAGATTAACTTGATTTTTGTCAGAAATTAAAAATTGTTGATCTTCAGAACTTTCAGTTGCTTCTAGTTCATCATCAAAATCTTTTAAAGATTTACGAAAATGACTACCAATAATACGAAGTGGCATGAAAAATACATTTTGAAGAATACCCATAAGGATAACGGATATCCAAACTTGATGAGTGACTGAATATATTGAGAAAAAGATACTGGCGTAAAGTTTAAAACTACCACCTTTAAAAAACCAAACACAAAGGACAATTAAAAAAATTAACAAAAGAGTAGTACCAAAAGGGAGCCAATGACGGCTATTGTCGATGTTTCTGACTTTATTAAGAGTGGTGTCGTTTTCTACCATTGTGTTAATTATACAATTTAACTTATACTGTATACATGTCGGAAAATAAGGAAATCAATGTAGGACAAAATAACATTGAAATCAGTAGTAATAATAGTCTAAATAATGAAATTTTAAAACCGGATTTAATTGATTTAGGTAAAAATAAAGAAGCATTTGTTCCAAGAGAAGTAAAAACTTGGATGCAAAAGCTTGAAGAAGATCCAAATTTAAATAATCCAACTCAAAATAATGATGATAATGGTTTGCAATCGATAGCCCCTGCAGTGACAAAAATTTCTCTGCCGACTGACAGGAAAACATTTACTGATGGTTTTGCCAAACCAATGGATCAAGCCTGGAGATGGCTATCAGAATTTGTTTTGAGAATTGTTAAACAGAACCAAGGTAGAGTAAAATTTAAAGAGGAATGATATTAGATTCTTTAATCAGTCAATTAACTAGTTTTTTGTTGACACTATTAGTAGTGGTGATAATGTTATTGTTTTTAGCCATGATTGGTTATGCTTTTTTCCTATGGTTTAAATGGAAAGATAGGGAAGAAAAATCATTAAAATTGGTGACGTTATTAGTGGCAGTGCCACAAGATAACGAAGTAAAGATTGATGCTACTGAACAAATTATTAGTGCCTTGGCTAGTATGTACAAAACAGCCAAATTTAAATGGCTGCAAAATTTTGTTTCTCAAGAAAGTGTCTCTTTGGAAATAGTTGGAACAGATGAAGATATTAGATTTTATATTTCAATCCCCAAAAAATATCAGGATTTAATTGAAAAACAGATATACAGTGTCTATGCCGGAGCCGAGATAGATGTGGTTGAAGAGCCAAATATTTATACTGAAAATGGATCAATCGAATATGCTTGGATGGGAATGAAGAAAAATCCTTTTTATCCATTAAAGACTTATAAAGAAATGGCAATTGACCCGTTGGCAGCGGTCACTTCAGCTTTGTCAAAACTAAATAAAGGAGAAACCGTAGCTATACAATTAGTATTATTACCTATCGGTGATAAATGGAAAAAAGCCGGTAGAAGTTTTATTAGTAGTACAAAAAAAAGTGAAGCTAATCCAGAAAAAGCCTCATATAAAGTTGATGCTAGACAATTGGAAGCGGTAGAAAATAAATGTGGCAAAGTAGGTTTTGAAGCAGCAATTAGAATCGTAGCAGTAGCACCAAGTAGAGAAATCGCTAAGATGAATATTGCCAATATGAAGGCATGTTTTGACCAATTTGAATCTTCTTGGAATAAATTGAAAAGCAAAAAAATAAAACTGAAACAATTTTTTATGGATAGTTTTATTTACAAATATCCAGTGATGTTTTGGTTTAAAAATAAAGCAATATTGTCGGTTGATGAAATATCATCAATCTTTCATTTGCCAAACAAATCAATTGAAACACCAAATATACATTGGCTTAAAGCAAAAAAGGCTCCAGCTCCAGTTGACTCCCCAACTGAAGGTTTGTACATCGGTGACAATGCTTTTAGAGGAATAAAGAAAAAATTTTGTATGACACCGACGGACCGACAAAGACATTTTTATATTGTTGGGCAAACAGGTGTGGGTAAATCATGGTTGTTGGCAGATATGGCATTGCAAGATATTAAGGCTGGGAAAGGAGTTTGTTTTATTGACCCACATGATACATATGAAAGTATTTTGGAACGAATTCCACCAGAGAGAGTTGATGATGTAATTTATTTTGATCCATCTCAAACTGATCGACCAATGGGTTTTAATGTGATGGAATGTGAACGAGAAGATCAAAAGGATTTTGTAACTTCATCAATTATCAATTTGATGTATAAACTTTACGATCCTTATAAGACGGGTATCGTGGGACCACGATTTGAGCATGCTATTAGGAATATTATGTTAACGGTAATGAGTGAACCTGGAGCAACTTTTATTGAAATTGTGAGATGTTTGACAGATCAATCTTATGTTCAACAGTTACTACCAAAAGTAAAAGATCCAATGGTAAGACGTTATTGGACTGATCAAATTGCCCAAACATCGGACTTTCATAAATCAGAAGTGTTGGACTATATCGTGTCAAAGTTTGGCAGATTTATCACTAATACCATGATGAGAAATATTATTGGCCAAAGTACTTCATCATTTAATTTTAGAACTGCTATGGACCAAGGGAAAATTTTGATTATTAATTTAGCCAAAGGTACTATTGGAGAAGAAAATTCGGCTTTCTTGGGTTTGGTGTTGATTCCAAAAATTTTGATTGCCGCTATGAGTCGACAAGATACCCCTGAAGCAAATCGAAGAGATTTTTATCTATATGTGGACGAATTTCAAAATTTTGCCACTCAAGATTTTGCAGTGATTTTATCTGAAGCTAGAAAATATCATTTAAATTTAACAGTGGCCAATCAATTCATTTCCCAAATGGATGATGAGGTTAAGAATGCTGTTTTTGGAAACGTTGGTACTATTGCTAGTTTTAGATTGGGTATTTCTGATGCCGGATTTTTGGTACGACAATTTCAACCGGAATTTAACGAAAAAGATTTGTTGAATCTGGGAACTGGAGAAATTTATATGAAGACCATGGTTAATGGAACACCAAAAGATCCGTTCTCGATTAAAGTGGCAGCAGTGGAAAAGAAAAAACCAGGTAATCCAAAAATGGCTGAAGCAATTAAGAAATTATCTTCATTGAAGTACGGGAGACCAAGAGCATTGGTAGAGGCAGAGATTTCACAGAGAGCAAAATTATAAAAATAATACTAAAAAAAGTGACAAAATTTTTAGAAAAAATTGGTTTTAAATTATCGTTCCCATTAGTTTTATTATTAATAGCAGTATCGCTATATGGAGTTCTTTTGATTTCAACGAGAAATGCTCAAAGTGGACCAAAGCTTTCAGGTGGTTCAATTAGATGTAATCAAATCGAATCTACTAATATTGCTGGAATCAAGATTGATTGTAATTTAACGATAAATCAAATAATACTTTTAAGTATTTTAGGATTAATTGTTTGTGGGCCAAGTTTAATTGTTTCAAAAATATTTTCTAATGGAACTATCCCAGAAAAATGGATTATAATTTCTGTTATTTTTAGTTTCTTGGTTTATTTTTTGATTGATTATCTAATAAAAATTATCTCAGGAGTAATAACCCGAAAATATTTTAAAAAAAAATAACCCCAAAAAAGGGGTTATTAGTTAAATTTAAGTAAATTTTATAGTTCTTTGAGTTTGATACCGCGGGATTCTTCTTTGTTGTCAATAAGCTCCAAATATTTTTCGGTAGTGGAAATACGCTTGTGACCAACAACTTGAGAAACAACGTCAATAGGAATTCCAGATTTTAATTGAAAGACGATAAAAGTATTACGAAGATCGTTGACCTTAATACCTTTAATATCGGCTTTATTAAAAAAGCGATTTAAAAGACTTCTGATATTTCTGGCCAATAAAGTTTTACCAGTCTTGGTAACAAAAACATTTTTGGAACGGCTAGGATATCGACCATCATCTAAATATTTTTTAAGAGCAGCTTTGGCAGAATTATTTAAAGGAACACTTCTATCAGAATGACTTTCGTAATTTTCAATATAAATGTCATTATCTTTAATATTATCTAATTTCAAATTTTCAATTTCTTTAATACGAAGACCAGCCTGTAACATAAGTTCAACAATAGCAGTGGCTCTGGTATCATTTCGACAAGCATCACGAAGAGATCGATATTCAATTGGTTTTAAAATCTTTGGAATATCATTTTCATATTTTGGATGTTCAACACTGATTGAAGGGTCAGTTTCAAGACTCCCCTCTTCTTTTAAAAAAGAGAAGAAATTTTTGATTGAATTCAATTTTCGAGAAATTGATTTAGCAGTATATTCTTTGTCAGCTAAATATTTTTTAAAACTGTTGATATGAGCAGTTTCAATAGATTCTAAAAGAAAAATATTTTGATCTTTTAAAAAGGAAAAAAACTGGTTAATATCGCCTTTGTAGGCTACAATAGTATTTGTTGACTTGCCCTTTTGGGTAAGCGCTCCAACAAACAAATCTAAACCGTTTTCAGTAGATAAATTAGACATAAATTAAGTTCTAATAGGATAAGTACGGCTTATAATAACACAAACTAGGATTTAAAACAAGTTTATGAAAAAAAACAAGTCGATATTATGGATAATAATAATTTCAACATTAACATTGTCGGTTTTTTTGAATATTAAAAACCAATATTTAACTTTAAAAGAGGCAGAGAATAAAAATTATTTATTGGAGGAGAAAATTGAAAATCTAAAAATTGAAAAACAAAGATTGATTAGAAAAATTGAATACGCTACTAATAGTGCTTTTATTAACCAACAAATACACGATAAATTAAGTTTAGGAACAGTAAACGATGTATGGATAATTATGCCAACAGAAACACAAATAGATTTAAGACCACAAGCTAATGAAGATAAGAAACAAACCAATTGGCAACAATGGTTAAACTTGTTTACACAATAAAATCCTTGTGGTAGAATGCTGAAGCTCTTTTCAATATAGAACAGATAAAACATGCGGGGTAGTGTACGGCTGCACGTGAGGCTCATAATCTCACAGGCTAGGTTCAACTCCTAGCCCCGCAACAAACAAAGAGGTCGTCATTAATTTGACGGCTTTTTTGTATATTTTTGGTATAATTCGAGGTACAACTAAGGCAGGGTAGCTCAGTTGGTTAGAGCGCAGCATTCATAACGCTGAGGTTCGCGGGTTCGAGCCCCGCTCCTGCTACGAGGTTAGATCATCGATCGTAGATGATAAATCGTAAAAAAATAAAATTAGGGTATGTAGCTCAGTTGGTTAGAGCACCGATCTTATAAGTCGGGGGTCCATGGTCCGAATCCATGCATACCCACCTAAAATTGTATTTTGTATTTAGATTGCCAAAAGAAGAAATCCACCAGTCATTAGAATTCCAGCAACAATTGTTTTCCAAGTGAAAGCTTCATGAAAGAAAATCATTCCCAATATTGTCGAAAATAATGGATAAAACAAAGTCATAAGAGAGGCTAATGTTAATGATGGAGCTTTTTGAAAACCGTAAATATAGAAAAATTCGGCAACACAAAGCCAAATAAAAGCAGTAAGAATAAATGGCCAAATATCTTTAAAAGAAAAGCTATTAACCGTATTTTTAAAGCCTAAATATAAAACTGGTAAAAATATTAATCCACTAATTACGGCCATTAAACTACTGACCAATAAAGGATTGTAATTTGATAAATATTTTCTAATTAAAACGCCACCAAAAGCATAAGCAATTTGGGCACAAATAATTAATATTAAGCCAAACATAAATTATTTAATTCCCATAACTAATAATGCTTCGTCTAAGGTTTTTTGAGCTTCAAGAGAAGCTTTTTTGCTTCCCTCTTCAATAATGCCGTCAATTAGGTCAAGTTTGCCTTCAAATTGAGCTCGACGTTCACGAATAGGAGTTAAAAATTTATTTAAAGCTAAAGCCAATTTTGTTTTGACTTCGACATCACCAACCTGTCCTGCCAAATAACGTTTTTTGAGATCTTCAACTTCGGCTTTATTGTCATTGAAAGCATCGTGGTAAATAAAAACTGGATTACCTTCAACATGACCGGGATCGGTAGGCTTAAGACGAGTGGGGTCGGTGTACATGCCTTTAACTTTTTTGTTAACAGTTTCCTCATCGTCAGATAAATAAATACAATTACCAATTGATTTGCTCATTTTGGCTTGACCATCGGTACCGATAAGAGTACCACCATCACCGATTAAAGCTTTTGGAATTGGAAAAACTTCTCCATAATTTTTGTTGAAATCACGAGCGATTTCTCTGGTGACCTCGACATGACTTTCTTGATCTTTACCAACAGGGACTAAGTTGGCTTTGACCATAAGAATATCAGCAGCTTGAAGAACTGGGTAATTTAAAAGGCCAAGGGAAGGTTGTTCGATCTTAAGATCATGCATAACATCTTTGAGAGTTGGAACTCTTAGGGCCCTGGGGACGGTAATTAGATTAGTAAATAAACTGGCAAGATAGGTGACTTGTGAAACCTTTGATTGTTGATAAATGGTACATTTGGCAGGATCAATACCAACCGAAAGATAATCGAGGACTAATCCCCTAACTCGGTCACGAATAGTACTAGTTTTTTCTTTGGAGAAATCAGTAGTCAAAGTGTGAAGATCGGCCATAATAAAAAAACAATCATATTCGTCTTGAAGCTTGACTCTGTTTTTGAGAGTGCCAACGTAATGACCTAAATGAAGTGGACCGGTTGGACGGTCGCCTGTAAGTATGCGTGGTTTTTGATTTTGCGGTGTCATAAGTTTATTTATAGTTAAATTTTAACATTGAATTTCGGTATAAGATTTTTGAAGACATTTTCAACATCTTTATCTCCCCGACCAGAAAGATTGACAATAATTATTTTGTTTTTATCAGTCTTTTTGGCTAATTTAATAGCATAAGCTACTGCATGAGATGTTTCTAAAGCCGGAATAATACCCTCAATTTGACTAAGAGTTTTGAATGCCTTAGTAGCTTCTTTATCAGAAATAGCTTGAGTATGTAGTCTTCCAATAGAATTAAGGTAACAAAGTTCTGGACCAGCTCCAGGATAATCAAGACCAGAAGCAGCGGAATATGATTCACTAATTTCGCCTGTTTTATCTTGTAAAACTAGACATCTAAAACCATGAATAATACCAAGCTTACCTTTTTGAATTGAAAGACCATGACGATTAGTATTGACACCATCACCTGCTGGCTCAACACCAATTAATTTTACGTTGGTATTGGAAATAAAATCATGGAAAATACCAATACTATTTGATCCACCTCCAATACAAGCGATAATATAATCAGGAAGACGTTTTTCAACTTTTATAATTTGTTTTTTGGTTTCCTGACCAATAATTTTTTGAAATTCTCGAACCATGTATGGATATGGATGAGGACCAACAGCAGAACCTAAAAGATAATAACTGTCAGGCTCAGAAATATAGGCATTAAGAGCGGCATCAACAGCATCTTTGAGAGTTTTTTGACCAGAATTTACTTCGACAACATTAGCACCAAGAAGTTTCATACGATAGACATTATTTTTTTGATTGATAATATCTCTCCCTCCCATATATACATCACACTTTAAACCAAAATAGGCGGCTACAGTGGCGGTGGCTACTCCGTGTTGACCGGCACCAGTTTCGGCAATAAGTTTTGTTTTACCCATTTTTTTGGCTAACAATCCTTGACCAAGCGCATTATTAATTTTGTGAGCTCCCGTATAATTTAAATCCTCTCGTTTAAAATAAATTTTGGCACCACCACAATATTTGGTTAAACGAGAAGCAAAATAAAGAGGACTAGGTCGATTAGCAAAATTTTTATAAAGATCAAATAATTCTTTTTTAAATTGAGAATTAGGTAAATAATGATTTAATGAATTGGTAAGTTCGGATAGAGTTTTTTCTAAAGAAGGTGGAACAAAACGTCCACCAAATTCACCAAAATAACCTGATTCATCAGGTAAATTGTAATTTTTTATATTTTTATTTTTCATTTTTGTAAGTTAATTGATATGTAAAAGGGAGATTTTGCAGAAACGGAGAGATTTGAACTCTCATCGCCAATTTTGGAGACAGGAATTTTACCAATTAAACTACATTCCTATAAAAAAACTCCCGGGGTAACCGAGAGATTTAGATATTTTTAGAAAAAAAATAGTTTTATGCCATAAAAACATCTCCCGATTGGGCTAGTTGAAGTCGCCAAGAACGAGATAGTTTTATTAATGACATATTGAGAGAATAATAACACCAAATTGATGAATGTCAAAAATGATAAAATTCCGTATGATAATAGAAAATATAATTCAGATTGGAAACCCGATATTAAGAAATAAAAATGAATTAGTAAAAAATGTTAAAGACCCAGAAGTATTGAAAACTGTTGAAAATTTGGTGGATACAATGAGAAGCTTTGGAATGGTGGGGACAGCAGCACCTCAAATTGGAGTGAATTTAAAAATATTTATTACTGAAATTAGAAAAACAGAATATCGAAAAGCAAAAGATGTGGATGAATTAAGAATTTTTATTAATCCAAAGATTATATGGAAATCTAAAAAAGAAGTAGTGATTTATGAAGGTTGCAGTAGTGTATCGCATAGTGATTTTTTTGGACCAGTAAAAAGAAGCGAAAAAGTTAAAATCGTAGCTTTAAATGAAAAGGGAGAAAAAATAAAATTAAAAGCAAGTGGACTTTTGGCTAGAGTAATTCAACATGAATATGATCATTTAGTGGGAATTGAATTTGTAGAAAAAATTTGTGACTTTAAAAAAATCATGGCCAAAAGCGAATATTTAAAGATGGTGGAAAAGTCTAAATAGGATGCTATAATACAGCTTAGTTTATTAAGGCCGAGGCCAGGTAGAACGCGAAAGCGAACAAAGGGGCGACAGGCAAAAGAAAAAAATGACCAAAGAAAAACATCAGTTAAATGCCCAAGTTAGAACTTTATTGGGTAGAAAAGTTAAACAATTAAGAAATCAAGGTTTATTGCCAGCCACTATTTACGGAAAAGGACTCGATTCAATTTCAATTCAAGTAAATTTGATTGAAGCAGAAAAAGTTTTTGAGGAAATTGGTGAATCTGGATTAGTTGAATTGATAGTAAATGAAAAAGAAAAATTACCAATTTTATTTAGAAATCCACAATATCATCCTGTTGAAGGAAATTTAATTCATATTGATTGCTATAAAGTTAATTTGAAAGAAAAAATTAGTGCTATGGTACCTATTGAGTTTGTAGGTGAATCACAAGCAGTTAAAGATGGAAATACTTTAATGACAGTAACCGATGAAGTTGAAGTTGAAGCTTTACCAGCTGATTTACCTGAAAGCATTGAAGTTGATTTGGCTGCTTTGGAAAATTTAGAGTCTGTAATTACTGTGGCTGATCTTAAAATTGATAAATCTAAAGTAGAAATATTAACAGATGCTGAACAGTTAATCGCTAAAGTTGAAGAACCTCGAGAAGAAGAAGTAGAACCTGTAGTTGAAGTTTCTCCTGCAGACGTTGAAGCTACTGCTCAAAAAGGTGATCAAGTTGAAGATGCTGAAAAGTCTGAAGACAAAGAATAAATTAATTAGTTACAGAATAAAAAAGCTGATCCAAATCTGGTCTAATAGGGTCGATTTGATGAGCCTTGATAACTGATTGAACAGCTTCTCGATTTTGGCCTAACGATGATTGAATTTTGGCCAACAAAAGATAATCTTGGGCATCTTTGTTGGATTTATCTTGTAATTCATTTATCTTTTGGGTCAATTGTTGAGGTTGGTTGTTGAGTTTAAAAAAGTGAATTTGATCTAAATTAGTTTCGAACTTGGCGGCATTATCCCAATCATTTTGATTGGCAAACCAATACCATAGATTTAATTGACCTAAAAATCTAGAAGAACCATTTGAACTAAAATATTGTAATTTCAATTTAGTTAGAGGGTCAGGTTTAGTTTTGGAGAGATAAGTGTTGGCAAAAATGAGAGCTAATAAAATCAAAAAACAAAATATTATTGTAGTTTTATTTTTCATTACTGGGCCAAGAAGAAGAAATTAAAAGTTCTTTGGGTAAATTATATTTGGAAATTAGATCTTGGTAAACAGTTTCCGTAACAAATGGAATAAATGGGTGAAGTAATTTTAGAGAAGTAATTAGAACAGTTAATAAAACAGGAATAGTTTCTTCTCCCCTATCTTTGGCTGATTCGATATAAACATCACAAAATTCTTTCCAAAAGAATTGATACAAATCCTCACTGGCTTGACCAAAACGATAATTTTCCAAATTTTTGGTAGTAGAAGAAATTATTTTATTAAGACTATTAAGAATTTTTTTATCATCATCGTTTAATTTTGTCTTATCAATTTCTAAAGAAATTTTTGAAGGATTAAGACGATCGATAAGCATTTCGACAAAACGAGAAGCATTCCAAATCTTGTTGACAAAATTTCGTTGGGCGCGAATTTTATCTTCTGAAAGTGAAATATCTGATCCTGGAGCAACACCAATAACTAAAGCCATTCTGAGAGCATCGGCACCATAAACATCAGACATTGTTAAAGGGTCAATAACATTACCTTTGGATTTGGACATTTTTTGACCTTTACTATCAGTAACTCGAGAATGCATGTGGGCAACTTTGAAAGGAATTTGACCAGTTGTGTAGACACCGAACATAATCATACGAGCTACCCAAAAGAATAAGATATCCCACATGGTATCAAGAACAGTGGTGGGATAAAAATATTCAAAATCAGGAGAATGATGGCCTTCTGGATCCCAACCTAAAGTGGAGTATGGCCATTGACCAGAAGAAAACCAAGTATCAAAAGTATCAGTTTCTTGAAGAATATTTTGACCGGTTTTTTTGGCTTG
>Ga0209340_1001004_pt1 | contig 23342 bp, 24 predicted proteins | sample EPASupsiteSAE323_FD_187266 | JGI IMG/M metagenome (GOLD analysis project Ga0209340, IMG submission 187266) | Bioremediated contaminated groundwater from EPA Superfund site, New Mexico - Sample SAE3-23 (SPAdes) (version 2) | ecosystem: Environmental > Aquatic > Deep subsurface > Groundwater >... | reverse complement strand
GATTATGGGGTGGCAACCAAGCAGTCTTTCACGGGATATCCCTTGAAGGTAGAGTACTCCTTGACTGAGCGCGGCAGAAAATTGCTGGAGGCAGTCACCATCATGCAAGGCGTGGGTATTGATATCATGAAGGAAAACGGCATGGAGGATATACTTAAAGAGCAGGGGCTGCTGGATTAACCGATACCCACGAAAAAGTGGGTAATGTATTTATGGGCTTTGACATATTACAATTTAGCCAGATAAGCCATAAGGCAAGGAGGATTATAATATGTTAAGAGACGCGGCGCAAACCATTGGCAATCTGATCAGCAAACAGGGGGTTTCTTTCATAAGTTCAGTGGGAGAGGATGGTTTTCCCTATACCAAGGCCATGTTGCCCCCGAGAAAACACGAAGGGATCAAGGTTTTCTACTTTACCACCAACACCTCTTCGCTGCGGGTAGCGCAATACCACAAAAACCCCAAGGCCTGTATTTATTTTTGTGACAAGCGCTTTTTCCGCGGGGTCATGCTGAAAGGCTCTATGGAAGTATTGGAGGACCAAGCAACCAAGGAGATGATCTGGCAAGACGGGGACACCATGTACTATCCCCAGGGGGTTAGTGATCCCGATTATTGTGTGTTGAGGTTTACCGCAGAATCCGGGCGCTATTACGCCAATTTTCATTCCGAGGATTTCATGGTTGAATAAAACAAAACCAGACCCACTGGTTTAGGCAGTGGGTCTGGAGTAATATCCTCGTTTTTGGTTATGGAAAAGAACATCTCGCGTTATTAATAACCATTAGCACTCTGTCGGCGGTTCCTTATCCTCAGCTTCCTCGACAGCATCATTTGCCGCGGGAGCTTCCGGCGAAGCCATCGGCGCGCTATTGTCAGCCGGGATTGCCGGCTCCGCTGCGCTAGCCCGCATTTCGTTATTTCTGATTACAAAGATAAATATCGGGAACAATCCCAGCAGGAGAGAGAGAATAGTAAATAGAATGGCATTCTCCGAATACATGTCGAAGAGTTTGTAGAGAAACATAACCAAGAATATCATCAGGGCAAACCATATCAGTACCCCGATAAACGGTACACCGCACAACAAGGACCCTCCGACCGCAGCTACCGGAAACCATAAGCCCAGATTGTCGATGTGTAATCCGAAAAGATCCATCTCGCCGACCAGCATGCCCATGATATACAGGTCGGTAATCGGAATCCAGGCCAGCCAGGGATTCTCGATTCCCCGGTTTTGGGCCAGCGTATAAAGCCCAATCGACTTCAACACGTAGAAAACCAACCCAATTACCAGAGCGATTGCGCAAATAGCTACCCCCATCGCCATCAAGGCGGCCAGGCCATCACTGTACTCCATAATAACCCTCCTTAAATCTTATAGTACAGACCCCGTCTGCTCTGCGGATAAATCAATTAAGCATCCTTACTTTATAATATATTCACTGCATTAACTGCCTTTTCCTGCAAATATATTAATATCATGTCGAGAAGCTGCAATTTAGCCAGACGCCCTCAAGCTTACAGCTTACAGCTTTCAGCCCGCTCAATCGGCAGCATAGAATATCCATTGCGGGCAGGCCCCTCCCCTGTTATGCTTAAAGCAAGTTTATCTACCGGGAGTCGCCATGAGCAAACGATCATTGCCCATTCTTTTTATTATATTGGGGTGCCTGCTGATGGGTGCCGGCCTTTGGCATGGTGAGGCGGGAGAAATTATGCTGAAGGGCATTCACGTATGCCTGGAATGTATCGGCATCGGTTAGAGCGAGCAAGGAGCAGTTTTGAGTGGAAAAACGCAGAATTGTTCAATTAGTTTCAGCATTGATAAACAACGCTTATTTCAAGGGCTTTGCCTCCTTATCCATCTATCAGGGCCAGGGCAAGGCCGTTTGCGTTCCGGTTCTCAATTGCTACTCCTGCCCGGGAGCTCTGGGTTCCTGCCCGGTGGGAGCCATGCAATCGCTACTGGCTTCATATAAGCACCGGCTATCACTTTACGTGATAGGTCTCCTGACTATAGTAGGAGCGGCCAGCGGCCGCTTGGTCTGCGGATGGCTCTGCCCCTTCGGGTTGATCCAGGAATTGCTGAACCGGTTCCCTTCCCCTAAAATCCCCTTGCCCGGAGTCCTCAAACACTTGAAATACCTGGTACTGCTGCTTACCCTGCTGCTGCCGGTGGTATGGCTTAATGCGGCGGGCTTGGGGAGTCCATATTTCTGCAAATTTCTCTGTCCGGCGGGAACGCTGGAGGCGGGCTTGCCGCTCGGCTTGCTCACTCCGCAATTGCAGCCGTTGCTCGGCAGTCTGTTTTACTGGAAGCTAGCGATACTAATCATCTTTATTGTCTTATCGGTCATGATTTTCCGGCCCTTCTGCCGGGTACTCTGCCCGCTGGGCGCATTCTACGCTTTATTCAACGCCTTCAGTCTCTGGCGGCTGGAGATTGCTCCGGAGCGCTGCGTATCCTGCGGTATATGTGATAATATTTGTCCTATGGAGATAGCGGTTACCCAGAACCCCAATGACCGCGAGTGCATCCGCTGTATGCGCTGCATCGACCAATGTCCCCAAAAAGCCATTGCTTTTTCTCGCGTCATCCCCTTGCCGGCCCTTCCCGAAAGGGATTTACCGGCAGAAGAATGCAAATCATAAGGAGGTATTGGATATGAAATATGTATTTCGTTTGTTGCTGGTTCTATTACTCACCGCAGCTTCTTTAGTCTGTTTAACCGGCTGCGAAAAGCCCCCCGCCGTCACTCCGGAGCAGCCACCCGCCGCCAGGCAACCAGCTGCCGCCCCGACGGAAACTGCCGTTACAGCAAAAACTACCGATGCTGCAAAAACTTCTGCTCCGGCTAAAACTGCCGATACTAAAAAAGCCTCTGCTCCGGCTAAAACCGTGGATACTGCCCCGGCCTTTTCCCTGAACGACCTGTATACGGGAAAAGCCGTGCAAATACCGGCTGATATCAAAGGAAGCAAAACGGCTCTGGTCTTCTTCTCCTTGACCTGACCCTCCTGCGTAAACGAGGTGCTGCAGTTGCAGCCCAAGCTGTCCGATTGGCAAGCCAAGAAGTTCCAGCTGATTCTGGTAACCAGCGATGGAGCCGACGACCTCAAGGCATTTTTTGCCAAGTACCCCATGCCGATCAAGATATTACTCGACCCATCGGGCCAGGTGTCTCAGCAATACCAGGTGCAATACATTCCCAGCGATTTTCTCATCAATGAAAAGGGCGTCATTGATAGCAGTTTTGTCGGCTGGGATAACAATCGCAGTATTGAAATGGAAAAATGGTTGTCGAAATAGAGTAAAATGTTTAGTTTAGAGGATTTATATGTTGTTATATAGAATAAATATGGCACCGGTTTTTTTACTGGTGCCTTTCCTTTTATCTGGCATGCGTTGCTGGTCCCCGCTTTTACTGCTGGAAAACCCGGGCGCCAAAACAGAATAATACATATGGGTGAAAATCATGTTTATTGAGTATTGGATCGAACAATACGGCGAGGATTCAATTGTAAACCAGGAGCAATGGGGCTTGATCCGCTTCCTGGCCGACATTATTAAGAATTCTTCCAATCCGGCTCTGGCTTGCGCAGAGGATGGCAAACTGATCGCTTTCAACACCACCTTTGAAAAGCTCACCGGCTATCAGCCAGCTGAACTCAAAAAGCTTAGCTGGCATAACCTTATATCTTCTAGCGAATCAAGCTTATTTAATTTCAATACCCATGAGCAACCGGATTACAGTAATCTGACCCAGTTGGAAAGCCTGCTGTTTCTCCAGGATGGCACACAGCTTCCCATCAGTTACTATATTCAAGCCATACATTTCCCCGGTGATGAATCCATCTGCTACATGATCTTCATCACCGACATTTCCAAACAGCTCCGCCTGCAGGAAAGCCTGCGCTATCAAGCCGCCTTTGAAGAACTGCTGGGTAATATCTCGACTCGTTTTATCAATATCACTATTGAGGATATCGACAACGAGATTGAAAGAACCCTGAAGTATATCGGGGAGTTTGTTCATGCCGATCGGGCATATCTGTTTCATATAAAGTATCAGAAAAATGTTATGAATAACACCTATGAGTGGTGTGCCGACGGAATAGAGCCCCAAAAAGACAAGCTGCAGAACCTGCCGCTTAATGAGCTTGCCTGGTGGACGGAGCAGTTGGAAAAAAGCGATCACCTAAGCATTCCTTCGGTGGCTGACATGGGCGAAGATAAAGAACGGGAAAAAGAATTACTGCTCGAGCAGGATATCCAGTCTCTCCTGGTGGTGCCGATGTCCTCCCAAGGCAAACTGCTTGGTTTTTTGGGCTTTGATCAGGTTAAACATCATGCGGCCTGGTCCAATCGCGATATCGCCCTGCTCAAGATGGTGGCGGAAATATTTGTCTATGCCCTGGAGCGCAAACGGGCCGCCCGGCGGCTCGACATGGCCTTCCGGATGTTCGATAGCATTTCCGAGGGCATGATGATTATCAATCAGCAGAAAATCACCTGGGTCAACCAGGCCTTTACTACTATCACTGGCTACAGCTATGACGAGATTGTGGGCCAGGAATACTGGCTGTTGGGTGCACCAGAGGGCAAACCGGTCGAACTTGTCAATGAGATCAGAGACTACCTGAGCCGGAACAACACCTGGCAGGGTTTGGTTGTGGGACGGCACAAGACAGGACGTGTTTTCCCGGCCGCCGCCTTTGTCAGCATTATTCAAAACAGCCCTCCCGAACAGCGTGATCATTACGTCATATTCGCCGATGTTACTGAACAGGATCGCCTAAACCAGGAACGCAGCCGGATCAAGCGGCAAACCGCCCAATTACAGCGTCTTAATTCGCTCTCAGCCCTTTCCGGCGGCATGGTTCACGAAATCGCCCAGCCGCTCAACTCTATCCGGGTACTGGTAGACGGTATGCTTTATTGCCATCATAATGGATTGCCGCTCAGCCATACGGAGATTTTCAGCAAACTGGGCGATATATCCCTGGAACTGGGCCGGATTGACGAAATAATCAACCACATGCGCTCCTTTGCCAACCTCAGCAACCGGCCGGAACTAGAGCCCTGCACCTGGAATGAGGTGGTAGCCCGGGCCTTAAAGCTGCTGGGCCGGCAACTGGCAGCTCACAGCATCTGCGTAACTACCCGCTTGGATCCTCATATACCCATTATGCGAGGCAATCTGAACCGGCTGGACGAGGTGCTGGTAAACCTGCTGGTCAATGCCATGCAGTCCTTGGATCTCAGCGAAGGCGAATCCAAAGAGATCACCTGCCGCACCTTCACGACGGACAGTCATTCTTGCCTGGAGGTAAGCGACAATGGCATCGGTATTGATGAAGAAATGCTGGATCAAATATTCGAGCCCTTTGTAACAAGCAAATCCTCTTATCAGGGGATGGGACTCGGTCTTTCGGTTGTTCAGTCAATAATGAACGCCTTGGACGGTTAGGTCAGGTCCTTCAATAACCCGCAGGGCGGTGCTACCTTCCAATTGGAACTGCCCGCCATTATTTAAAGCAATTCCGCTACTTAATAACGGGAAGAGGGTAAGTCGCTCATGAAGATCTTACTGGTGGACGATGAGGAGAGAAGCCGCATCAACCTGGCTGAGTTTTTAGGCAAGCTCGGCCATCAGGTTCTCCAGTGCGGCAGCGCGGCTCAGGCCCTGGATTTGCTGGGTAATACCCCAATAGACCTGCTGCTGACCGACAATCGCATGCCGGGCATGTCCGGCCTGGACTTAATGCGCCGAACTGTGGAATTACCCAATTGTCATGATATAACTATGGTAATGTTTACTGCCTATGGCGATATGGACAGCAGTATATCGGCACTGCGAGCCGGGGCCTTTGACTACCTGCTCAAGCCGCTCAATATTGAAGAACTGGTTAAAACCCTGCAAAAGGTTGAACAAAAGATCGGCGCTGAACCGGCTAGAGCATTAACGACGCCGGCCGGCCACGGCAGCAGTGATACTCCTGGGGCGGTGAAGCCGTTACCACTATCATATGCCGCCGAGTCGGGCACATATGGGGATATGATGATCTACTCCAACGCTATGAGAAAGATCATAAATATTGCCCGCAAGCTGCATCATAACCGCAGTATCCCGGTTCTGATCGAGGGAGAAACCGGCACCGGCAAGGAGATGATAGCCCGTTATATTCATTATGGTGATAACGACACCGAGGCCCCTTTCGTGGCGATCAACTGTGCCGCTATTCCCGAATCACTCTTTGAGAGCGAGCTTTTGGGCTACGAGGGAGGCAGCTTTTCCGGCAGCCATATCCGGGGGGCCAAGGGTAAGATTGACCTCGCCCAGGGGGGCACCCTGTTTCTGGACGAGATCTCCGAGATACCCATTAACCTGCAGGCCAAGCTGCTGCGGTTGATCCAGGAAAAAGAGTATTACCGGGTCGGCGGACTTGCCTTACTGAAAAGCGATGTCCGGATAATCGGCGCCAGCAATCAGAATCTCAAGGCCGCGGCCGAGCAGGGCAGTTTCCGGCAGGATCTGTATTATCGTCTCAAGGTCGGGCAAATCTATTTGCCGCCGCTGCGTGAGCGCAAAGAGATAATTGTTCCTTTAGCCGAAAAACTCCTCAAGCAATTCTCCCGGCAGAACGGCAAAGCCTTCCGCGGCATCAGCCCGGAGGCGGCCCAATTATTGTTGGATTATCCATGGCCGGGCAATGTGAGGGAATTGCGCAATCTGATCGAATGGGTAGTGGTTAGCGAGGATGCGGAGATTTTAGATACCGGACATCTGTCGGTTATAACCGACCAGCTTTACTGGCTGGAAGAAGCTGATCTCACCCAGGGGCGGGAGGCGTCTTCCGATTCGATACCGGAAGGACTTCCCCTGAATGAGATCTCCAATGTCATAATCCAAAGGGCTTTAGCTAAACACGGCGGCAACAAAGCAGCCACCGCCAGATATCTGGGTATCTCCCGCAGCGCCCTGTACAAAAGGCTCAAGTAGGCTCTACTCCGTCGCTATGTTCATCTCCAGGTTTCCTTCGTTGCACTTGAAGCTGATTACCAGGGTCTCCACCTGGCTGATCATGGTTATCATATTCTTGCCGTTGATCAGCATGGGCGGTGTGATGTCGACTTTGGTCCCCATCTGCTCCAATTGGCTCATACTGTTGCCCGCTACCATATTACTCAGTTCGCACAGTGCGCTCTTGGGCATCATGTCCAATTCGGGCACCGGCATTCCCCCCATCATAGTGGAAGCAATGTTTTTGGCAGTAGTCTCCGGCAGGGACAACACCACGTTGCCCTTGAGATCGCCTACCAGACCGATAATAATATTGACCTCATTATCAGTTTTGAGCTTCTCGCGCTTGGCCAGACCGGTTCTCTGAATGCTGCTCATATTAAGCATATTGAAGATATTCTGCAGGCCAACGATAAAGGGGTTCACATATTTAACGTCCATCTATTTCCCCTCCTTGGCGGCAACATTGATTTTGACCGGTCCGGCATTGCTCTGCATCAAAACTGAACTGGAACTCAAGCGGGCATTGAACATGCTCATACCCTGCCCGGCAAAGATGCTGGGCGGAGCCAAACGGATATTTAAGCCGGGCTGGGCATCGTTGATTACCGTTATGGCATTGCCGCTGATAATATTGGCTATCTCCGCCCCGGCGTATAAGACTTCCTCTTCTTCCACTGAACTGTATTCCTCTCCGGTCATGGTCCCGGCTAAGCTGCAGGCGGTCTCCTGGCTCATATCGAGCAGGAACCAGCCTTCCCATCCCCCGGTCAAACCAACCAGCACGGTAAAACCCCGGGAAATAAAGCTGTCACTCTCGGCCTCCGGCTGACCTTTCACTATATCGGTATCCAGCAGATCCTTGAAAACACTGACGGTAGCGGCCACAAAAGGCCCAATCTGTGCTGTACTCACCGTCTCACTCCTTACCTGTTATAGACTTCCAGGACCTTATCCACCATCTCCTGGGGTTTGAACGGTTTGGTGCAAAAGTCCGTAATGCCGCGAGACTGGGCATCAGCCTTGATGTCGGCATCGCCCATGGCCGATAGCATAATGATTCTTTGAGCCGGATTGATCTTTTTTATGTTACCGGCCGCATCCAGTCCGTCCATTATAGGCATGGTAACATCCATGGTGATCACGTCCGGTAGTATATTGGGGTAAATGTCCAGCGCTTCTTTGCCATTACCAGCCTCAGCCACGAGTTCGAACCCTTCGGGTTCCAGCGCCTTCCTCACCATCTTTCTGGTGATCGGCGAATCATCCACTGCCATAACCCGTATCGGACTCCCGTCAGCCTTCAATCCCTTCATACAAACCCCTCCAGTAGTTTTACTTGTTGACCGCTTTGATGATTTCTTTCGCAATATCCCAGATGGGAACTACGATTTCTGCCCCGCCCTTTCTCACGGTGTCGCCCGGCATTCCCCAAACAATAGCGCTTTCCTCCGCCTCGGCAATGGTGGCGCCCCCGCCCTGGCGAATCTTCACCATGGCATCCGCTCCGTCATTGCCCATGCCGGTCATAATTACTCCGATCGTCTTTTTCTGGTAGACTTCGAGAGCCGATTCCATCATTACCCCAACCGACGGAATAAACAGGTGATCAGGCTTGCTGGTAAGACGAATCATTACTTCACCAGCTGAATTTTTGACCAGATTCAGATGCTTGCCCCCGCTGCCGACATACACGGTTCCCGGCTGTACTCTCATCCCGGCCTGGGCTTCCACCACTTCAACCTTGCAGGCGGTATTTAGGCGGTTTACATAAGTAGTGGTGAAGTTGGGTGGCATATGTTGCACCAAAAAAAGTACGGCGTTGATATCTGGCGGAATCAAGGGCAAAACCTCATAAATCACCTTGGGTCCCCCGGTGGATATGCCCATAGCTACTGCCTTTAATGTCTTAGGGCTAGAAGAGCGGGTAGTGACCGCCGGCCGCTTGGCTTCCTGGCGCTGCCGGGTTAACATCTGGACCCCGCGGCGGCTGCCCTTCAGCCGGGCGGCCGCCTTAATCTTGGCAATCAGTTCCGGGGCTACGGAGTCCAGGTTGCTGGATACGGTTCCCCCGGGTTTACCGACAAAATCAAAGGCGCCCAACTCCAAGGCCTCAAAGGTGGTCACCGCTCCCTCCTGGGTAAGTGATGACACCATAACCACCGGGCAGATTTGCTCCGTCACAATATACTGGAGGGCGGATATGCCGTCTAGTCCCGGCATGTTGACATCCATGGTTACCACATCGGGATGAAACTCCCGGGCCTTTTCCACCACATCAAGGCCGTCACGGGCCGTGGCTACTACTGCGATCTCCGCGTCCGACTCCAGTATTCTCTTCAGTAACTTGCGCATCATGGCTGAATCATCAGCAATCAGTACTTTGATCAATCAAATCGCTCCCTATAAGAGAATTGGGGCAATTGCATGTATAGGCTCACGCAACCCCGACCCTTGACTTTACTTCCAATCACAAATGATCAGCATATACTTGACGACTATTTACCCTGCTTTTTCAGCTTGGGTTTGGCTTCCTTAGCCGTGTTTTCTCGGGCTGCTTCCCGGGCTACCGGCGCCGGTTCAGCATCGGCTATGGCGGAAAGCTTCTGCCATTCCTTCTCCAATAGAATGTTTTCCAGGTTGAGCATCATAATCATACGGTCCTTCAGTTTGGCGATACCATCCATGAAGCTCTGTACCTCATTGTCCTGCAATATATCCGGGGCCTTTTCCAGATAAATAGCCGGTATCCGCAGGACCTCCAGCACCTCGTCCACTACGATGCCGATCTTTTTGTTGTTAATGTCACTCACAATAATGCGGGTGAATTCATTGTATTCCTTGGCATCGATCTCAAAGCGCTTGCGCAAATCGATCAGCGGTATCACCACCCCGCGCAGGTTTATGACCCCTTCGACAAAGCGCGGTGCCCGCGGCACCTTGGTTATCTTGGTCAGCCGGTTGATTTCCTGCACCTGGGTAATACGGACTCCGAATTGCTCATTGTTCAGCTTAAAAACCACCATTTGTTCTTCATCCAGGCTGTCAATGAAGGTGGTTTCCTCTTCGTTAAAATCGGAATCTACGGTTTCTACCGTGCCAATGTCCTCAAGTTCCTCCCGGCTGATTATGCTGCCGGGATCGATCAGCATAATTATGCGTTTGCCCCCGTCAACCCGGGCGATACCCTGGAGCCTTTCCGAAGCATCCACATTCAGGGCCTGCGGCGGCGGGAAAATGGTATCCTTCGGGATCCTCGTCACCTCGTAGACCCGATCGACTACCAATCCAATACGGGTGTTGTTGACATCGACCACCATTACCCGGGTACTGTCAGTGATTTCGTCGGAACCAGTATCCAGCTTTAGGCGCAGGTCAATGATCGGCATCAAATTGTCCCTGAGTGAAATAACTCCCTTGACATAGGCCGGCATATTAGGTACCTTGACCACTTCAGGATAGCGGATGATCTCCCGGACATTTTCGATCTCCAGGGCAAATTCCTCATTGTCCAGCAGGAAAGATACCAGTTGCACTTCTTCCATTTTTCTTTCTTCCTGACGAGCGCTGGCCTCCTTGGCACCGCTATAGCGGCTGGCTTTTTCGGCCTTGTCCCCAGTTCCTATATTGCATAGTGCCGGAGCATCAAGTATCATAACCAGGTTTTTGCCGTCGTTCACCTTTACCACGCCGGTAATGCTGCTGGCATCGAGTCCTGAAACCATAGCCGGCGCCTTCTCTATCCTATCGTTCTCCACCCGCAGGACTTCGGAAACGGCATCCACGCTGAGCCCCACTTTCTTGCCCCGCACATCGATAACAATCACCCGGCTGGAGGTGCTGCGGTCCATCTTATCCATGCCAAACCGCGAACGGGTATCGATCACCGGCAGGATGTCCCCGCGCAGATTAGTAACTCCTTCCACATAGGTAGGTGCCTGCGGTATCACGGTTATGGTTGGTATCCTGATAATCTCCTGCACGTTCATTATGTCTACGCCAAAGTTTTCCTGGCCTAGAATAAATGTAACCAGTTGCATCTCATCTGAAGAGAATACGCTATCAGCTTCCATTAGAAATCCCTCCTTGCATACAAATCAATCCTCCTCAGATTAGTTGATCTGCATTTCGTCAGCGATAGATGCGATCTCTTCGATGGAATTGGCCAGTTCCTCAATGGCTTTTGCCTGTTCTTGAGCCACCCGGGCCGCTTCTTCCACTTGGGATTCGGCTTCGTTTACGATTTCAACTACCCGTTTGGATTCCTTCTCATCTTCGGCTATAGCCTTCTTGCTCTCATCCATATGAGTCAACACTTCGACTCTTATCTTCGCTATATCCTCCAATTCCTTTTGCACGGCGCCATTTTTCTGGGCTGCTACTCCAGCTTGTTCATCCGCCTTGCGGGATGCCATTTCCGATTGGTTGATCTCCACCGCGACCTTGGTCATCTGCAGTTGGACGTCACGGACCAGATCCTTGATCTTGTCTGCATTTTCGGCCGATTCACTGGCCAGGTTCCTGATGTCTCCGGCCACCACTGAGAAGCCCCGTCCGTGTTCGCCGGCGGTAGCCGCTTCAACAAACCCGTTGACGGCAAGCATATTGGTCTGTATTGAAACGTTCTCAATAGTATCAACAATCTTTTCAATACGGCGGATCTTGTCCTGCAGTTTTTCTACCGCTTCATTGGTAGTGTCATACGATTTTATGCATTCCTTCAGTCTCATCCAAACATCGCGGGCATTTTCCCGGCATTCTCCCAGCAGATCATTAACTTCTCCGTAGTTTTGACCAGCTTCGCCGGCCAGATTAAATATATCGTCACAGCCGTCTTTGCATTCCCCGGCAATAGAAGCAGCCTTCACTGCTTCGGTCTGTACTGATTTAGCCCCCTGGGACATCTGAATCAATGCCGCAGCGACCTGGGCCGCCGAAGTGCTAAGTTCTTCAATATTGGCCGAGAGTTCTTCGGCGGTGGCAGCCACCTCTTCGGCGGACTTACTGATATTAGTGGAATTCTTCAATTCCTCCGCCATTTCCGTCAATTCTTGGGTAGCTACATTGACCTCAGACATGGCCTTGCTCTGTTCTACTACTCCCTTGGATGATTCCTCGGTAGCTGCTACGATTTGTTCGGAAGCAGACGCTATGGATTCGGCCACGCCGAGGAATTCATCTGATTTTCGCTGTAGTTCAGCACTTAGATCAGTACATTTCACAATTAGGTCGGAATAATGGGAAAAGATGTTCCCCATCTTTTCAAAGTTCTGGTTGGTAGTCTCGAGTTTGACCTGCATAGAGTCGAATTCTTCTACCACCTGATTGATATCTTTTACCACTTCATCTACCCCGGTGCGGATCTCATCCACTACTCCCCGGATATCCCGGGCAGATCTCTCGGATATCTCAGCCAGATTACGGACTTCATCGGCTACCACGGCAAAGCCCCGACCATGTTCACCAGCCCGGGCCGCCTCAATAGCGGCATTCAGAGCCAACAGGTTGGTCTGATCGGCGATCATGACCACAGCCTGCACTATATCACCAATTTTGCGGGATTGTACTTCCAATTCTGCAATGCGGTTGCCGGATTGCATATTACGGGCGGCAGCTTCTTTTAACTGGCCCATCATGCCTTTCATAGCATCTATAGAACCTTGCGAAGCAACGGCGCCATTTTGTGCTTTTTGGGAAAGCCCTGAAAAAGCCTGTTGCATGGACATCGACGAACGATTAACCTGAACCGCGGCAGCCCTCATTTCCTCACTGCTGCTGCCTACCTGCTGCCCGCTGGAAGCCAGGCTGTCCATCAAGCGGGTAAACTCCACGGCTGCTGCATTAGATTCTTCGATTCCGGCCAGTAGTTGTTCGGAAGCAGATGCTATCCGCTCCGCCATCGCCTGCTGTTTCGCCATGGTGCGGGCCCGGGCCTTCTCCTGGGCCATCTTTCTAGCCATCTCTCTCTTTTTGGCTATGTCCTCATCGCTCTCCCTTTTGACAGTAATGCCGGTCTTCTCTGCCAGTTCTATACTGCCTGGTCTCTCTAATTTTTTAGCCATACGATTCACTCCTTACCGAAATTTATATAACGTTCAACGCCTTGCCCCGGCGGGCAAGAATTTTGTTTACGCCTGCGTAACCGAGGTCAGTGATGCTGACCTGGTTTTGTATTCCTGTATCAATGTCCAGGGCTGACACATTCAATATGCCATTGCCGTCTATGTCAAAACTAACGTCTATGCTCGGCTCACCGGCGGCTCCCCGGCGAATCCCGGCCAGATGAAACTTACCCAGGGATATATATGCTTCATCCAATTCATCACGCTGCAGGATATGTATGGTCACCTCCTCCTGCTCATCCTGTACCGTCGTGAACAACTGAGACTTCTCTACCGGATAGGACGTACCCGCCGGTATCAGGGTTATAAACTCTCCGCCGTCGTCCTGGATACCCAGGGTATGGCTGGTGACATCGCGCAGATCTATGTTAACCAGGTCGCCGGACAGCATGCCGGCTTCCAGGGCGGCCCCTAAGGCAACTATTTCATCGGGATTAACCTCCGATCTGATTTCCATCCCCGGAAAGAGCTCGGCCACCAGGCTGCGAAATCCGGGCATACGGGAGGCGCCGCCGGCCAGGACGATAAGATCCACCCACTGGTTATCGATATTGGCTTTGGCCAGTGTCTGTATTATCAGTTTTTGAATTTCCGCAAAAAGGTCCTGGCAGATCCGGTTAAATTCATCCCGCTGCAGGGTTTGGTTCAGGTGCAGCGGGCCACTCTCCCCCATGGTTATGTAAGGAACCAATATGGAGCATTCATTGACATTGGAGAGATCGACCTTGGCTTTCTCGACACTGATATGCACCTGCTGCAGCGCGATGGGATCGTGGTTAAGATCGATTCCCGCCGACAGGCGAAAGCTCTCCAGCACATGCTCCGCTATCCGCCGGTCAAAATCCAGCCCGCCCAGGTTGGTCGAGCCCCCGCTGCCGATAACCCGGCAGGACTGTTCTTCATATTCCATCAGGGTAATGTCAAAGGTTCCGCCGCCGATATCCAACACCAGCACGTTCTGGCTCCCGTCAAGCTTGATGCCGCAGGCCAGGGCGGCAGCCGTCGGTTCATTGAGCAGTTTGGCAATTCTGATGCCAGCAATCTCGCCGGCCAGCAGGGTGGCCTGCCGCTGGTTGTCATTAAAATAGGCGGGAACTGTTACCACCGCGGATTCAACCTTTTCCCCCAAAGATTCCTCGGCGTATTTAAGCAGTTTCCTTATTATGAGGGCTGAGACCTCGGTCGGCGTATAGCTGCGCCCGCGGATGCTGACCTGGTAATTGGAGCCCATATGGCGCTTTATCGTGCTGACGGTAACATCAGCCTTCAATACCAACTGGGAACGGGCAATCTCCCCCACCATCACCTCGTTCTCATCCTTAAAATAGACTACCGAGGGGGTAAGGCGATGGCCTCGCTCATTAACAACTATTTCCGGCCGGCCCTCGCGATTGATAAAGGCGACCAATGAATTGGTGGTTCCGAGGTCAATTCCAATAATCATAATCTTCCTCCGCTAATTAGTTATTGGCTGGTCAGGCTGAGGTTTTCCCGAGCCACCTCGTTATCAGGGCATATGTCGCAGGCCTGCCGGAGGTATTCTTGAGCCTCCCGCTTATGACCGGCCTCGTGGAGAATAATTGCCGCATTATTCAGGGCCTGTGAGGCTACAAGACTGACTGCGGGGTCATCCACTGACGGTCGGGCCGCTATATAATCAATCAGGGTTCGGTACAGGTGATAGGCCTCATAGGTTTGGCCCCCGTCATCCGCTGCCAGCGCCCGGGCAAACAGTTTATCAAGGTAGGCAGTATCAAGTTTTTCACGGACCTCATTTACCGCTTTACCGCCCGCAGACAATAATAGATCGAGCCCTTTACCCAGATGCTTGTTAGCCGCCATCTTATTCATCGCCTCGTTTCAGCACTGCTTTTACCAGGGCCTCATAATCGCTGGCCCCGCGGCAGGTGGGTGCGTAATCAAAAATCGTCTGACCAAAGCTGGGGGCCTCCGCTAATTTGATATCGTTTCTGATAGGGGGTAAGAGCTTGTCCCCCCCGAAGTTGCTCTTTATCTCATTCAGGACACTGCGGGCCAGATTGGTTCGCTGATCGCATTTGACCGGCACTATGCCCAGCAACCGCAGCCCGGGGTTTAGCTCCAGATTAATGCGATAGAGGATCTGTATCATCTGGGCCAGCCCATCCATAGACAAAAAATTGGCCTCAACCGGAATGATCAGTCCCTGGGCCGCCACCAACCCATTGACAGTGATCAAACCCAGGGAAGGAGCGGAATCAAGCAGAATGTAATCATAAAGATTCTCTACTTCAAGCAATAAGTCACGCAAGAGAAATTGGGCATTTTCCTGGTGAGCCACCTCTATTTCCAGGGCCGATAGGTCAGCCCGGGCAGGAATAAGATCAAAGGGCTGACACCCCTTGATGATACTGCCGGTCAGGTCGGCCACCACAGCGTGCCCGGCAGCCACCCCATGCAGCAGCTCGTAAATGCCCTGGGGCAATTGTGCCGGTATGAGACCGCAGCTGGTAGTCGCCTGAGCCTGCGAATCCGCATCTACCACCAAAACCCGGTGTCCTTTGCGGGCCAGACCGGCCGCCAAGTTTATGCTGGTGGTAGTCTTGCCGCTGCCCCCCTTGCGATTGGCTATAACAATAGTGGTTGCCATCCAATCCCTCCAAGCATTAACTACAATAAGTTAGTCGGGTTGAGTATCAGGACCACACTGCCGTCCCCCATGATACTGGCCCCGTTGTAAAGCCTTAAGGTGCTCAGCTCTTCGGCCAGGGCCTTTACCACAAATTCCTGTTCCTTCTGGAAAGCGTCGATAATTAATCCGTACTTGTAGCCATCACAGTTGATAACCACCACCGACACCAAGTCAGCCGCCCTCTGCCCAACCGCTGACCGGGGCTCCAGGCTCAGGATCTCACCCAGTTCATAGAGCGGCAGGATCTCGTCGCGAATATCCGCTATCATACGGTCCTTATACTTACGGATTTTCTGGCGGGTCAATTTTACCGTTTCTTCAATCGAATCCAGCGGGATTACAAAGTGTTGTCCGCGGGACTCCACCATCAATCCCCTGATTATGGACATGGAAAGCGGTATCTTTAGTGAAAAGGTAGTGCCTTCCCCCACTTTGCTGTCGAGATTAACCAGTCCGCCGATCTTCTCAGTATTGGTTTTTACAACGTCCATGCCTACTCCCCGGCCCGACAATTCACTGACCTCATCCCGGGTGGAAAAACCAGGCATAAATATCAACTGTAGGGCTTCTTCGTTGCTCAGGTCCTCGATCTGACTGGAACGAATCAGGCCCTTCTTTACTGCCTTAAACTTTATTTCATCAGGATTCAGGCCCTTGCCGTCATCACTGATCTCAATCACTGCATAGGTTCCCTGATAATAAGCCCGCAGGCGCACCGTTCCGGCAGAAGCTTTTCCGATCGACTTGCGTTCCTCCGGTGGCTCCAACCCATGATCCACCGCATTGCGCAGCATATGCACCAGCGGATCATTAATGGCTTCGATCACGGTCTTGTCGAGTTCGATATCCTCACCCTCGATAATCAGCTCCACCTGTTTGCCGGCCTTGCGGGAGGTGTCCCGGATGGTGCGGGGATAGCGCTGGAACAATACCTTGAGCGGTACCATCCGGGCTGACATGATAGCGTCCTGCAGTTCATCGGAGATGCGGGCCAGGTCGGCGGCCACCGACTTGGCTTCCCTGGCCAGACCGGGCATCTCATGGTTGTTGCTGATTGTCTGGGAAAGATGAGAGATGCGATTCTTGGATATCAGCAGTTCCCCGATCATATTCATCAACCGGTCCAGTTTCTCCTGACTAACCCGGATCGACTGCCCGGTAGCTTCGGCGGACGCTGCCTTGCCATCGCCGGCCATCTCCCGGTTCTTCTCCCGGGCTGCGGCCTGCTTGGCCAGAGCCATATCGATATCCTGAGCCTTGACCGCGCCTTCATGCAGGAGTATATCCCCTAACATCTTTTGCTTGCCCAGGGCCTTCTCTAATTGTTCAGGGGTAAGCTTCTTTTCTTCAACCAAGATCTCACCCAGTCTTTTTTCCCCATAATCCAGGGGCACATTTTCCAGCACTGACTTTACCTGATTCAATTTCAGGTCGAGCAATCGTCTCATCTGGCCAAAGCTGCCCATAAGGTGCTCGGCCAAATCATGACTTACCAGATCTACTCCCGGTACAAAGGTGTTAAGATAGGTCAGTGAATGAGAAACCTCCTGCACCAACTCTTCGTAATCCAGATAACGAGCGGTTGACTCTATGCTCTTTAAGGCCCGGGAATATTGTTTCAGGCGCTTCTTGTTTACCGGAGAATTTGGCTCCATGGAATCAAGCAGACCCTTAATCGATTCCATGGCCTGACCGCTGATATTCATGAAAGCCGCCATTTGCTGGGGCAAGCCGTCGGTACCTGTTGCACCGGAGCCCTCGGTTCCGGTCGCCGCGTTGTTATCCGGCGCCATTTTCGCAATACGCTCCAAGAGGTATTCGACATTGCTGTCCACCGGTTCATCGGCTTGCAGATTGGCGGTAAGGTAGGTTACCTTGTCGACTACCGCCAGGATAAGATCAATCACTTCGGTACTAAACTTTATCGACTCGTTACGATAGGTTTGCAGTAGGGATTCACAGCCATGAGTCAGATGCTTGATGGTCTGAATCAACGTGGCCTGCTCCCCTTCTACCTGCATGCTGCCGATTACCCCGGCGCCGCCCTTGATACTATGAAAGCCGCGTAATATGGCGTTAAGTATTTCAGGTTCCGAGCTCTTTTCCAGGAGAACGCTCTTATGTTCAATGGTTTCCAGGTGTTCGGTGGTTTCCTCGATAAAATCCAGCAGCATCTGATCAAAAAATGGTGATAATTCTAGCTTCATGAGTTTTTCCACCGTAGAGTCTTGCGCACCCGCCACCGGTTCCGGGCAAGCTGTATCAGTTTCGCCTGGACCGGCATCTGGCCCGCTGCCCGAGGTCAGTATCTCTCGCATGGCCTCAACCTCTTTGATTAACTCAGGAAAATCGTGTTCCTCAACGGTCATTTCAAAGCTTTCCTGACCAGGCTGCAGCTCCAGTTCCTGCAGGTATACCGTCAGTTGCTGCAGGAGCAGATTCAGGGTGTCCACTCCCCGCAACAGGAGATCGGTTACTTCCGAACTGCAGGGGTACAAGCCCTTCTTCAGATCGGTTAGAAATGATTCCAGGCTGTGTGCGGTATCCTTGATAGGTACAAAGTCGACAAAACTGGCAACACCTTTAACCGAATGCATGGCTCGGAAAATGGAATCCAGCAACTCCGGTTCAAAATCATTTTCCAGCCGCAGTATGCCCTCTTCTATGCCGTTCAGGTGTTCACTGGATTCTTCCGCTATACCTTGCAGAATCTCCAGATCATCGGTTTGGAACGTAAATATCAAGGTTTACGCCACCTTTCTCTACTTACCCAGCAGCATTTTTATGTTTAGCAGCAAATCATCCGGTTCAGTGGGCTTTACCAGGTAAAGGTTGGCTCCGGCCTCAAATCCTCTTTGTTTATCCTTCATTTCATCTTCAGTTGATACAATGATAATCGGCATGTCTTCATAGGTCGGATCGTCGCGTAGCCTCTCTATCAAGGTATATCCATCCATATGCGGCATGTTGATATCCGTGATGCAGAACAGGATTTCATCATCGCTCCCATAAATCTTTTCCAACGCATCGGCGCCATCCACTGCGGTGATAATCTCCAGGCCGAGACTTTTTACGATATAGCTATGAAAATTTCTTACCATCTCCGAATCGTCAACGATTAAAACCTTGCCCGCCATGCTATCCCTCCTATTCCCTAGCGCTGATACACCAGATGTTCATTGATTCTTCTTATCTTAAACGCGCTGCTGATACGGCTGAGTGACTCGGAATGACCCAGGAATATGAACCCTCCCGGATTCATCAGGCTGTAGAAGCGATCCACTACCTGTTTACGGGATACTTCATCAAAATAAATCAGCACGTTGCGGCAGAATACAAAATCATAGCCTTCCTCATTCCTCAAAGCCCGGCGGTCCATCAGATTATGGTGTTCAAAGAGCACCAGCTCTTTGGCCTCCGGCCGTATCACATATTCGCCGGATTGGGGCTGGGCGAAGTACCGCTTCAGGTAAGCGGGCGGCACATCCTTAACGGAGCGACTGTCATAAATGCCCTTTCTAGCCCTGGCCAGGACATTTTCATCAATGTCGATAGCCTTGATAAGTACGCTCCAGCGGCGAAAATCTTCCAGCATCTCTCGCACAATTATGGCTAAAGTATAAGCCTCTTCCCCCGTTGAACACCCGGCGCACAATATCTTTATGGTGGACCCGCCAGTGCGCCTTTTCGCCTCCACTACCTCGTCCAAACAATCTTCGGCAAACAGCTGAAGCTGATTGAATTCCCGGAAGAAATATGTTTCATTGACCGTCAGCAGGTTGATCAACTCTTGAAACTCTCGGCCATTGCCGTCAAAGAGCTTCAAGTATTTGATGTATTCCTCGATATCCTCAAACCCGCCGGCCTGCATGCGCTGCTGTAAACGCTTCTTGACATAATAAATCTTGTTTTCCTCATAGCTGATTCCGGTTCGTTCATAAATAAGATTGCGCAGTTTGATAAAGTACTCCAGTGGCAGTTCCACTCTTCCTCACCTCAGCTTCTCGAGCCGGATCAGTGACCGCTCAATTATTTCTCTTTGCTCTTCGTCCCGGACCACGCCCTTAATTGCTTCTATCAACGCTATTGCCTCAGGATTTCCGTATTCGCCCAGTCCCTCAATCGCACCCATGCATATAAGCGGCTTGCGCGGTTCCAGGTATTTGGTCAGGATGGTGTAAATCTCCGGATTACGGTATTTCCCCAGTAGTACCAGCAGTTCGTACTTGTTGATATCCTTAATCTCCGATTCCAGATAATTGGAGATTACCTCGATCAGTTCCGGCAACAGGTAATCCCGGGGTATCCGCTTCAATATTCCTTCAATAGCGTTGATTATTTCCTTGTGCATGACCTGGCCTTTTTCTCCCATCAGGGAAATAATCAGCGGCAGGTGAATATCGCTGCCCTTGCGGGCTACGAATTTCAAGAAGGAATACTGCTCCAGAAAGCTAATCGATTGATAAGAGGGATAGCGCTTATTAACGCACTCCACCGAATTTTCATCGCCGATCAAGGCCATCGTCTCCAGGCAGGTACAACGGAGAAGCACATTATCACTGCGCAAGAAGAGGTTGTTTATCTCCTTGATCCAGCGATCATCTTCTAAACGTCCTAAATATTCCACAGCGGTGATAACGTTATTAATATCCGGATCCGCCATCGCTTCGGCTATCAAGGCGGCGGCCGATGAGCCGATCTGCACCAGGACATCCAGTGCAAATTTGCGGGTATCCTTGTCGGCATCCTGTAACGGCCCGCGCAAGGCTTCCAATGATTCCTCGCCCTGCAAAGCCAAAATGTCGATGATCGAGTTGCGGACAAAGGCATCATCGCTACGTAGGCAGGGTATCAACTGATTAACCAGTTCAGGACCGCTCATCATCTTCAGGCTGCTGACAATCACCTCCCGAACATACCGGCTGGGCTCGATCTCCAATCGTGCAATCATCGGGCCGACCCCTTCCCACAACCCGTCACAGGCAATATCTTCCGCTGCAAATGCCCGGGTTTTTTCGTCTTCACTGCTCAGATCAGCTATAAGGTCTTCAATAAGGCTCATCAGCATATCCCCCCGTGTCCTGAAATAGATTTTTCTCACCGATAGTATGGATAAGTCCAGCAGTCTCCAGGACTAGTATTCTTCGCTAGCATATAATGCAAATTTCATACCAACAATATAGGATGTTTGTCCAATAAGAAAAGTGGACGTTTGATGGGTAAACATAAGAAAATACAGGTGTCCACTTTGTGTACACCTGTATTTATAAGTGTGTTCTTTCTATACAATTTAGGACCCGTAAGGAAATTTGCCGCCTGACCCGGAGTTTGTTATATAATTTACTATATCGTCATATGAGCATAAACGGATAGGGGAGTTGCTTTGGAAGCGCGTCTTAAATTCGCAACAGCAGTAGTCTCGCTGATACTAGTAATAATCATCAGCACAATGGGCCTGTCCTATTTTGAAAACTGGACCTTATTCCAGGCCTTGTGGTGTACCCTGGTCAGTATTACCACTACAGGTTACGGTGACTTGGTACCGGTTACCATGGGCGGGCGGGTTTTCTTGCTGATCATGCTGATGGTCGGAGTGGGAATAGTAACCTACTCATTAATGACTATAATAACAATCCTGGTCGAAGGACAGGTACGAAGGGTGATGGCAAAAGACAAGATGATGAAAGAAATTAACCAGCTTAAAGAACACATAATTGTCTGTGGCGCAGGACGGGTTGGCGCCAGTGTGGCACATATCCTGAGCACTGAAAAATTCCAGTATGTATTGGTGGACAGCGATCCGGACAAGGTCAGAGCTATGGAAGAGGAGGGGCATTTGGTTATCGAGGGTGACGCCACTCAGGATGAGGTACTGCTCCGCCTGGGCCTGGAGCGCGCGTCGGGTATAGTCTGTGCGCTGCCGGAAGATGCCTTCAACCTCTTTATAACTCTTTCCGCCCGCGATATCAAACCTGATTTGAAGATTGTCTCCCGGGCAGAGAAACCGGAAACCGTCAAAAAGCTCATCCAAGCCGGCGCTGACAAGGTTATTTCCCCTACCCAAATCGGCGGCTTTCAACTGGCTATGGCTATAATCAAACCGGTAACGGTAGAAATGGTCGACACCTTGTTCACTTCCTCCAACCAGCAACTTCAATTGGAGGAGATGATCGTAGCTCCGACGTCACCATTGGTAAATGCGCAGATCAAGACCGCCTTTACCAGCGACAAGAAAGCGCGAATTATCGCTATCATAAGGAAGGGCGAGGTTATGATAAATATCCATGGCAACGACCATATCCTGGCTGGCGATACCCTGATTCTGGTCGGCGCCCGTCACGATCTGGAAAAGATCGAATCTATCACCAGATAACGAGTTAGTATATATTAGCCTTAAAAGATAGCTTCGGATGTAACCCTCTTATTTTCGCATGCATAGTATAGTCCAAACGTTCAATAAAGTAAACGGGAGGAATATACTATGCCACAGCCTGGACAAAAACCCCTCAATTTTATCCGTTCCATCCCCGCCAATGGAGCCACCAATATTTCCAGATCCTTAAAGACCATAACCCTGGTATTCGACAAGAACGTGGTGGATAACTCGGTTTGGACCAACAACCAGAGTCAGGTGCAAATGTTTTTAGGCGCCGACCGCCTGCAAAAGGGTGTCGACTATCGGGTCACCCGCTCCAGCGCCTTCAATCAACGTCGCAATATCTTTGTAAAGCTGCTGCATCGTTTGCTGCCCAACACTACCTATAAAGTAGTGATCTACCCGGGTATGACCTCTAAAGCCGGCGAACAACTGGGCAGTACAGTAATCATTACCTTTACTACTGGCAGTACCGGAGCAATTTCCGGCGGCAGCTTTACCCAGGAATAAGCAGCTGTTCCAATCAAAATCTCTTTAAATAAGTCTTGCTGCAGCTTTGCCACCGGGCCCGATCGGGCTCGGTGGTCTCGGTTGGGAATACCAGCATGACTGCCTTACCATCTAACAGGACCGCTTTTTGAGTTTCACCGAGCAATACCGCTTCCGATTCCTTAAGCTGCTCCCCTGCGGTGGAACAAACCTCCTCCACCAGACTGCGGGCTTTTATAGCTCCTACCGTAACCACATTGCCAGGAGCAACTATTGCCAACTGCCCGCGAAAACGCCCGTCATTACCGGATAAGCGCAGGCCTACTCCGGCCAAGGCTCCGATAACTCCGATTCCGCTCCCGCCATGCTCGGACAGATGAATATCGTGCTGTCGGGCTAAGGTATAAGCCTCTTCCTTGGCAATGACCTCCTCTTTGGCCCGGTAGGCAAATTGGAGCAATTCCGGGCTGCGTTCCAGATTCTCGCGCGGGGCGATGCATAATCCCGGATCAGAACCAGGGGCACACTCCCTTTCGAGAAAAGCCGCGGAATACCTGACCAGTTCATCCAGGGTGCAGTTGTCCAATTCCGCCGTAAAGCACATAGTGCTGTTATGCGAGGTATAGGGAATATCGGGATGTACCAGGAGTTGG